>Ga0137359_10003126_pt1 | contig 13356 bp, 10 predicted proteins | sample Mad1_40_16metaG_FD_108281 | JGI IMG/M metagenome (GOLD analysis project Ga0137359, IMG submission 108281) | Vadose zone soil microbial communities from Angelo Coast Range Reserve, California, USA - Mad1_40_16 metaG | ecosystem: Environmental > Terrestrial > Soil > Vadose zone | place: USA... | reverse complement strand
CCGTGTCAGTTTCCGGCAACAGCCTGACAAAGACTGCGGCAACTGGTTGGGGGAATGCAGGGGCGGCCTCTACGCAAAGCATTGTCTCCGGTGACGGTTACATGGAATGTACGGCAGATGCAACTAATACCGATCGGCTGATCGGGTTGAGCCATGGCGACAGTGATCAGAATTATACCGACATAGACTTTGGGATCCATCCGTCAAGTTCCGGCCTCTACGTCTATGAAGACGGAGTGCAAAAGGGATACTTCGGCTCGTATGCGATTGGAGATGTGCTGCGAGTAGCAGTCGAAGGCGGGGTGGTGAAGTATCGGAAGAATGGCACGCTGCTTTACACGAGCACGGTGGCGCCCACATATCCGCTCTTGGTGGACTCGGCGCTCTACCAGAACGGCAGCACTCTGACTAGTGTGGTGATCTCCGGAAATTTCGGTGGCAACATCCAGAATGTGAGTTGGACGAATGCCATAGGCGTATCGGTTGCCGGCAACAGCCTGACGAAAACGGCGACGACTGGTTGGGGGAATGCGGGCGCAGCTTCGACGCAAACAATCTCTGGTGATGGCTATGCAGAGTTCACGACCAGCGGAACAACCCTGTTCGGTTTGAGCCACACTGATGCTGACCAGAACTACAACACGATTGACTTTGGCATCCACGTTGACGGGAACACTTTGTATATCTACGAATCGGGAGTCAGCCGCGGTCAGTTTGGAACGGTGACGGCCGGCGACCGGTTGCGGGTTTCAGTCGAAAGCGGAGTAGTGAAGTACTACAAGAACGGCACAGTCTTCTACACCAGCGCCGTGTCGCCCACTTATCCCTTATTGGTCGATACCTCTCTTTACAGCAATGGCAGCACGCTGACGAATGTGGTGATCTCGGGTGCCGGTTCCGGCCCCACGGCTGATCCGTACCTTCAGAACTTCATTCAGTGGGCATTGGGAAGACAACCATCTACTGACGAGGCGAATTACTGGAAAGATGTCTTTCGTGTGGCTTACGCGCATCAGCAGGGATCAATGAGAATTGCTGTGCGCGAGATGGGTCGGACGGTATTTGAATCATCGGAATATGCAGCGCGAGCAAGGTCCGATCACGATTATGTCCGTGATTTGTATAAGACATTTCTGCTGCGCGAGCCAGACTCTTCGGGATGGGCGTATTGGGATGCCCTGGTGCCTTCAATAGGCCGCGATCAGGTGCGTCGCGGATTTGATGAGAGCGATGAATTTGCCAATCTAGTATCCACTTTGATTACCAGCGGCACGCCTTCCAGTGCGGTCTCCTCTTTAGCCACGGCGCGCGTCGATCCGCTTAATCAACCTGGAAGCGGGCTGTTGGCAAGAGACGCTGAGTGGAGTATGCCGCTGTTGAGCTTGCCCGGACGTGCGGGACTGGATTTGGGTTTGTCGCTTTCTTATTCGTCAATGGTCTGGACACGCTCTCAGCCGTATGTGTATGCCTACTTCGATGAAGACAATGGTTTTCCCAGTCCCGGTTTTCGCCTTGGCTTTCCGACTATTCAGGAGAAATTCTTTGATGCCCAAACAGGTGTGAACGTCTATCTGCTCATAGCCGCCGGCAGCCGAGTCGAACTGCGGCAGGTCGGGTCATCGAACGTCTACGAGGCGGCCGACTCGTCTTATTTGCAACTGACCGATAATGGCAGCTTACTGGTGCGCACCACAGACGGCACACAGCTTAGCTACGGATGGAAGGATCATGAATATCGTTGCATTGAGATAAAGGATCGCAATGGCAACTATCTTACCGTCAATTACGACGACAATAGCGGCGATATTCAAAACATTACCGATACGCTCTCGCGAGTGATCACGTTTAACTATGACAACAACGCCAACCTGATCTCCATTACGCAAGCATGGAATGGACCAACGCACACTTGGGCTACATTCGGGTGGGGCACGGTGACGATGCACCCAGCTTTTTCCGGAGTCGCAGGTACTTACGACGGCGAGGTTGTTCCGGTCATTACGATGGTCGGTTCTGACGACGGCACGTACAGCAAGTTTACCTACAACGTATCGGGACAAGTCAGCCGCATAACGCACTACGCCTCTGACAGCAATCCGGCGAGCGACAATCACGAAGACGCGCACACGGTGTTCAACTATGCCGCTGCCGACGATGCGACGCGGCTCTCTGAAACTCACGTGGCGGCTGAGAATTGGACCGGTGTCAACGGCGTCCCGGCGGAAGTTGTTACCCAATACGGAATAGAAGGAGACGCGCATACGCTGAGTGTGGTGAATGACCCGAATGGAACTGTCTACAAAGAGTTGTATGGCACTGGTTGGCAACGCGGCCTAACGGTGCAGAGCCAGGTCTGGTCAGGTGGTTCACAACAGAAGGTAACCACCACCGCGTGGATGCAGGACAACACGAACGCCAACTATCAGACAAACCCTCGCGTAACTGAGACGAACGTGATCGACTCGGCCAGCAATCACAGCCGCACGACGATCGCTTACAACACCTTTACTCTGCCCAGCGGTGCGAGTTGCAGTCTGCCTGCTGATGTTGACGAATACGAGGCGAACGCGACGACCGTCGCTCGCCGCACTCACACCGACTACAATCTGGACACGAACTACTTAAACGTAAACGCGCGGCTCATCGGTTTGCCGCAGGCGAAATTCCTTTACGAAGGCACTTCAACTCTGAAGGCGAAGAGCACCTACGTCTATGACTGGGGCGGAGAATACTTGCAAAACCCGTCGGCGGCATCGACTCAGCATGGCGGCGGGTACTCAACCGACTTTGTAGTCGGACGCGGCAATCTGGTGGATGTGCTGCGGTGGGACGTGACTGATCCAACTAACTCGGCCAAAGCCCTCGAATCAAAGATGGGTTATGACATCGACGGCTCGGTGGTGTTCGCTCGAGACGCGCTGAATCATCAGAACTCGATCAGCTATGGCGATTCATTCTCGGATGGCAACAACAATCGCCACACGTTTGCTTATCCGGCTACCGTTACTGATGCCGACGGCAATAGTTCGTACTTGCAATACAACTATGACTTTGGTGCGAAGACACGCGCGCAGGGGCCGCCGCCCGCGGGTCAATCGCAGGGTGCGATTCAGACTATCGGTTATGACGACGCGGCTCGTGTCAAACGGTTGACTAACGCTAACACCGGCGCTTACACGCACTATGTCTATGGGCCGAACTATGTGCAGAGCTATTCGACTGTCAACACCGTGGCCGCGAATTTCTCTGACGCTGATTTATATGCAATTCAAGTGTTTGACGGCGCGGGCCGGGTGATCGGCGCTGCCAACTATCATCCGGGCAGCGCGGGCGGTTTCAGCATGGTAAACACGATCTACGATCTGATGGGTCGTGCCGTGAAGCAATCCAACCCCGGAGAGATTAACGGTTCGTGGGTTCCTTCCGGCGATGACGCTGCCGGCTTGCTCTACACGCAGCAAACCTACGATTGGAAAGGCCGGCCGCTGGTCACCACCAACACCGACGGCACGCAGAAGTATGTGAGTTATACGGCGTGTGGTTGCGCGGGCAGCGAGGTCACGACGCTGACCGATGAAGTAGGGAGACAACAAAAGATCTACAGCGACGTGTTCGGCCGCACGGCCAAGACTGAGGTGCTCAATTGGGACAGCAGCGTCTACTCGACGACCGTCAACACCTACAACGCGCGTGATCAAGTCAGTCTGGTTCGCCAGTATCAGGGCACTGATCAGACCAGCGTCTATCAAGACACCACCATGAGCTATGACGGCTACGGTCGCTTGCAGTTCAGACACGTGCCCGAACAGAGCGCCAGCACCGCCACCACCTACGCTTATAACGCTGACGATACACTTTATTCAGTTACGGACGGCAGGGGCGCGATTGCGACTTACGGTTACAACAATCGTCATCTGGTTACTGGCATCTCTTACTCAGTGCCCTACGGGGTCGGGACCACGCCTAACGTATCATTTGGGTATGATGCTGCAGGCAATCGGACCTCTATGACTGACGGGCTTGGTTCAGTAAGTTATAACTATGACCAACTCTCACGGTTAACATCTGAGGGCCGTTACTTCAACACACTAGGACAGTCTTTCACCGTTAGCTATCAATACAATCTTGCTAATGAGCTAACAGTCATGAGTGATCCCTTCGGAGCTACACTGAATTACGCTTATGACTCGACCGCCCGGCTCAACTCGGTAAATGGGAGCGGCTACGGCTCAGTTACCCAATTTGCGTCTAACATGAAGTATCGAGCGTGGGGCGGATTGAAAGGCGTCAACTATGACAGCATTCGAAGTCTAACTATTAACTACAATTCGCGAATGAACCCTACGCTATTTGGAGTGGGGGGCCAGTACTATACAGTTGGCTCTGAGTATCAGTATTACGCTGATGGTCGTATAAGCTACTCTCGCGATCTAACGGACGGCAAGTTCGATCGTTCGTATTCCTATGATCACATCACGAGGCTGACATCAAGCTTCTCGGGCTCGGAGGCTCGTGGCGTTAGTGTGTCTGACGGTCCTTACCGGCAGACCTATGATTACGACTCCTGGGGAAATCTCACTCGGCGCACGGGACGTGATTGGAGTCATAATTCGTCTCCCGTGTCGTTTACTTACGACAGCTCAACTAACCGCAATTCAGGATGGCAGTATGATGCGGAAGGTAATGTGATCGGCCAAGGAACCTTGCACTACAGTTTTGACGCGAACGGGCAACAGGTAGGATCCTCTCAAACGGGAGGCTCTGCAGTAAGTGAAGATTTTGATGGCGATGGCCGTAGAGTCAGAAAAACTTATCCGGGTTGGGTCGGTTACACGCTGAGATCAACAGCGCTAAATGGAGCTGTGGTTGCGGAATTGAATTCGCAAGGGCAACCGTGGCGCAGATACATCTATGCGAATGGTCAGGTCTTGGCTGAGCTGGATGATGTGTACCATCAGGTTGGATGGGTGCATCGTAGCCCAAGTAACAACAGCGAATTCGCTTCGGGAAGCGGCAGTATCGGCGGCTTGCGAGCTAACGAATACGATCCACTGGCACACAATTAGGAATAGACGATCCATATCTCGATGGTGGAAGTGGCGGGTATGGCGATTGGAATGGCGGCACAGGAGTTCCCAGTGATTTGTCAACTGGATGCTCGTGGGAAGGCATGGCCATTGGTTGCCAGTTTGCTATCAAGTTCACGGCTTGGAGAGGCTATGCATCCGGTGGTTTACGAATCACTTCCAGAACAATTCCCGGAGTTGGAATTGAATCGAGCCAATTGACTCACGTCAAGAGCAGAGTTATTGGAGTCCAAGACGAGAGCTGGAGTAGTGGCGATGTGATTGAATATAAAAACTTCACCTCCACGCCTGATAGCTACCAGACATCGATCATCCGCACTCATTATGTGAGGGCGCAGAACTCGGGTGAGGAGTTATCCCTTTGTCTTAAGGAGGCGCTCCGTCAATTCTTTCCCCAGCAGACGGCTCAAGGAAAGACTTACTCACCGGTTGACCAGGCAAAATTCAAGGCTGGTATCCCGGCGCCTTACAATTTGGGAGGATCTGTACCGGGCACTGTTTATCCGGGCGCGATTACCTTAGGTCTTTTCGATATTCACTACGATACTAAATCCCTGAACCTTTCGGGTGGGACAAGCGAGCAGTTAAAAGGAATCCTTGAAGAGCTTTCTCACACAGTTCAATTTCTACAGCTGTGGGCCGGATTGAGAAGGGTCCCTATAATGGATAAGTACGGAGTAGACTCAACCGATTACCAGTCGGCTATGGGGCACTGGGGGCAGCAAGCCGCGTACTACTGGGCTAAAGCTGGCGGTAGCTACGACAAATCTGAACTTGAGATTTGGGCTAAAAATAACGCAAATAAGATTTTGGAAAGACTAGTAAATGATCCCAAATACAAAAAAGCGAGGCAGTTATGCGGATTTGATTTGGGGACGTATGAAATAGTCATTCGCTGACAAGGAGGTTTGTTCACCCATCGCACTGAGGGCCGTAGGAAGGATTATCGGAGGTACCACCATGACGCATCATTTGAAGAGAAGCAACGGAATTCCTTTCCTGTTCCTCGTGCTTTATGTCTTTCTTTTGACGGGCTGTTCGTCTTTCACAGACTTTGTTGTAATTAACGAGTCAGCAGATCCCATTGAAGTCAAATACAAGGTTAGGAAGTCCACCGCCGGTCCGCTCGTTGCTAGTGGTTTGCCCGCCGCAATAGAGGCGTCTCGACTGAGTACATCTGGGGGTACAGAATGGCAACAGTTGAATCCAGGGCAATTTCAATTGGCAGAGGAACCAGAGGTTGATGTTGTCTTGGTAAGGCTTGCGTCAAAGCAAGTCCTCCGGCTCACGAGTATGCGGACAGAAACTGTAATGTACGGGAGTGGCCAGGGGCTCCCAATAACGGAAATCGTGATTTCCGGACGAAGTGGAAAACTTGAATTCAGTGGCGATCGTGCCCGAACCGGCTTTTCAAAGATCTCGAAGGCGTTATACGCAATAACTTACAAGTCTGCACCTCTCTGACTTTTCCGAGAAAAAACAGATATGGGTCCGGTTCTACGATATTTGCGATTCCTACTCGCGAAGAATGAAACTGAAACGCAACACTAGAGTCGCCGCGTTGGGTTGACTGACAACTGGCGAATATCGCTGGAACCCCGCACTCTCCGCATAACGAATACTTCAAGTGTCGCCTTTCGGTGAATGAGAATACTCACCATGAAAAAGGACCCGCAGAAGATTCTGCGAGCCCCTCTCTAGAGATGATAAATTTTCTGTGTCTGGGTTGAAATCGAAGCCGCACTTCGGCTTCGAAGTCCTCCTTCAGAGCTTGCGAGCTTTCGCGGTTGACTTCTGAAACACGGACCATAACCAACGTCGGCACCTTCACATTGAGCTATGATTACAATCTGGCGGGAGAGTTGCGGAAAATTACCGATCCGACCAACATGAGCATCAATTATGCCTACGATTCAGTGGGCAGGCTGAGCGGCGTCACCGGCTCTGACAGTCTCTACGCCAACGTGTCGAATTATGCCTCCAATTTTCAGTACCGCGCCTGGAGTGGATTGAAGGCGATGACTGACGGGAAGGGTTATGTTTCGTCTCTGCTCTACAACTCTAAGCTCCAGCCTTCGCATTTCGAGATCAGCGGCAACACCGTCACGCAGAATTACGATTATTATGATGATGGAAGAATCAGCGTGGTGCACAACACGACCGATCAGAACTTCGATCGCTCTTATTCATACGATCACGTTGGACGATTGAAAGAAGCCAAGAGCGGCGCGAACGTGAATGGCTATCAGTACGCCCCTATTCCGTACCACGAGACGTTCGGCTATGACGGCTTCAGCAACTTGACCGCCCGTGAGAGTCAAAGCTGGAGCGGCCAGACTGACGATTTTGATTCTGCTGTTTACACAAACAATCGGCGCAGTGGTTGGGGCTACGACGCCGATGGACGGAACACGACGATTGACACGCGGACCAACACGTTTGATGCGGTCGGACAACAGACTCTGATGAACGCCCAGAAAGTGCTCTGGAATGGCAATCATGTCACGGTGAATCAATTCAGTGGGTACGATGGTAATGGTGAAAAGATTCAGGACGTTAGTTCTGGCGTGACAACCTATTACCTCGGATCGAGCGTGCTGGGCGGTGCAATCATCGATGAGATCAATGCCAGCGGTCAGAAGAATGTCGGATACGTGTATTCACCGGGCGGGCAATTGTTGGCAACACAGCAACCCAACAACCCAGATATGGTGACTTGGAAGCACAATACGCCGGCCGGCACAAGTAAGTACACGATGAACACCTATATCCCGGCAATTGGCCGCACTGAGTTCGATCCACTGGGCGCGGATTTGTCTCTAACTGCGCCCGAAGATCCACCACCCAGCGAAGGCAATGGCGACATTGGCGCGGGACACTTTGGCGGCATCATGGACGCGCGGTGGAGTGACTTCTTTAATATCTCTGGCGGCTGCATGATCGATGGCATGGCTGCTTCGTGTGGACTTGCGATGAGCGCAGTGAACGCCGGTGCAGCTGTAATCGGTCCGGAGAATACGACACGATGGAATCCGAATCTCAATAATGGCCAGGGAGGATATCAATTCTTCCATGCCTGGGCCGACGGAACCCAGGGCTGGAGTCCCTTTAATTGGGTGCCAGGCCTTTCGGGCAGCGCAGCCGGTTCGAGTGGCCCACCTTCGCTTAAGAATGTGTCGCCAGAGGAGGCTGCAAGGCGGAGAGCTATCGTGGCTGAATTTGGTAGATCCGGATTCGGCGATGAGGACGTTGAACTGACTTCATCTCCTGATCCGCAGAACCCTGGACCCACGATCGCTTTTGGCCCTAACTACCAAAACCTAATTCAGCCATTCAAGGATGCCTTCGATGAGGCGGTTGACCGCCTTAAGAAAAAGAAGGATTGCGCCAAGCTATTTGGCGGTCTCCAAAACGCGCTCAACACGCTCAACAGCGCAACCTATCGGTTGTTCAACGACCCTATAAAGACAACATACAAAGACGGAAAATTCGTGCCCAGTGTCACTGGTGCCATGACAGCGTCTGGCAACACTGTTTTTATCAATCTCGCAGGGCCATTCTTCAATGGGCCAGATCTAAAGATAAGCGGGAATCGCTCCTTTAAGGCGGACTTTGGCACGGGATTGAAAGGCACTGACTTAGCGGCTCTCCTCTTACTGCATGAGTTAGGTCACGAAATCGGCAAATGGGGTTCGGATGCCGGAGTCGGAGATAAAGACAAGAATCTGGAGCACACGATGGCAGCTTACAAGGCCTGCTTTTGAAAGAGAAGAAACCATGGCACGAATACTATCTTTGCTGGCAGTTGTGAGCGTGCTTGCTTCAGGCTCACAGCAGCGCGCTCAGTTACGACTACAATCGTACGCAGCCGGATCCTCAACAATCGCAATTAGCAACTCTGGTAATCCACAACTGCAGTTGGTCACTGAAGTCACCAAGGAAACTTACTGCGAAGGCCCAGATCCTGAGCTGTTTACATTGAGGCTATTGTTACGACTGTCGTTCACAAATGTCGGAGGGCAAAGACTGATTCTTGAACGAGGAAGCAAATCCGTGCCTGTCGTAAGAATTAGCAAAACAGCTGAAGATGCCATCGCAAGCCAGTTCGAAACCACGATCGACAACTACGTCATCACTAATAACAGTAAAGCGCCAAGCGTTCCGAAAGCACCTCCTCTCAGCGGTTTTGTGATCCTCGCTACTGGACAGACCTACGACACGAGCGCCGAGATCACCATTCCGGTACCCAGAGTCAATCCTGTGGCTACGATTATCAATGCAGGAAGTCACTATCTTCAGGTTGGCGTTTGGACGTGGGACGAGTCCCAGAATGAAGCAGAGGTGAGAAGGAAGGCCTGGCAAGCCACTGGTTTGCTATGGTCCGAGTCGGTATTGTCCAGACCAATGCCGTTCACAGTCCGTTCTCAGGCAAAGCCCTCGGATTGCCTTTGCGAGAAACCGAGTATCGGTGAGAGTCAAGCGATCAATATCGCGAGCAGACGAATGAATGCATTGAAGGGGGCCTCAGGTTCGTATAGACCAGTGGTAGTAGCACAAGGCTGTGAATGGCACGTGGTCTTTCAGTCGAAGGTTAAAGACGAACCGCCTTTCACCTTTGTCATCGACAAGAGCAGCGGAAAAATCTTGGGGGAGTTTCAATGAGGTAGGGCAATGAGTTCCGCAGAATACCGCGCCTCAAAGAAACCCAAGCGACATAAAACGCGATTTCTACGCACAATACGGTAAGAAGTTCAACCGTTGCATAAGACAGGTTTTTGGGAGGGATGCCAGAAGGATTCCTTACCAGACTTTAAGTAACTCCCGCACTCTAAATGCGACCAAGAATAGAACTCAGTTAGGAGCTATGTCAGGAGTTGCGCAAGCTGAAGCGAACAATAACCCATGGCTAGGACGCTTCGGTACGGTTTATGTCTCATCAGAAGAATTTAACGCAACCACTGCGAATACTCTGAATGCTATTTACGGCTCATATGTCCATGAATCTGGGAATATCCTGGACGCACGCCTAAACCCTTATTCACCACAGGGACAATATGAACATAACTATGGCAACCCCCACGATCCAAATGATACAGACACTGGAGCCGCACTTAAAACGTGTGTTTTTGGATCTATGCAATATCCATGAGGGAGAAATATGTTTGAAAAATGGCTTACCGCAGTTGCGAGTACGATCTTGATATTAACTTATGTCCTGACAACACAGGGTGCTTTGTTACAGCAGGTAAACATGCGAAATCTAGAGCGCTATGACAAATCTGGCCCGTACACGGTCGGACTTGCGCTCAGCGCCGAAGAGCGTTCTGCTATAGAAGCGAATGTCAGAGCGTTTCTGTGGGACCATTGGCGTCGCTGTCGGTTGGCTCGCGTGGAGATTACTCACTATAGCAAAGAGGGCGAGCCAAGCACGTCGTCTTTCTTCGTAGAACCGGATAATGGAGGCGTCTGGCGCGTTGCGGTCAAAATAGATCGAACGCTAGTTGACCGGAGTGGTTCAAAACGGCGCAGTCACGCGTCCGTTGAATACGAAGCTTTCTCCGTCGAGCGTATTGAAGTGCCGAAGGATGGCCTTTCACAAAGAACCACAATACCCGAAGCGGAGGAGCGGTTACCAGACTCATACCGGCTAGCGTTAAAGGACAAAAAAGGGCGACTACTAATTGAAATATGAAACTAGAGAAAATGATGGAGGCCAACAGTTCCGCAGAAACCCGTACCAGCTCGCGGTCCAGATCCTACGGAACACTCCAGCCTTACACCGTGCAATAAGAGCAGACTGGCTCCGTATTTTCCCGGCGTCGATCTCGATAAAGTGCAAATTCGTTTTGGTTTCGATTCGCTCACCAAGTTCACGGGTGGAGTTCTCAACGCCGTTGGCATTCAAGTGCTCAATGGCGCTACCGCAATTACGGTCGGAAACGTTATTACCTTTAGGTCGAGGTCTGACTACAATCCAGATACCGGTCTCGCCGTGATCGGGCATGAGATTACACACGTTGGACAAGAACAAGCCGGTAGGTTCGGTGACTTCCAATACGTCCGTGAGTACCTGAATAATAGGGGGCTGGGGATGAGTGACTACCAAGCGTATCGGAATATTAGCACTGAAAGAGAAGCGTTTAAGATGGAAGGCATTATCCAAAAGGATTTAGACAATCTTAAAAGGCAGCTTGGAGGTGATGCATTTTGGGCTCCATGTCCACCACATTAAGGACCAGTTGGGTTCTTGGACTTCTAATCGTCAGCCCGTGGTTGTTGCACTCGTGCGATAGGCGCTCGCCTGAATGCGATGCGTTTCTAGCTCTTTCACCTAACGAGCGCCAGGTTGAGTCTCGGAAACAGCCAACTGACAAACAGATTGACATGTATCTCTGTGCGATGAGGGGAGAACCACCGGATCTCGATCTGGCATATGTGATCGCCGATCGCGGAGAGGCGGCGATTCCTCTTCTAATGGACAAACTAAAGATCACAAAAGACGAGATGGATCAAGAAGATCTTATACGCGTATTCGAAGTGATGTCAGAGAAGGGCTATCTTCGTGGGCGAACAGATGTGGTCTCTGCGATAAGTGATGTAGTAGATCAAATGAAGATCGCTCCGATAAAAGAAGACAGTCAGGAGCTTCTAAAGAAGATTCGAATAAATACTGGGATCAAACCCTTCACTTACGTTCCGTAGCTAGCGCGCACTTCACTGTCTGCTCTGCGCGTACTGACTGACGAGCGCGGAGACGACCTCAACGATCTTCTCTTGTTGCCGGCGCGGGAGCTTCGATACTTCTTCAAAAATCTTGTGCACCTTGCCGGTGGGACCAGTCTTGCGAGCGCGTTTGATCTGCACTTCTTCACCCAGCAACTCAGCCACCGAGAGGCCCAGGACCCGCGCGGCTTGGCGCGCAAACTCGACTGACGGATTGTTGGCCCGCCGTTCGTAATAATCAATCATCTTAAGCGTGGTATCGAGCCGGTTAGCCAACTCAGTTTGCGACCAGCCCTTGGCAACGCGCGCCGCAGCGAGGCGTCTGCCGAATGCGGGAGCCTCTTTCGCTTGTGGTCTTCCGGTGCCCGTGTAACCGATCCTTCGGGCGCACAGATCAACTATAACTACGACTCGAGCGGCAGATTGACCAGCATGCCTGCGACTGGCTACAGCGGGGTGACGCAGTTTTTATCGAACGCGCAGTATCGTGCGTCAGGGGCAATGAAGCACGCCACTTATGGCAACAGCGTTCAGGTCGATTTCACTTATAATTCGCGGATGCAAATCGGGCAGTATCAGGTCAGCGGTCTGCATGCGTGGCAGGGCGGCGCTGCGCTCACGGCGGGCGCGACGATGAGCTATTACAACGACGGCCGCACCAACACAGCTTACGATCTTGGCGACAGCAGATTCGATCGCAAATGAACGGCCCGGTAACTGTAATAGCAACTCAGCCCAACTCGATCGGGTACGGAATGAGGCCTCGTCGGGAATAGAAAGAGGTGAAGTAATCATTGCGATTGCTCGGCTTGGTAAAGGCGAGACAGCAAGGGAACTTAATCGACGTCGCCTCTACAGCGTTCAGGCATATCTCAGCAAACGTGTTGGCCTGCCTGAGAAGAGCATAGTTGTCGGAGAGGGCGAACGTGCAGAGGGATATGGCAGAGTTGAGTTGTACGTTGGCGGCAAGCTAATTAACGTGTTGCTCGCGCAACGCAACGAGATCCTGTGCGTTGAATGTTGCGGTATTGACCAGAATTACTACTTGTATCGGAGCGACAAAAAGCGGCGAACGCGGGGTAGCATGAAACTACAAAAATAATTGGGGTCAGGCCTGCGATTTGCGATTCGGCCTAAGGCGTCATAGGCCACAATTTGATGGGTTGCTCCATGCCGAGTAAAGCGTTCGGTACAGAACCCGGAGCGGTAGCGACGGGGTCCAGCCACTCACAGCGTGGGTCGAATAAGTTCTCGGGTTGCGCGCAGTGACAAAAGTTGACCCGGTCGCTACCGCTCCCGGTTCTGTACCGCGAGCAACCCAACGTCTGAGTTGACCGGGCGGCGCGATGTCATTCAAGCATCGCCGGACCAGTCATGATGCGAAACACGCCCCCGCCGCTCGCGTCCAACGATTTGCTGGGCTCACGGGTCATGTCTTGCGAATCACGACGGCCGTCCCGTAGCACAGTACCTCAGTAGCTGACCCCTTACTCACTACCTCCGACGCGTCGTATCTGACACCAACTACAGCGTTGGCACGAAGCTG
>Ga0137359_10003125_pt1 | contig 13360 bp, 20 predicted proteins | sample Mad1_40_16metaG_FD_108281 | JGI IMG/M metagenome (GOLD analysis project Ga0137359, IMG submission 108281) | Vadose zone soil microbial communities from Angelo Coast Range Reserve, California, USA - Mad1_40_16 metaG | ecosystem: Environmental > Terrestrial > Soil > Vadose zone | place: USA... | reverse complement strand
TGCAGTTCCTCCGGCTTTGATGAACAATCAAACATCGTCCGCCCCTGGGCGTCGGCTATATCTGGATCTGCGCCATGCCGCAACAGCGTCGTGATGACTGTTCCCTGAAAATGCCGGTGCTCCGACACGACGAGGTGGAGCGCGGTCTGGCCGTTCTGTGTCAAGGCGTTGACGTCTGCTCCATGCTCTAGCAACACCTTCATGATAGTGTCGAAGTATCCATACGCTGCCGCGTGATGTAAAGGGGTCATGCCTGAGTCGTCTCGGGCATACACATCCGCACCCTTTTGCAGTAAAATGCGCACAAATCGTGGGTCATCGCGTGACGGCCGTCCTGCAGCCGAATGTAAAGGGGTACCGTTTCTGCCGTCCACGCAATGGGGGCTTGCTCCGTGGTCCAACAGGATCGACACAATCTTGTCGGATGTCCCCTCTTGTGCAATCCTTTGAAGCGGGGTGAGCCCCGAGCTGTCGAGCGCATGGACGTTCGCTTGGTATGCAAGCAGGATTTGCACCACCTTGTCATCTTGCTGGAACATCGCAGCATGGTGAAGGGGAGTCTGCATAAACCAGTCTGTTGCCTCTACATTCGCACCTCCCTCGAGAAGATACCGGACCGCGTCGTGGCCAAGTTGCGATCCCGCCGCCATATGTAGAGGTGTTTTCCCGTCGGCTTGGGAGACCGTGTCCACTTTCGCCCCGCAATCCAGTAGGAATTTAACACTTTCTCCACCCCCTACACTCTGCGCGGCCATGTGCAGAGGGGTAAGGCCCTCTAGATCAGCAGCATCAATGATTGCTCCATCTGCTACAAGCATTCTGACGGAGTCAATCCCTCGGTGCCAGACACCAGCAGCGACGTGAAGCGGAGTACGGAGCTGGCCATTTAGCGCGTTGACGTCGGCCCCGTGAGAAAGCAGATGTTGGACGCTTGTAACCCCATAAGGATTGGCAGCGGAAATGTGAAGGGGTAGCTGCCCGAGATTGCAAGCTGTCTCAATGCTTGCACCGCACTGCAGTAGTAGCAACACGCTATTTTGACCATATCCATTGTGGGCTGCGATATGAAGGGGGGTTCTCCCGACGTCATTCGTGAGTGTGACATCTGCCCCGAGGTCGAGAAGAGCCCGTACGACGTGTTCCCCGTCCCAATTACGTGCTGCTAGATGAAGGGGGGTTTCTCCTTCCATATTCCTGGCGTTTACATCGGCACCAGATTCAACCAGCACTCGTAATGTCGACTCGTCCGCGATTTTCGCAGCCCAGTGCAGTGCGGTCAGGCCACGCGACTCGAAGCCCTCGGCGTTTGCAGTGTCGAGACCTTTTTCCAAAATTGCTTTGACAATGTGTGGGAGGGAGAGGCGAGCGGCTAAATGACATACGGACATTGTTGTGTGAATAATGTCGTCGTCCCTACCCGCATCCAAGGTGAGCTGTGTCATGTATAAAGTTAGAGTCATGCGCACCGTTTTCTGTTGTAACGCTCCGACCAAAATTGTCGAGAAGGAGTCGACTGCATGAATTCACAGAACGTAGTGATACTTTTCTTTCCAGAAGACCCAGAAGCCCTGAGGTGTCGTGGCCAAAATTCGCTAGCGTATGTTAAAAAAGGATGACGATCTTCTACTAGTGTAAGTTGAGACACGTCGATGGCAGCCCGGGTGTGATCAGAGCTCTGATATACGCTTTGCGCGATTAGTTGAAGGTATTTGAGGCAATCCTCAGCGCTAGTGACTTGGGCATCGGAAAGGGGATAGATATGATAGCCCGTCAGCGATGAGTCCAGAACCGCAGGTTTCTGTATAAGAAACTCCTTCACAGAAGAGTGGATAAGTTGGACTCTAGCGTCCCGAGACTTCCCGGTAATATCGGTACAGTGGACAAGATGGAAGCAATCTTCGATCAGACCAATAGGCTTGTTTACGGATCGCGAACGATCCCACGATTGCTGCATGTCGTGGATGATCACAGCTTCGGAGAGTTCGTGAAGAGTCATAGGATGCTCCGCGCAGACTACCCAGCGCAAAACCCTCTTCGCTCGAGCGGCTCTGGGGCCAGGCAGGTGGTCGATGGATTGCAAACAGCGAGTGAAGGTTGAGTGAAGGCCCCTGGGGAGTGATTGTAGAGCGTCGCGGATGTCATAGTCGGTGCTTTGTTCTTGGAGATGGGCGAATTGCAACTGCACCCACAGAAACCTAATTATTTCCTTCGGTAACGAAACAGAAAGAAAGGGGCGACAAAAATATCACACATTCCATCTGCGCCCTCTCTTAGAGTTTTCAGCACCTTCTCCAGCAAGACAGGGTCTCCTACTTCTACCTGCTCCGCAGAAGAGTCCCCGTCACCCACCAGTCTCACCTTACGACTAACGTATTGATGTATATCATTTTTCACGTCCTGATCCGTGATCGCGATCGATGGGATGTTCTTGAGAGCGTTCCAAATATCTTTTTCGTTCCGGCTAGTGAGAAGTAACCTCGAATCACGACCCAGAGATATGAGTAAGGGCAACAGCTCCTCCCGCGTGACAGGATCACACTCGTCCAGTGCGTCAACAACCAGAAATACTGGCCGAATCCTTTCTAGATGGTTGCAAGCTATCTTCAGAGAATTGCATAGATCTTCTAAGGAGTGAGCTGTAGAGAATAGGTCTAACTCAAGGCCATTCAAAAGACCAGAGGGGAGTTGCCTCAAGACTTGGTGTAGAAGCGTAGCGAGAAGGGACCGAGGGTCACGTTTTTTTGGGCTGTCGTGTTCACAATAGAAGAAGGCCACAGCAGCTCGTTTTCCTGATATTGGTGGAAACCTTACCCATTCGATCACAATGGACCTAAAATTTGAATTCGTAAGGCGAGTCTATGTAGAAAGGTCGAACTACGCACGCCAGGACGGTCTTCCCAACCCCCGCTTAAGCAGTTAACCACATAAGTATAATGCATACATAAAACGAGAGTAAAACTCACGTTTACCGTGGACCCATAGAAGTCCACCGGAAGAGTTGTGTGCCCATTCTAAGAGTTCCTCTCGATCAAGTAGCCATTCTCCTGCGCTGTGGTCCGGAGGGAGAACCCGGAGACAATCCCTATGCTTGGACTGACAGTTTTCATAAGGGAGCAAAGCGAGAAAATCCCGACGCTTATCATCTGTGATCAAGAACCACAGCCCAGTCAATGCGCCGCGTTAGTGCAAGACGATGATGATGCACGGACTCCACTCTCTCTCGATAGCTTGCCGATGAAGGCCAACACGATCTGCGTGCACGACTTCGCGGTCCAGAATCTCTCGACGACGTTGCAGACCCTGCGTGATGTCTTCGATGGTCTTGTTCCATGGGTTCATTCCCCTCAACCATACGGACATCCCAGCTGATGCGTGTCCCTAATCAGAATGACGCCGGGATGTAATTACAAACTTACGACGTGCAGTGCCTCCTCTCTTCAAAAATACATCTCGCACCGCCGAGCAGACCAAAATGACGTCGTAATACACGTCCGCCAAGGCCAATAGAGTACGCGGCGTCAGCTTAAACGCACCCGACAAGCGACTAAAAGGGTGTAGCCTACTTGCTGCACGGGAGCTGAATCGCGATAAATCTCAACTGCATAATCTTGATAATAAGGGAGTAACTGAGATATCTCCTCCAAGACTCCCACGATTCGCTCGAAGTAGTCCGATAGTCCACTGACGGCCTATCGTATGGCGGTTGGGTAGAGTGCACATGAGGAAGAAGTTGCGCAGGGACAAAGTGTGGCAGCAATATACCTTGACCACGAACCTGAGTGCGCCGAACACAATCGCCCCAAGTTGTGCTCCTGGAATAGAACCGACGACATTGTTCACTACATCGAAGTATGTTTCCAGCGGCCTGACGACAGCCACGAAGCGAGCAAGAAACCGGCGCGTGCGGCTCTGCTCTGCTTGGATGTTAAGATGCTGTACGGCCGCAATAACGTCTCGTGCGGTGCAGTGTTCGAATGCCTCCCTGTCCTCTGTCCGTAGAGACTCGAGATGTTTTCGTAGGACCTGATCAAAGAGCGGGTTTTGTAGCTTGCTACTGGTGCCTGAAGCAACCGCCATATGAACCCTGCGCCGTGGTTCGCAGATGTGTGTAAGTGTAATTGTGTAATTGGTTATGATTCATTTTAGCGCCCGCTATGTGTGTATCACCTGGCAGGAAACACACGCTACACTGGCACTGACAAACGACAAGCACCACTAATCGAAGAATGAGGGAATAAATTAATCTGCTATAAAGCGAGATGCAGTCCGATACGCTAAAGCAAACCAAAAAAAAATAGTCATAGAATACGAAGCCAGCGACGACGGACGATCTGGCAACTCTAGATCTTGCTTGGGGACAATCGGTTTGACATTTCCGCACTAATTTATCACGTGTGTGCATCAGGGAACAATTCTTGGCGCACTTCCTCTGCCTCCGCCTGTTCCGCGTCCAGCGGCCCCTCGACTTTTGCCTTCGCAACCTCTGGGCTTGGTGCTGCGTTTTCTGACGAAGAGGAGGGAGTATTGTCACCAGGAGTTGCAGGGGTTGGCTCGTTTTCCGGTGTCTCAGCAGCCTTCTCGTCGTGCTTTTGAGATCCCTCGCTGGACGAGGAGCCGCCGCCGCCCACCGAGCTGATAGCCTTTGGTTCGTCGTCTGCAACAGGTGGTGGAATGGGCATGTCTTCGCTCTTGATATCAACTTGCGGATGCGGGGCAAAAATATCGCGACCAGGCTCGGCTTTCCCAGGGTCCACGACGGTTCCCTCAGCTTGTGCTGCTGGTACGTTGGGAGCTTGACCAAAGTTATCCTCGACAACGATCGCCCCACGCCCTGCTGGCTCACCACCGATAGTGGCAAGGGGTGCGGCAGCGGCGCTGGATTTCTGGGGCGTGGCGAGGATGGAACCCTCATATTGTGAGTACTGGAATACGCGTCAGCAGGCTACAGAGGAAAGGGGAGTCGGAGCATACATCGTCAAAAAAGTCGTTACTGAATAATGAAAGCCTGTCAGTGGTGACGATATGGGCGATATATTTGCGATCTCCTACCAGCTGAAGTCCCAAGTCCTTAACCACTGAGCGTTGTGACATTGTGCCTTCGTCCATGGGTTCCCGTATGCCAGCGGACTAAATATAGAGAAGTTCCAGATAGCGAGAATAACGAGGACCGCCGCAATTTGGAGACGCCAACGCGGGCGAAGCGTGGATGTCAAAAAGTCAAATACAGCACAAAGCAGCAAAATTGCGAAGTATAGTGCAGGGAGATAATGGTGTAAGAATAGCTGGCGGCCCATGAGGAAGAACGGCAGGTAATGAAGACCCCAACCCATAAAAAGGAAGCTACATAAGGTGTCGTATTTGACGACCTTGGCTAGAAAAGGGCGATTTGATCTATTAATGGACATATATGCAAGAGAAATTGCTCACTATTTTCAAAGTCTCTATAGCCACGTTGCGCGCGAAGGATAAGGATGCCCCGCACTGCAACGTAGCCAGCGACTGCGGCTGTACTCAACCACCAAATCATAGGGTTGCCAATGAGATAGATTTGGCGATGGTTCTTAACCCAGAAATTCTGTGCAGATTTTATCAGTAAGCCTCATAAAAGATATGGGCATAAGCCCTCACAATGCCGCGACGTAGCCCGGGCCACGAGGAAGGACGGGAATCAAATGTGTGCCGATCCGTAAGTCCCGCGTTCGTCTGCCACATTACTTGCTGGAGCTCGAAAAATTTGTCTAAGAAACTCAATTTGAGGTAGTTGACCTTCTGCGCATTCGGAGGCACTACAATTGGCGTCAGCCTGGGTAACTGGTCATATTTATACGCGTCCTTACATTTAGGGTGATCACTTGATTCAACCATCCACAATGAGTTTGCCCTCACAGCATTCTTGTTGCATGTCACTTCTTGCTGTTCATATCCCCATGTTGGCAGCTTGACTTTGTGTGAGAACAGGTAGCACCCAGTAAGGGCGTGTCTCAGTCTGAACTTTGTTCCTAGTGTGCGCACACGGCGGCTGGACACTGGATCGCTTTTGCTACCTTTCTCTATTTCCACAATCCAGTCATCGTTCATGTCGCCAGCAAAGCCTGCCATGCCATATGTGGACACCTCGTTCTGGAAATCCACTTCAGAAACCGGTGGGCGGAAGTCATGCGAATGTAGGTTCTTCTCAGTGGAAAGATGTCTAAGCTTGACACGCGAACCAGCTTCGATATAAACCAATTCGGGGAGTTGTAACCAGTCCGTCTCAGGATGGTTGTCATGCGTAGCGTTGATTATGCGCCAGTCATTGTTTTCGTCAAGGTGCGGGTACAGAGTAACTTGCTGCTCTACAATACCGTTCAGGTAACAGCGATGGCAAGACGGAGAAGAAACGTACGTTGACTGCCACCAGGGTAGTTGTGAGGATGCGAATGTAAATAACCACCCTGAGTGTTGATATGCCGTATAGTCACTTTGGAGCCGAAGGCGACGTCTGCAGAAGCCAGGTCATCGATATTCACGTCGGACGCGTATTCCTCTAGCGTACCTGCGTTTGTATCTGCCATGTGGCGTCCACCCAATGTATGCTGGAACTCCGCACTCATGAAACCATCGCCCTCGCCGGAGTTTTCGAGGAGCAAAAAATGTATCTGGAACATGGCCATGTAGAATATGACCGGAACGAGAATGAGGCAGAGAGCGCGGGCATAAAAGTGTTTGATCCAGAGCTTTGGTGGAACACGCAGGTTTCCGAGCAGCGTCCACAACTGCCGGATAGTCTCGAAGCCGATGGTAGCAATGGTGAAGAGGCCCACCCACTTGCAACTGACGACTGCACCGAGAGACAGGCCTGTGAGAGTGAGCCAACTCCACCAACGATTTGTGAAAGGCGCGTGCTTGTCTTCGTTACAGAACCCGGTCCAAAGGAAAATCGTGAGCGCGGTGAAGAATACAAGCGGTGAATCGAGAAGAATATGTCTCGATTGGGTAAGGAGGGCGTTCTCGAAGATAAGGAAGAGCGAGGCGAGGAGAGCCGTTGTAGCGCGACAATCGAGACCACGGAGAGTCAGATAGGCGAGAGGGATAGTGGCAATTCCAAGGGTCGCGGGAAGCATGCGCATTGCTACATATGGTGTATTTTCGTACACCCTGGGATAATGGACGAAACAATTAGACCCCTTTCGATGCTCTGGGAAACCAGAACACATACTTTCCAATCTCCGCGAAATCAAAGTGACCTTCATAACCAGACAAAAAAGCCGTGAGGGTAATCAGAAGTTTGGCCAGTGGAGGGTGGACGTCCACGAAATATCGCGTCTTGATATATCGCGAGGCGAACTTGCCAAAATGCACTTCATCGAATCTGGTGAGTTATGCGCGAGTCATCAGCGTTCCGTGAACATAAGATTCTACGAGACGGAGATCACGCACACTACACTATTGGGTTTCGAGATGCGGAAGAGGCGCACAGCCGACGCGACGATGACGAGGACGACAAGCAACTTCCATTCGCCGGGGGTAATGTTGTATCCGCCAGGAGCATGCCCTAACCTGCGGCTAGGACCATAGCCCAGAGATGCTGCAGCTCGACGCTCGTCAGCATCTAGGTGACCCTCTTTGGATGGGAAGCGTGGCGCGGATTGATAATAAGAAGTTGGAGGAGGTGAAGGCGGACGTCTAGCGCGCACTGCCCCAGGAGGCATTCTTTAAACCGCACAAACGAGGAGACCAGCCTACAGAGAGTGAAAATAGGAGTGAAAATAGGGGGGTCTGAGAAGAGCGAATTTACAGTAAAGGAGTGTGGTAAACGCTGTCACAGTGGCCAGCAAGGCGGTGCAAGTAGTCGGGCGGGCCGCCACTTCCGATACGATTAGACAAAGACAACCTGCCGCCAACCTGCTGCCGCTTCAAGTTAAGCTTGTAACTCTCAACTCCTTCATAGAGCCGATTGAACCCTCTTCCATGTCTAGCCGCAGAAATTTACCGCCGGGCTAGCTAGTGGTAAGGGACAAGACACTTACTCAGCCCCGCATCAGTCTGTCCTTCATGCATTTATGACGCGCCGGTCGTAATCTTGCTACCAGACGGACGAATTATACTCGGCGTTGTCTGCTAGGACAGTCGGGATTTGGTTTGGCGCGGTGCGCGTGCAAACGCCTCAGCCGCAATCGCTTTCTTGACCCGAACCTTCTTTGCTTTTCCTTCTACTTCCACGCTCATCAACATCTCAGGGCACCCTCCACCGAGTACGACACGCGTTTCTTCACAGTTTGCGACAGCACTGACAGTGCATCGTGCTAGGAGCGCTCAGCCTCGTCAGTCATCTAGTTGGTGGATCAACGCAACACGACCGTGCATGCCTCGCTAGCAGCGATGAGTTGAGTATCCCATAGAGGGTGGCTTCAGGCAAGTAATAGTAGGGCACCACCTTATCCTCCCCGATTATAATTCCTTCAATCGACCAAGCCTGACAAGTTCTGGCCGGTCGAACGTGCTCATGATCACTGGTGACCAATGACAAACGTTCGACACCCTCGAAATCGGCGTTCGACATGATGCCCTTCTCCGCAAGATACAAGATACTTTCGAGGTAGTTGTGAATAAGTTGCCGATTAACAAAGACGGTAATGTGATGGCTTCCACTTTGGCCTTCATTTTTTCCTGTTACCACAGTCGATCAATGACCAGAACGTCCGTGGTAACACTATATACGCACTTGCTCGGCCCGTTCCAGCTCCGCAAGCTTCCCTGTGCTATCGGCCTTCATGCGCCCGCCGAATATCTTGATCTTGTCAGTATCCATTGCTAGAGCTGCGTGCTCTAGACTCACGTAATGCTGCAAAGATTAAAAACAATGCACATGTGTTGGTAATCAAGATCCTAGCGTTTTCAACGCGTCTGGGGCAGTTAGTCCTGATAGAATTATCCAGGATGGAGCCTGTGTGCGATTTCAGCTTAGGTCAGATATTCGCCAGACGAAAGATTAGCACACTAACCCTCGTCGAAATACGAATCCGTCAGCTGTCCGCCAACCTTTTTGATAACCTGAACCTGAATGTAGTCCAAATCTGTTGATCCCTGTGCAGGGAATGAGTAAGAGTATATAAACTGAGGTGGTGTCCTCACTTTTAGTGGGAGGACCGCATCAATGGCGAGATTGGCGAAGTGATCTTTGTCCACACCTTACTGTAAGCGTCGTCCTTGCAATGTTGATAAGGTCCTGCCAGAACGCCGAGGCATCTGACCTGACAAGTTATTATCCACCGGCGGCGCTCGTATTAACATCATATTTTATCGTTGTTCCTCAGTGTCATTGATGACCGGCGATTCGCGAACAGTCATCGAGTCATCACCCGACTGGAGATCTGAGAGAGCAACATTGGCCTACCTCAGCATGCGCAGTTATCAATGTCAAAGACCGATTCTAGGTCAACTTCTATACATTCAATGCTAGATGTGTGACAACATAAGGATCCGTGAAATATGAAGGTATATCTTGCACAACACTAGAATACATAAACCCCAAAAAGCGAGAGAAAATCCCGAATGAACAGACATGTATCCCCGATACGGGTAGCCTCTTTACCCTTGGTCTCCTCCACGAAGTCCATCCGCTAGGGATGAAGACGAGTCGTATACTACTAAGAGACGGGGAACATCAGTAGACGCCTAACCACTGCAGGGGAAAAAAAAAAGTATACTGACCAGGATGTGGCATCTGCACATGATTCGCCTCTCCGGCCTGGCCTTGGCCCGAAGCAGAAGCCATGGTCGTGCCCAGTCCACTATGCGGCTGACGAAGCTCCGTCTGCTCCTCGCGCGTCGGCGGTACCAGTGATCCCATTACAGGTTCCTGCGTGCCCTCGCTCTCGTCTCTCCGTAAAGGGAGGTGCCGCAGCGGGACCTGCATCACGCCCTGCAAGTGCGGCACATCTGACTCGCTGGCGGACTGAGCATTCAGCCCAGATGCACGCCCCTCAACGCGCCGCACGAATTCACCCCACATCGCACGCTCGTCGCGGCCGAGCTTGATAAAGCCCCCACGTACGTCGTCGTCCGCGCGTCGCCACACAGCGCGATGCCGGCACACGGTGCTCTTGACGTACCGACAGCCGAACACGCGCTCGAAGGCCGCGCGCTGTGTCAGCGAGGGCTGTGCGCTAGCAAGTGCATCCATCTGGTCAAAGCCGACGGATACCTCCTGGACGCTGTAATCATTAGGCCACCGCTTTAGAGGTGGGTGAGGATGATGAGGGATGGGGGCCTTGGAGGATGCGGGAGGGGATGGCCTCGACTGATGCGTCGGGGTGCTCCCGTTCGTCCCCACCAAAGGCTCTGACCCTGCTCCTGGATATAGTTCGAGCTGCTGACCATAGACGAATGGCTGCTTCGGCACTGTGTTAGAGCAGGTAGGGGGTGAAGACGTCGTCTGTACTTGGGATTGCGAAGCTGTTGCGTGGATTGGCACAGCCTGACCTTGCACACGCTTGGGCGTGGATACATTCAGCGGGTAGGTTTGTGCTTGGGTGACTGGAACCGCATACTGATGTATTTGATGTTCTTGTCCCGGTTGGGGCGTTCCTTGGTACATGCTCTCCGGGATGTAGTATTTGTTTGGAGGAGTAGAATCAGGCGTTACGTCTGCCCGTCGCTTGAGTGACCCAGTGGGCGGTTGAGGCGTATATAAAAGTTTCCCGTTCTGTTCCATCCTTGGCTGAGCAGAAACCTCCTCCTGAAGGCCGGGGCACTCCTCCTCAGTAAGACCTTCAAGCAAGCTCTTCCTGAGCTTGTAAAGGACGCGCTGTTCTGAAGCGACAAGCCGGACAGTCTCGATCATATGCTGCTCCCATTGTGCAGTGCTAGCGTTGTACGCGTCGACAAACGAATTCTGTGTTAGCGAGAGAGAGGAGAGGAGGGAGGGAAATTGGGAGAGCTGAAGAAAAGGGAATGTGGGCAGAGGGTGCAAGAGACGGAGGGGGGTCGTATGAGCCTATCTGATCATTAATGAAAGGACTGAGCGAGATGATGTGAACCGACCTTGTACCAGATAACGAGCATGACGGAACGTTTGAAAAGTTCTTCGCTTTGACTAGGACCGGGAGGGCTTGAATTTAAGTTAGGAGCAGAATCGTTTAGATAGACAGAAGGTTGTGCCTGGGCACGATGAGTAAGAGGATGTGGAGGAAGCTGGAGGATACTAACGGAAGAAGTGGGTTGGGATAGAGAATGGGTTTGTTCCATAGTACGATGAACGATATAAGATAACTAAAGAAACTGAATGGGAGAGGCATGTTGAGCGATGGTTGAGACATTGAGGGCAAGACGCGGTTTAGGGTCAAGAACCCGGTTGGGTTGGGGTGCAGCACTCACCCTTGCTGACCTTGGCCTTGGGACCAACGGGACCGTGACGGCCGGACAAGGAAAAAGGCAAAACGCGTGGCTGTGTCGCTCATGGACCCAAGCTGACTCAGCATTATGGTCTGATTACCAATACAGTACTACTACATCCTAGACCCTAACCATACACTATGGTCTCAGCATTCTTGTCCACACACCGATGCCAAGTAGACTGAGCAAGCGCCAACAGAGGGAGCTCCAGGAACTCACACATCCTGATGAGATTGTGCAAGAAAGAGAATCCTCGGACGATGAAGATGTGCGATTTGTGTCTACTACCAGTCAGAGTGCATTTGCCGCAGTGAGTCGGGATGCTCTTACATGTGTTCATCGAATGAATTATGAGTGAATAAAGCTTCTGGGTGGGGACAAGGAGAGGACGGAGGAGGAGTCTGCTCCTGAAGATACCTCGCCCAAAGCGAAAAAGGTATGTCCTGGTTTGAATTGCGTACAGGAGTGTCCAACGTCAGAGGAACTAGAAGTCCAAGAAGAAGAAAAAGAAGGGGCTTTCGACTCCAGCTGACGTTGTTTCTCCCATCGGAGAGTTGAGTGGACTCATAGGTCCACCTACTGCGACAGCAGAAGCATCCACCCTGGCGGGCCCATCTTCTCCTTCTCCAACTCCAGGCAGTGCCTCTAAAAAGGAGTGGAAAGCACTGAAAAAACAGAAGGCAAAGGCAAAGAGAGACGGTAATGATGATTTTGACAAAGCCTTGGACGAACTTTCCATCAAGTAGGCTTCTAGTCGTCTTCATCGTGCCTGCTCAGTTTTGACGACGCATGCGCAAGATATCGCGATACGCGTGCCACAGGTTCCCCTACTACACAAGGGAAGGAAATTTATCCACGGCCGCTACAGGAAGAGTGTTCTCAATTATTGTCTGTTTCGCTTTCGTATCTCAATCCCGATGCCGAGATGCGCAAATTCTTTGGTGCAAAGGTTATATCCGCTTCTAGGAACGAGTCTGGGTCTTCTTCCAGAGCACGCCGCCAGCCGACAACTCAGCGCTCGAATCTCACGCGACCTCGGTCGAATTGGCCAACAAAGCCTCGTGAAGGGCTCACTCTGCGACCTTTGACAGCTGATGAAGCCGCCGCGAAGGCTAGTCACGCCCCATGGAATGACGACGAGGAGAGGTACTGGACAACAGAATACAGCAAAAGGTACAAAGGCGCAACCCTCGCTTTCATGCAGACGGTCCTTTCAGGAGGCACGCTGTTTTCTATTCCAGACCTGAGCGTGACCTTCAATTTGACTGACCATCCCTCAGATCCTGAGGGTTTCTACGCTATCTTATGGCACGTGCCCTGGCACGCTGATACTCTACTCCAGCTGGCGGAACTTTACAGTCACCGTGAAGGTCAGCCGTTTGACTCCACGGATTTGAGGTTGATCGTTGAGTGTCCTTAGAGCATAGTCAGGCGGCTGACTTCATAGAGCGTGCCCTCTTTACGTATGAGCGTGCTTTCGTAGGAGCGTTCACCTTCACGAATGGGCTCAATCGCCTTAATTTCGATCGAGTCGAGAATAGGCCGTTCTACCTTGCTCTACACAGGCAGGTCATGTACGTGGAATTGATTTGGCCCAATTTGCACACGTCCCTCATCTCCATGGCCCAGCGACTTGCAGAGACGTGGCATTTACCGAACTGCATTTGAGTTCGCAAAACTCCTCCTATCTCTGGACCCTTGGTCGGACCCACATGGGGCTTACCTACACCTCGATTTCTTGGCCATCAAGAGCGGCATGCATTCCTGGCTTTTGTCGTTTTCTCAGCTGTTCGCACCCGTTGACTCCAGAACGTCAGAACTTGAGGAGTCTGAATTAAGCCAAGTGCCTGTCGTTGCCCTACCTGGATGGGCCTATGCTCGGGCACTTGCCCTCAAGGCTGAAGGCGACCAGAACGCTTCCCAGGTGCGCCAAGAGTATCTATACGTTAGCATCAAGTTGGCCGAAATCTGATGCCGGGCATGA
>Ga0137359_10003124_pt1 | contig 13360 bp, 7 predicted proteins | sample Mad1_40_16metaG_FD_108281 | JGI IMG/M metagenome (GOLD analysis project Ga0137359, IMG submission 108281) | Vadose zone soil microbial communities from Angelo Coast Range Reserve, California, USA - Mad1_40_16 metaG | ecosystem: Environmental > Terrestrial > Soil > Vadose zone | place: USA... | reverse complement strand
TTCAATGCTCCAGGGTCGTGTCGCACGCGGATTGCCGGAAACGATTCGCCAGCCGATGGGATCTTTGGCTAGCGATGCGCAAACCGCGATTCAGTTTGTTCGTTCTGTCCCGGGAGTAACGACGGCATTAGTAGGCATGAGCAGCAGCGAACATGTCGAAGAGAACCTTCAGCTCGCCGGTATCGAACCGTTGGGCGAGGCGGAATTTCTGAAGGCATTTGGAGATTAGATTACGTTTTTGAGATGAGCGAGCCACGTTTCAACTCATTTTCTGAATTCTGGCCCTTCTATGTCACCGAACATAGCAAAGCTGCAACCCGTCTGCTTCACCTGGTGGGCACGACGGCCGGCATCTGCTGCGTTGTCTTTTTTATTGCTGCAGGTAAATGGTGGTTGTTCCCTCTAGGTCTGATACCGGGTTACGGCGCGGCGTGGATCGCCCATTTCCTTATCGAGAAGAACAAGCCGGCAACCTTCGAGTATCCGTTGTGGTCTTTCATCGGCGACTACAAGATGATCGCGTTAATGCTGACCGGAAAGATGAATAACGAGGTGAAGGAGCAATTACAGAAACGGGAGCGGTAGCAACCGAATCAATTTTCATTTTTCATTTATCTTCTTTTCATTTCCTGAGAGTAGAACTGTTGATGTGCGAGATTGGGGCGATGTTTGTTATGAGAATCTTTTGCAACAGGACGCTTCGCAGTTCAGAAATGACCAAATGAAAAATGATTCCTGCTTTGAGTACTACTAAAATCGCACTCTAAGACACACCCATGCGAGGCAACATCCCCATCCCGGAAATTCCTCACGGAGAAGATCTCTGGCTAATGGTTCTCATTACGTCGGTTCGCGAACGACGCACGCAGCAGGGAAGGCTTTTTTGGGATGCTGTCGCACGAAACGCCACAGGCACAATTGCCTTAAAAATCTGGGGTGAAACACTCCAGGCCGGGAAAGAAATAGAACCCGGACTCTGGGGCATTACCGGACGACTCGAAACGTTCCAGGATCGATCGCAGTTTGTAGTTGCTGAATACCGGCCTATCACTATCGAGCAATATCGAGAACACCAGACCGAGGATCCCAGGTTACCTCGAGCTTACACGCTCGACATCGAAACACTCACCTTACCTGATTTTCGCGAGCGTATCGGACCACAACTCGAGCGATTAATGCGTCTGGGCAACATGCGGCTTGAACAGCAGCAAAGGTATTTCGAAGACATTGCCGCCGAAGAAGAACGCAGTTACCAACTCGGCTCACTCAGCGCCGCGACAGGCCGCATTCTGTCGATTGCTGTTCACGTGGGTCCGGTTCCTGGTCTGGATTTTAGCGGTCTGGAGCAGCGTCAGAGCGAACAGGTCTTCGGAATTGATCAAGATGGAAACGAACAGGACGAAAAGAAATCCCTCCAGGACTTTTTCGAGTTTCTGCGCACCTTCGATCCCGATTCAGACGAGCTTGTCGGACATAATATAATCGGTTTCGACCTGCCTTTTATTTTCCAGCGCTGTCTGGTGCACTGCATTTCCGCTCGGCCGTTTGTAAATCTCGCGGAGTACAACGTCCGCGGAGTCTTCGACACGATGCGTCATTGGTGGCTCGGCGACAGGCGCAAAGTTAGTCTCGACGATATTGCGTGGGCTTTGGGAATCGAATCCAGCAAAACGGCGGAAGTCGAAGGCAGCAAAGTTTTTGACCTTTATCAGGCAGGGAGGCTCGATCTCATCAGGGAATACAATCTCAACGATGTGCGCGTCACGCGCAAAATCTACGAACGCATGGTGAGTTGCTTTGGTCGCTGAAACCTCATAATCCCGTTAACGCGACGCTGTTTCATTTTCGCAACACGCTTTGATAGACTCCTACCGATGGATAGCAACGTGATGTCTATTTTTATGCTGCTCGCTGGCGTTCTCATCGGAGCGATAGCCGTATGGTTTGTGCTTCGAACCAAGGCTAGCCAAAGCTATGAAACCGCCAGATCCGAAAGTATCGGGCAGTTCGCTGCGCTTCAGGAACGGTTAGCGGGCCGTGAGCAAGCACTGTTCAAGTTGCAAGAAGCCTTCGACAAGGAAGTCGTTGAGCGTGAAAGGTTGCGAGAGCAAAGTGCAAACCTGAAAGCGGATCTGGAAGGTGAACGTCGAGCTGCACAGGAGCGAAAAGAATCGTTCAAACAAGCGGCCGGAGAATTGACCGAGAAGTTTAAGGCGCTCTCGCGCGATGCTCTGAAAGATAACAATCAGTCTTTTCTCGAGTTGGCGCGCGCGACTCTCGAGAGATTTCAGGAGACAGCAAAAGGCGACCTTGAATCCAGGCAGAAAGCAATCGATCAGTTGGTCAAACCGCTGAAAGAATCGCTGGACAAGGTCGACGGCAAGATTGGTGAACTGGAAAAGGTTCGTGCCGGGGCCTACTCGGAGTTGCGTGAGCAAGTAAAGACGCTGGCAACCTCGCAGTTGCAGTTACAATCCGAAACCGGAAACCTGGTCAAGGCCTTACGCGCTCCGCACGTGCGCGGCCGCTGGGGCGAAATCCAGTTGAGGCGCGTGGTCGAACTCGCTGGGATGCTTCAGTATTGTGATTTTGTCGAACAGGAAACCGTGGCCACTGAAGACGGCCGAATACGGCCTGACCTGATCGTTCGCCTTCCGGGCAATCGCACAATCGTCGTCGACGCAAAAGTCCCTTTTGATGCCTTTTATGAATCTATCTCCACAACGGATGACGACATTCGCAGTGCGAGACTCAAAGATCATGCGCGGCTCGTACGCACACACATCGGTTCATTGAGCAAGAAATCTTACTGGGAGTCGGTCCAACCGACGCCGGAGTTTGTCTTGCTTTTCTTGCCGGGCGAAACTTTCTACAGCGCCGCGCTGGAGCATGATCCAAAATTGATAGAAGACGGTGTCGGTTTGGGAGTGATTATCGCCACACCCACGACTTTGATCGCGTTGCTCAAGGCTGTCTCATATGGGTGGCGTCAGGAACAAATGGCAGCGAACGCTCAGGAAGTCAGCAAGCTTGCCAAAGATCTTTATGATCGGCTCCGCACGTTCACCAACTATTTCGCCGACATCGGCAGGGGACTCGATCGAGCACTCGAGTCGTATAACAAAGGCGTGGGTTCACTGGAAGCACGCGTGCTTGTGACGGCGAGAAAATTCAAAGAGCGCGGCGCCATTGCAGGTGAAGAGATCGAAACACTCGAGCCGATCGACAAGGCAGCACGCGCACTGAGTTTGGATGAAGGCGGATTGTTTCCTGACCTGGTTGCGGGAGAGATCGATCCCGAGGAAGAAGAAGATTCACTTCCGTTGCTCAGCTCCAAAAGTGCTCACGGCGGCGAAACGTAATGAGAGGTATTCTGGGCAAAAGAACTTGAAAGAAATCTGGTTAGGTCCTCTACTTGGCAACAATCGCTCGCACCTGATTGAGCGTTGCTCCGACCTTGTCGCGAAAAATCAACCCGGCTCCTTTCTCTACCTGACCGCTTCGCACCCGCTACTCGAAATAGTTACCCAGGGCATTCTTGATGGCAGCAAAAACCGCGGCCTCTGGGGTGAGCTGCCGGTATACCTTTTCCGCGGCTTTGTCAGACGACTCATTTCTACAGCCGTAGACGAAGAAGGTCGAAGCCTGTCGCCAAGGTTACCCATCGATCGCGAAGAGTTGCCACTCAAGCGTAGTTTGATCTCGCAAATTCTGACACGTTTGCTGGCAGCTGACAGGCTGAAGGCCCTCGCGCCGCTCGCGAGCCGAGAAGGATGCGTCAATACTATTGCGACCTTGATTGGCGAGATTGAGCGGGCGGCAAAGTCGCCTGCGGAAATAGCTGAAATCATCGCTGCGCGCGCCTATGATCTCGCACCCGAACGAGAGGCAACCACGGGTGGCTTGTCTCGGCAGATCGATTTCGACAAAGAAGTCGCACTGATCTATTCGACCTATTCTGATCTGCTGCACCGGTATCAACTCACGGAAGAAGACGCTGATCAGTTACGCGCGCTCGCCCTTCTGAACGATGAGTCAGATGGCAACGCGGGAAGCATTCCGTGGCTTTCGAATGTGCAACTGCTCGTGCTCGACGGGTTCTTCGATTTCACGCCAGTACAGGGCGAGATATTGCGGCGCCTTATTCCGCGGGTTACAGACGTTGTCGTCAATCTAAATCACGACGAACGCAACCCGGAGATCTTTCGTCCGTTTCAGGAAACGGTGGCTCATCTTTGCTCGATAGCGTCATTTGAAGAAAAGCGAAGCGTTGAGCACCTGGTCACGCGTGGTTCATTGTCAGGTCTTCGCGAAAACCTTTTCAATCCCTCCATGTCCGACAAACCTAAGTTTGTCGCTGACTCCAGGCAAGAAACGCCAACTACCCAACAATCCGAGATCCGATACTTCGAGTGCGGCGATCGCGACACCGAGATCCGGGCTATTGCAAAAGAGATCAAGCGTCTGGTCTTACGCGAAGACTACAGCCTCGCAGATATTGCGCTGGTCGTTCGTCAACGTGCCTCCTACTCAGAAACAATCGCCCGGGTGATGCGCGAAGAATCGCTTCCTTGCAATCTGGAAATACGCGTCGAGGCCAATGATGTTCCCGGCAACCGCGCGGCCCTCAAACTCCTGGGCGTGCTCGAACAACTTTCGCAGGAAGAATCGACGGCGCCAAAAATTTCGCAACTGGCCGATCTAGTCAAGTCGGAATACTTCCGGCTCAATGAGGAGGATCTTAGCGCTCTCTCGTCGCGCTTCGACGCGGAATACGTTGTGTTGTTAATTGAAACCGATCAGCCACTCGACTCCGCTCGCGAGGCGCAACTCAAAAAGCGATACCGCATTGGTGTTTGGGATGCGGATGCGCTCGAAAACGCCTTCGCCTACGTCGGAAGCGAATTGCGAGTAAGCGATTGGCTGGCCAGGGCGCGCAAACTGATTACTGAATTGCCTGCCGCGACAGCAACCAAAGAACTGCTGAATATCGACAGCGGCGAACGGGACCGCGATCCAGACGTTGCCGATCAAATAGAAAACGCCGAAACAGCGAAGATTGAGAATGCAGACGTCGAGAAGAAACGACGTCCGTCGCGTGACATTCATCCCGCGACCATCGCCTGGACTGCGCTCGTGATTCAACGTTTCGCAGAACGGATACAGGCTGTTCCTCGCGAAGGCAAGCCCGCGGATTTACGTCTCGCCTTAATGAGACTATTAGATCAGTTCTGTTTCCGCGAGCAGGTCGTCAGGCCGATTAGAAGCTCGGTTGAGGATCGAGAGCTGCCGCAGATGATGCTCAATTTCAACAGCCTCGAAGCCTTGCGACGTGCGCTTGTCGCAGCCATCAAGAGTATTGAAATCACTTCGCTGGTACCGGCTGCCGATGGGTCCGTGCCGGTAGCAACTGCGATAACGAGTGAGGCTGGGGATCTATCGGCGACGCGGCTGCCAACTTTCATCGAGGAGGTGCGCCGTTCGCTCGGTTCGCAGTCGCAACTTCTCGGCCCCGCGGACGCGCGGGGTGTGCGCGTGTTGGAGGCAACTGACGTTCGTGGCCTGCGCTTTCGCGCCGTATTCATTGCGGGATTGGTCGAAGGTGGGTTTCCCTTACGCGCCTCACGCGACTGGATCTATCCGCACGAAGAACGAGAGCGACTCAAACACTACGGCCTGACGCTTGAAGATATCTCGCCAGCCACGCTCCTGAAAGAAGAACACTATTTCTACCAGGCGGCCTGCCGTGCTACCGAACGACTCTATCTAAGCCGTCCGCTGTCGCTGGAAGACGATTCGGAAACCGTTGCTTCCTACTACGTCGACGAATTGCGGCGCGCAATCGCGCCGCTTGAAATTAAGTCTGAAACTATCCGACGCGATTACGACGGCAGGAACCTGGAGCTCGTTTCCACTACCAGCGAACTCAACGTTGCCCTCGTGCGCCAACAGGAAAGGCATGCTTCCCCGGTTGAAAGGAAGTCGGTGCTGCCTCACCCTCGAATCAGGGGCCTGCTGACGTTGGCGCGCAATGATGGCTTCCTCAGTAACTCCGCATTGCGCCGTATCGAGATTGAACGTGAGCGCGCTGGTTTCTCTTTTGGTCCTTACGATGGCGAGATTACCGACCCGCAACTGCTCGCTTTGCTAAACAAGAAGTTCGGTCCTCACTTTGTACACAGCGCAAGTGGCTTGAGCGTCTACGGCAATTGCGCATTTCGATTCTTCGGTCAGCGTGTCTTGAGATTAGAGCCGCGCGGCGAAGCAGCGCTCGATCTGCAGGCAATCGATGCCGGCAAACTGCTGCACGACATTCTGCGTCGTTTTTTCGAGCAACACCGGCGCCAGCAACTCTACGAATTGGACCGGGCCGCATTGCAGCAAGAGCTACGAGATCTGGCCGATCGAGTTTTCGATGAGCATGAGCGCGTAGTGCCGCCGCTGAATAGGCAGATCTGGAAAATCGATCGCGAGATTCGCAAGATACTACTGGATCAGGTACTGCTTTATGAGTTGGAGATGCAGGAAAGGGCCGCCGCTGAGAACGTGTTGCCGGCATATTTCGAGATCGCTTTTGGCGGGATGAAGTCTGCCGCACGCGATCCTAATTCAAAAGAACAAGCGCTCGAGCTAACCCGAGAAACTTTCGTTGGTGAAGAAAACATGAAGATCAGTGGCCAGATCGATCGCGTCGACGTGGCCCGCGACAACACAATCATCGCCTACGACTACAAGCTCTCGACGGGCTCGAGCAAAGACGACATCAAGTCGGGCCGTAGTCTACAGCTTCCGATTTATCTCGAGGCTCTCGAAAGGCTAATCCTTCCGGATCATCCGATTGCCGGCGGTGGTTATTATGTGATTCGCGGCGGCAGTGAGCGACGCAACAAGGGACTACATCGCGCGAGTCAATTGAAGTACTCGGGAATCAACGGCAGGGTTAGTAGCGTTTTATCTGACGAGGAGTGGCAGCAGATTCGCACCGACGTGATCGCAAAGATCTGGGACTTCCTGGATAACATGCGCGCGGGAAGTTTCGGTGTGAATCCTTCTGAGAAGGAGAAGACGTGCCGGTTTTGTGACTTCGCCGCCGTCTGTCGCTACGATCGATATCGCATTGACCGGAAGAAATCCTAATGTCCGATATGCTTTAGCTTGTCGATGACTATCCAAAAAGACTCCGTCGCACAACAACGACAAGCTAAAGCATATCGGACATCGGTTATCGGTGGATGATGTCTCTAGAACAACAACAGCGCGAATTGCTGCCGGAACAGGCAGCGGCTGCATACGAGCTCAAAAAGCATATCTCGGTCACAGCTGGTCCAGGTTCCGGTAAAACCACCGTGCTCGTCGAGCGCTATCTCCACATCCTGCAGGAGCACAAACTTTCAATAGATCAAATAGTAGCCATTACCTTCACCAATCGCGCCGCAAATGAAATGCGCGAACGACTTAGAGACCGGCTCAATCACATTCTTCAGAAGGCAGCGGGAAAGGAACGCCAGCGTTGGCTGGATTACAAGCGCACACTCGATGGCGCGGTGATCACAACGATTCACGGTTTCTGCGCACGACTACTGAGGGAGTTTCCCGTCGAAGCGCGAGTAGATCCTCAGTTCCTTCTTCTCGACGAACACCGTGCGGCAATGTTGCTGGAGGCGGTGGTCGAAGAAGCTCTCACCGAGTTCATTAGTTCGGGCCACATCGAGATCTCCCGGCTAACTCTTGGCGTCGGTCGCGGGAAGTTAGCGACTGCGCTGGCTCAACTCTACCGCGACGTGCGTGGCCAGGGTCTCTCCCTCAATGACCTCGCTCTTAAGACTGCTGGAAGTCATGCGACCGAAGACGATCATGCGCGAGCCATCGTCGAACTAGGGAACACAATGGACGACTTTCTGGCCCTTGGCAGGACAACTCCAGCCGCAAGAGCCAATCAGGCCAAAGTCAGTTCCGGCTGGCTTGATGTGCGGCCGCTGATTCACACGATCCCGGAGCCAGACACACTGGCAGACTACTGCCGTGCGGTAGAAGGTTTTCGCAAGCTGCGTCCGCAGGCCCGCGCATCAATCGCAGACCACGTAAAGGCGCTCGACACGCTGGTGTGGGAAAAGGACTTGCTCGGTCGCGTGCCCCAGGTCTGCCTGGATCTGTTCGCCAAACAATACGCGCTCGAGATGGTGAACGTGCTGACCCGCATAGATGAACGTCTGAAAGAGGAAAAGCAGAAACTGTCGGCCCTGGATTTTGACGATCTGGAGTTGAAGGCCCTCGCGCTATTGGAGCGTCCCGAAGTGCTGACGCGCGCGGCGGAACGCTACAGATTCTTTCTTGTCGACGAGTTTCAAGACACGAATGGTTTGCAGAGACGATTGCTCGAGCGACTGGCGCTGCCTGAGGGGAGGCGTGGAAGCGCGAATCTGTTCATCGTGGGCGACCGCAAACAGTCGGTCTACGGTTTTCGCGGCGCGGATGTTGATGTGTTTCGCGACATGACCGAGACGCTGATCGCGAACGGAGGAGAGTCGAAGCCTCTGCAGCTCAATTTCCGCAGCCAACCTCCTCTCATTCACTTTTTCAACTACCTCTTCGAGCGATTGTTTCAATCAACAGAAGGCGTCGCTCCACGCGATCTCGAAGAACTCGGTTATGTCGAACACGAACCGAGCGAAGCTAAGCGCGAGCCTCGCGATCCGAGGCCGTTGGTTGAGTTGTTGATTACAACTGAGGCTTCAGGCGCGGAGGACGATCCCAAGGCAGAGCAAACCTCACGAGAACTCGATGCGGAACAATTGGCTCGACGGATCATTTGTCTTACGGGTCTCGCTTCTAACTCGAAAACGAGCGAACCGGAAGTTCACGGTATTAAATACAGCGACATCGCCCTGCTGTTTCGCGCGATGACTCACGTGCAATCGTATGAATCGGCTTTTCGTCGTGCAAACATTCCTTATCAGACGGTGCTCGGCCGAGGGTTCTACGAACGCGAGGAGATCACTGATCTCATCCAGTTGCTACGCTTCCTCGACAACAAGACCGACGAGCTGGCATTGGCGGCAGTGCTGCGTTCACCGCTTTGCGGTATTTCAGATAACGCTCTGCTGGCGTTGCGTTGCGCGCCCTGGCTTACAGAAGTCGACAGCGGTGATCCGCTGCGGCATTTCACACAAACCCGCCGGCTGTTTCAAGCTCTGCGACGGCATCGCGAGATAGCTTTCATCAGAGATGAAGAACATGAGCTGCTCGATCGTGCCGCGCATTTTATCGAGCGCCTGATTACGCGCCGTCACCATTACGCCATCGGCGACCTGCTGCGGTACGCAGTCGAGGACTCGGAATACATGACGGTTATCGCGGCTACCTTCGATGGAGCGCAACGACTGGCAAACGTGCAACGACTCTTCACGCTCGCAGCCCGGTTTGACCATTCAGGCACTCACCTGATCCGCGACTTCGTGCGTTATATCGAAGAGTTTGAAGCAATTGGCAGTCGCGAAAGCGAAGGGCAGATTGACGAAGCAGCCAACGCTGTCCGTTTGATGACCATTCACCAGGCCAAGGGACTCGAATTTCCTGTCGTCATAATTCCTGACCTGCAGCGTTTATCAAAACCACTCGATAGTTGGTTTCTGCTGGATCGACATCATGGTCTTACTCTGAAAGTCCCCGACGGTCGCAGCAAGCTGGTTGCTGGTTACACGTTTAATAGCTTCGAACAACGACATGCGTTGCGCGAACAGTTTGAGAGTATGCGTTTGCTTTATGTCGCAGCCACACGCGCGCAGGATCGGTTGATATTTTCAGGCACAACAGCACAGCTCGATAACCTAAGCGGAAAGAACGATACGTGGTTGAAGTGGATCTGGAATTCACTTGAGGTAGTAAAGACGCAAAGCGGAATCATTGATTTAACCGAAGATGTTCAGCTTCAGCTTACGCTAAACCTGGCTGAACAACTTGAACCCACGGTGGCGCTACCCGATGAAGACGCAGAACAACAGGCATTGGTAGAGGGCGATTCACTCTCTATCGTGTTTCCTCTCTTACATAAGCTCGAGCCGCAACGCGATCGCGCAGTCTATCGGTTCAGTGTGACCCAGCTCATCAACTATCAGCGTTGTCCGCGACAATACTATTTCGATCGCGTATTGCACGTACCCGCAGCCGATCAGCTGGCCGTTTGGAACAATGCTGAGGCGCCCGAGCCGCCCGCAAATTTGACAGCGACGTTAAAAGGCGCCGTCATCCATCGCTTCTGTGAACGCTATAGCGTTGAGCAGGACCCAAAAGAGCTCTTGCGACGAAGTTTCGACGAAGTCCTATGGCTGAGACAGGCAGAACTTGCCGACCGTTTGGTGGAGATCGATCCTGAAACCGCGATAAGGGATTTGCTACCCTTAGCGGAAAACTATCTTGCCAGCAACGTCTTTGCTCGCATCGAAGCGACGCGCGCGGCCGCGCGCGTCAAGACGCCTGCAGCACTCATCGGGGAACCAGGTCTATGGAGTGAGCTGAGTTTTCGTCTGCGTCGACCTTTGGGAGTTCTTAGTGGGGCCATCGACAAGTTGTTGATTACCAGCACGCCTGACCTCCAAAGTTTGGACATCGAAATTATCGACTTCAAGACCAACAGATTTCTTAAGAGTCAATCGCAGCAATCGCATTCAAAGACCGATACTCTGATGAGGGCCAACTCATCAAAAGGCGAACGATACCTAGCTACGGGCGCCAGTCCACAAATAGCTTTCGACTTTGCCGCTGGTCCCGCGCAAACAAAACCCGCAATTATGGCAGATCCGGCTGCTTTCGATGAAGGTCTACGCGTGGCTGCACAAGATTATTTGTTGCAAATGCAGGCTTATGCTTTGGCCGTACGAGAGTTGATTCCGGAGTTGGCGACCGAGCGAAACAGGATCGGAGTCACGCTTCACTTTCTCGAGCCAAACCTCGAATTCCATTTAGCGGACGATCTGCTTGCCCCGGAAGCCTGCAGACAAGCGATTGATGAAGCGATGCTACAGATCGTTTCTGCTGCAGAGCCTGAACATTTTCCAGTGCACACGGCAACGCACTGCCGCATGTGCAACTTTCTCAGCATCTGTACAGCAGGAAGAGAGTGGACACGATCCAAGTAAAGCTCAGGTTCTTCACTCCGTAGGAGTGTGATGTCTATAGAGGCGCAGGCAAGGTTCCCGTCTACTCCGTTCGGAAGAGCGGAAATCAACTTGACCCTTTTCACTCACTTCCCATTCCGCTCTTCCGAACGGAGCCGGAGGAGATTTTTGCTACAGAGCTATAAACATCTCACCCCTTGCGGGGTGAAAACCAAAGTCGCTTTGCCTCCGCGATAAACTGGTCTAATGTTGACCGCAACTTCGACAAGCCTCATCCGGGTGACTGCTGCTCCTGCACCTGTTTCCGAGTCTTTACCATTCGCCCCTCATCCATTTACCATCCACAACTATGGTCACAATCAAATCGTTCGATGCGGGTGAGTTTGATGGCTACCTGGCTTTGCCGGCCGGCGGATACGGACCAGGTATTGTCGTGCTCCAGGAAATATTTGGCATCAATAAATATATTCGCAGCATCGCCGACTGGTATGCCGCCCATGGGTTTGTCGCGCTTTGTCCGGATCTTTTCTGGCGCCAGCAACGAGGCGTAGACCTTACAGATAAAGGCGCGGACGTGGAAAAGGCGTTCGCCTTTTATCAGGGCCTCGACGAGGCGAAGGCTGTCGAGGATTCGGCGGCGACGGTCGATTTTCTGCGTGCCCATCCGTCATGCACCGGAGGTGTTGGGGCAGTGGGTTTTTGTCTCGGCGGCAATCTTGCCTACCTCTTGGCGGTAAGATTCAACCCTGACTGTGCTGCCGGTTTTTACGGAGTCAGCATCGAGAAGAGTCTTGCTGAGGCAAAAAATCTCAGCAGTCCTTTGCTCCTGCACATCGCCGGCAAAGATCGCTACTGCCCACCGGAGGCGCAAGCTGAGATTCATAAAGTGCTCGACCAAAACCCATTCGCAACGATAAATGATTACCCCGAACAGGACCATGCTTTTGGGCGACTCGGTGGCGAGCACTACAACGCAGGCGCTGCCGAGCTGGCTTACCTCAGAACACTCGAGTTCTTTGTCAGAAATCTTACCGGCTCAGGTTTGGCAAGCGCGCAGCAGACGCTTGCAAACACGTGGGACGAGCACGTGAAATATGAATTCGCCACACGCAATACTGAAGATACTTTGCGAACGATGGCTAAAGACGCTTACGTGAATCATGTTCCCGTGCTTACAGGCGGAGTGGGACATGACGAACTGCGGGAGTTTTACTCAGAGCGCTTCATTCCACAGATGCCGCCCGATACGAGCATGACGCCCGTCTCGCGCACGATCGGCACTGATCAAGTCGTCGATGAGATGGTCTTTGAGTTTACACACACAATAAAAATGGACTGGATGTTGCCGGGCGTCGAGCCCACGGGAAAACACGTGAAGGTTGCATTGGTGGTGATTGTTCATTTCCGCGAGGGAAAACTTGCTCACGAACATATCTATTGGGATCAGGCCTCCGTGCTAGCCCAGCTTGGTCTCCTGGACAAGTCGAGCCTTCCTGTGGCCGGCGTTGAGAGTGCGGAGAAGGTACTCAATCCAACGTTACCGTCGAATGAGTTGATGAAGCGGTAATCATTTTTCATTTATCATGATTTATCATTTGTCATTTCTTATTTTGTCATTTGAAGAAACGTAATAAGAGATTTCCAGCTACCTGCCAGAAATTCATCAATCATTGATCAAACCACTTCTGTAATTCTGAAATGAAAAATGATTACTAAGAACAAATGACATGAGCCGATCAAGGACATCAGAAGCCTCTGTCAGCCGTTTGCGTCGCGACCTGGGTACGCTCGAATCCTACGCGGCACTGATAGGCATTCTCATCGGCGCAGGCATTTTCCAGGTTACCAGCCAAGCTTGGGCGTTGACTGGACCGAGCGTAATTCTTGGCTATGTCCTGCTTATGCCCGCAATTCTTGCCACCTCTATTCCCTATGCAGCATTTCTGTCGACGCCGCTCGGACGCGAACCCGGTGGCGAATACCTCCACATTTCCCGCACGCTTGGCGGCTACCGGCTCGCCTACATTGGCGCATGGCTCAAGATCATTTCCTACGTTGGAGCGGGAGCCTATCTGGCAAACGCGCTGGCAGGTTACTTGATCGCTTTCAGCCGCGGGAGTTTGAATCAGGAGAAATTTCGTCTGCCGCTGGCCGTAGCCGGTTTGCTTTTCTTTTACGCGATTCACGTTGTCGGTATCCGCTGGTTTGGTCGCCTGCAGGTGATAATGGGGGCGCTAAAGGTACTG
>Ga0137359_10003123_pt1 | contig 13360 bp, 16 predicted proteins | sample Mad1_40_16metaG_FD_108281 | JGI IMG/M metagenome (GOLD analysis project Ga0137359, IMG submission 108281) | Vadose zone soil microbial communities from Angelo Coast Range Reserve, California, USA - Mad1_40_16 metaG | ecosystem: Environmental > Terrestrial > Soil > Vadose zone | place: USA... | reverse complement strand
GAAGCGTGTGGAGTCGTAGAAGAGCCTGATACAATCCATCTGCGTGTTTGTCTATAAATCGAGCGATTTGCAAGACATCGTCTGAGAGCGAGAAGACTCATTGCCCGTCGTTGGCGTGAGCGCCTGGCTTGGTGGCAACCCGGACCGTCTCTGATAACACGCGCATTTATTATGTAATAAACAACGCGCGCGTCACGATCGAATTCAACTAAACGCTCGTCCTCCTTGTCGTCGTCTTCACAATGTCCGACCACGCCAAGCGGACACGTTCCCAACTCTCATTATCAGACGAGATTGGTGACATTTATCTTGGAATCTCACCGCTCAAGGCTGCAAGACAAGAGTGGAGAAGAAACATACAGGTGGCCTCTCCTCTTGTCTCTTCCCAGTCTCACACTCCCCCCAACGTCCCAGCCAATGAGAGCGACGACCCCTCTCATCACAAGGATATACCCCAGAAGCGCACGTCTCCCAAACCAGAATCGTCCTCCGAGATTGATGCCGAGAGGCAGTTAAAACGCTTGAAGACGGACCACGTCGAGGGTGAGTCCTTCTAACCGGGATGATGGTCCATACTATGCCCACGACTTTCATCCAGAGCTGTCTTATGGCACTGAGACAACGCAACCTAGTGGCCCGTTTGATTTCTCTGCTCTCAGACCGAGAAACTTACCCTCGCCCTCGGATTTGAGGCAGCAACTCGGAGCATCATGGACGAAGCGAGCTCAATCGGCCCCTCTCATGTCACCTTCTGTACCTCACCGGGATCTTGAGCAACTCATGCCCTCCCCTCGGAAAACGACCTTGGTCTCACCTGTGCGGGAAGCGTTACGTTTTTCCAGCCTACCGCGTACGCTCGAGCCCTTAGTTGATCACATGGAGGTTCGCAAGGTTGGGAAGTCACCCACAGAATCTCAACGTGAAAAAGAACCCACAGCTTCACCTGTCTTGCCGGCATCGAATGAAACAGATACTCCCTTGCCTGAGAAACCGACTCCTGGGGCTAACACATTGCGTCCCTGCAATGATCAGTTTGCTGCTACAGGGCCTAGTTTAGTAGTCACCGCCTCCGATGTGTCTCCTGTTAGTCCACTTTTACCCCTCGATGTGCGTGCCCTCATGTTCTGGCGTGACAATAATGTTCACGTTTGTGCAGTTCTGTCCGACGACACCTACCGCATCGTCGAAGGGGCAAGACAGTGATGTTACGCCCAAGGCTATTGTTCCATCTCCATCATCCCCACCGGGCGGCGGTCTAACTCCTGTCCTCTCCAGTGACACTCTTTCGCCTTTGACAGACGCTCCTCCATCTCCAGTCTCCAGTCTCTCATCCCTCTCTGAACTTGATCACGATCCCTCGGCCACAGATTCGGAAGAGCGCGCTTCTTTAGAACCTCCCAGTCGTACTTCCCGGGAAGTCAAGCCTCCACTCTCTTCGCGCATTACAGGGTCGAAATCAAACCACACGGTAATCAGACCAGTTACTGGTTTTACTTCAACAGGCAGGGAAAGACGAGTCATCATAAAGCCACGCGGCTCTGCTAGACTGACCCGTTCGTCTGCAACAAGGGAGAAAAGGGAGACAGGATTATTACAGAGAGACAGCACTGCCAGTTCGTCGTTTCTTTTTGATTTCCTCTGCACCTTTTGATTTATAGCCAGGACAACAGAGTACCCTTTCGGTCGCCCCTGGGCCATCATCTCATAAACAATCTTTCTCATTTGCCATGCCCACTTCGTCTTCTCTAAATAAGACAGTAGAGCGGCCTCTAGCCAGTTCTCCACAGAAGCCGTTGTCGCTCCCAAAGCGCCAACCTCCCAAGCTGTCGTCGCCAATAAAGCCTGCTTCATCTATAGGATTAGGCGTCCTGTCTCGTCCATCCAATCATACCGGTCTATCAAACCTTTCGCTTGCTCTGGAGAAACTAAAAGTCCCTCCACCGTCGCGCCCGGCGACGACCCTCGGTTTTACCAACGACAGGGACTCGGCTGTTCATGCAATTGGCACTTCCAAGAGTGCTCCCAAAGCGAAAGACGACAGTACCATTCGTCTTGGGAACACGTTACCTTTGGCCACAAGGACAGCTGCCGTGCCGTTAAAGAGGGCGGCCTCAGTCGGGCCCACAGCAAGTCCCCAACCGAATGCTCTTGCACCTGGTAGTAAAACTACATCAATTATTACGCCTCCTTCTGCCCTACCTTCTCCCGCCGGTCCTGTTTCGAAGATCAGCCTACAATCGGGTATTATTGTGGGAAAGAGTTCGTTTAGTAAGCCGCGGGGATTCGTGTATGGGGGCGTTGGGAGGAGGTGCCCATATGAAAAAGTCAGCAAGAAAACTAGCCTTTCTGTCGTGGAAGCTAGCCCGGTGAAGGATTCAAAGAGTTCACGAAATATCGGTGGTAACCCTGATGAACTGCCTTTACCATCCGTGAGCCATATGCTTTCTCCCTCAGTCTCGCACGAGAAGGACGATAGCCCGGTGGCAGTTGCCGCACATCCGGCGGGTGTTGAACCAATGGACTTGCAAGAGGCCTCAACAGGGCACGTCGGTGTTCCGAAAACGGACAGAAAAATAGATGATAGTCTTACTGACGCCGGCGAAGCTGAGCTTCCAGACTTGTGGAAGCATGCATCGCGCCGAGCATCTCTAGCTTCTCAATTTCTTCAGCAAACGTTAGCAGTCCTCCCTTCCACACCCACACCTGGTAGTTCCAAATCGACGTCCATCGTTCGATCGCAATCTAGCTCGCAGGGGACCAGGAGTGGACTCCGTTCTGGCAGCAGTTTAGATTTAGCAGGTCCTCGAAGTGCTCCGGGAGCGCCCTCAAATGGTTTCGACGCTCGCGTACACGCTTCCCACTCAAGCACCGCCACCAAAGAATCGTCCGCAATGAAGCCTTCCTCGTTGAAGGTGCTCAAATCGTGCATAATATTTGTTGACGTACGGACAGATGACGGGGACGATGCTGGGGGTCTCTTCGTGGACATGTTGAGGGGGCTTGGTGCAAAGGCATGCACTTTTTCCCTTGCTCTTGGAAACTTTATGGCTGACTGATCTGGGACCGCAAGATCATAGGACGTGCTGGACAGTCTTGCACGCACATCGTGTATAAGAATGGCTTGATGAGTACTCTGACTAAGTATAGGTGTGTATAGAGATGTTGATTATGTTGCTCCTACTGACGTATTTGGGCAGGTTGATGCGTGAGCCAAAGCCCTTTGTCGTTGGCATCTCTTGGGTGGTCGAATGTGCTGAACAACGCAAACGGGTCGAGGAAGACAATTTCATTGTCGACCTAGAAGGTCTGAACGTAGCAGGCACCAACAAAGTGAGCTACATTTTCTCGCATTGCAACCTCGAGCATTGAACAATCGTAACCCACCACAGCGCCGGCGTTCGATGCTCCCCAAACACATATCGTCGAATATGCAAACCCATTCAATGGCGGCACCGTCCCGACCTAGCTCTAGCTTGGTTGGAACTTTGATGAGCGACCAGTCTATGGACAGGTCTTCAGGTGAGAAATCCACTTTCTCATGGATCATCTACTCATTTTGGGTTATCCTTAGTAGGCGCTGATAACTCGCTAAATTCGAGTGATGGCTTTGTTGAGGATGAGGATGACCTGCCCCCCCTGGAAAGGGCAAGGCAGAGGCGGAATAATTTCTTCAAGCGATAGCACGACTTATGACCATTGCATGGATGGATATTTCAATGAGCACTTTGTATCATTAGATAATGTAATCACATGACTGTCGCGACGCGATCACATGATAAAAATTGGTATTCAGGCGGCGTGAATTCCCACGGGGTGTTTTGTGGTCGGCGTAACGCCTCGTTCGTCTTTTTCTCTGTACCAAATGGCACCTCTTCGCGATCGTCCTCCTAATACAACAGAACCTGACTGGCCACCTCACTCTGTCACACCTCTTCGCATTGCGAAAAGAGACACACCACAGCGCCAGCATGCTTCACAACTCAGCCGCCGAACCTCTAATACGTTTGCAAAGTTAACGCGTAGCAATCTTGTCTCTCAATCTCCCTTTCGTTCTCAGGCATCTCCCGCTCCCACGCCGTCTCGACCTTCGTCCGTTACCAACACGCCTCCACCTCGCCGCGTGAGCGGCGAGAAGAGACCACGTCCCGATTCTATGCAGTCCCATGTGGAAAACCAACGACCTCTCGGTTTTAAGAGACGCCAGTCCAAAGGTTTTCAAGACCTCATCGAAAAGGAACCAGTCTCCAAGAGCCCATTTCGCCGTCCTACCAGTCCAGTTGAGGATCCTTTCCCTCCGCCTCCACCACCACTGAAAGTCATCCATACGAGTCATCTTCCCACGCCTTCTTCATCAGCATCTCCTGGACGCTCATCCCTGGTCTCTAAACGCTTGCACGGACCAAGGCTTATTGGACATGACGTTCCCAAGCGCCAGAGGAGAAAAACGGTGACATTCGATGAGACTTGCGATGTCGTCACCTTCGAGCGGGACGACTCGCTCGACTCGGATGTTTTTTTCGATGACGGTGTCGAGTATGTCGAGCCAGAGGAGGACGGAGAACCAGCCGAAAGTGTAGAGGCAAATGATAGCATAACGGGGCTAGTTGATTCGATGATCCAGGATGCTCGCCATGCTTCCAACCCCGAGACCCCTCCAATGGACAGATCCTTGCTTCCACACATGGACAATCATGATGGCGTCCCATATGGTCGGTCCCATCACGTTGACAGGGCATCCCTTTCCCACCACTCCCATCCTACTACGCTCGAGATTTCAGAGACTCTCACCTCCGTCGCCAAACCGAGTCCTGTTCCCAGTACGCCTCCGCAAGGTCAGTCGCTGGGCTCCACTGTTCCACTTGGGCGTTCGACACATTCGGAGAGGGTACTAGCTGATCGGATGCCTGACGATATTGAGGACGACGTGCGAATGCTCCCTCCGTCACCTTCGCCTGCAAAAATCAAGAAGAATCCTCTCAGTGATCGTAGTGAGAGCCTCCTCCCAAAATTTGATCTCGATATACATCAACAAGGCGTGAATGATGAGTCAGGTAGGTGTGATTGGTCGCTTGTATAGTTACGCCTCTCATATTGTTGACTAGGCAGTGAACCTACACAACCATTTAACTTATCAGGACCCAGCGATGTTCAAATTGTTGAACTATCATTCATGTCTTCTGAAGGCCACTCAGGATCGCCGTCTGAAAGGGTGGGAGCTTTCCAACCTGAACCTCTAGATGTCGAGCTCGAAGCAGAACTCGGGATGGTCGTCCCAAGTACACCGAACTCTCAAATACAAGCATCGACACCACCTTTGAGGCTAAAATCACCTGGTGGTTCGTTCGGAAAAGTTTCTGAGTCACCTAGCTTTAGGGAGCTTCCGCGACCACCAAGGAGCCGGAGCGAGTCACCGATCCCCCCTCAGACTGCTTCTTCCTTCCGATCTACCTCTGGATCACCGTCTCTCGTATATCGAGGATCTCCTTTATTTCCTCCCTCCGATTCCCTTGCTTTTGCAACATCACCGCATGTAGCACTACCATTCTCTCTTGGTCTAGATTCGGTGCCGAGCGTTGGGAGTTTAGGCAGCCGTAGTAGCATCGGGAGTCTCAGCCGACCCAGTCCCAGAATCGGTCGTGAAGACATTCACAAACGTCTGCTACGCAAGCTAAACACAGATAGTCCTGTCTCGGAGGAGCATGGTGAAATCCCAACAGCAGACCATTCGACTGGCGGAGATGCAACTGATATTAGTATCGAGCTGGATGGTGTGTCATCTACCGCGCCCAAACCCCTGGTACCCCCTCCCTTATACAGAAATGGAACCTATGACGGCGTTATGACAATAGACCCAAATCCTCAGCCCGCTGACCCGCCGCGACCTTCCCTCGTTGTCCGCGCTCAATCAGAGTTAGAAGCGGGTGGTACACACGATGCCAGCAGCACCAGCTCCCAGGCTCAAATTCGGCATGTCAGTCCCGGTCTTGATCTTAGTCTTAGCGCACCAGGGACAACTAGGGTCGAGATTGACGAGGTCCAAAGTGCACTTGAGCGCCTTGTTCAGAATGTCGTCACAGACTCGAGTAATGAGAGCATGTCGGCACGACCCTCTCCCCAAAGTCTCGATATGTCGGGCAGCCACAGCTCTTTGAAGGTCGCCTCAGTCACAAAGGGGGTCAAAGCAAAGATGTACGATTTTCTTGACGACATTACTATGGAAGAGGATGGGCAACTTAACGATTATGAGTCTCAACACCTGACGCCAGACGAATCAACAACACCATCCGCACCGGGTACACCTGAACTACTCTCTGGAGGAGGATTTATGAGCCCATCTCTGAGCCGCAACACAAGCGATTCGTCGAACCCATTGCAGCAGCCTATACAGAAGGACGCCATTCGAAACCGTGAACAGATGATCCTCGAGAAGCGTCGAGAAATGCGCCGGCGTGAACAAGACGAAGATATGGGCTACGTCACCCCTCCGCGAAATCCCCCGTCCGCTACATCGGGTAGACCGAGCGCTCGGCGTAGCATGAGCACTGGAGACGCCGAGGACATGCAACAAGCAGCGGCAAGGCTAGCAGCCTTAAATCCGTCGGGATCGAGTGTACTACCCGAGGTGGTTGCAGCGGAAGAGAAAGATCCTCTTGCTGAAAGCATTGCGAGAGAGCTCATGAAGCTACGCGGTTCGACGAAAGGCGTAAGTTCGCATGATAAATCAGGATGACGTACTCAAACAACCTTCTCTAGAGATATCACGTCCGGCAACATAGTGAGACCATTTATGCTTCATCAGATGCAGATAGGGTCTCGCATATCAATGGTGCTGGTGATGTTGACAGCGGAAGAGCCTGGAGGACAGTTCGTCGACCATCCGACATGGTAAGGAAATATTGTACGGCGTTGTCCAGAGATTAAGGTCGCATTGCAGAACGAGTACGCCAAGCAAATAAGAGAGTTTCGTTCTCAAGAAAAGGCAGGAAAGAAGCACGGGAAGGTGTTTGTCAGAGGCGAGTAACTCAAATGCTTGGTCGTTCGAATCTAACTTTGGTTCCATCAGTGCTTCATGTGAAAGGTCTTGATTTGCCACTTCCCCAGGAAACTACTATCGTGACTTGCACACTCAATAATGGAATTCACTTTGTCACAACTCCGGAGTGCAAGTTAGAGAAGGATTGTTCGATCGAGCAAGAATTCGAGCTGTGAGTGGGTCTTGCGTCCATTCTTCGTATACATGAGACCAACGTTTGTTAGCATCGAGCACAGCAAACTCGAATTCACGCTCACTTTGAAAGTTCGGCGGGACCCGCATATCGTTTCCCAGTTCAAAGCCAATACTCCCGCACCACCACCTCCTCCTCCAGCACCCCCTGCTTCCAAGGGGGGCATGCGAAGCTTTTTCTCTTCTTCCCCGCGAAAGCCTGCGCGAGTTGTTCGACCTGTCTCAGTGGCCCCTATTTTGCTGGAGGAAAACCTGGCAAGGTATCTCAAACCCGACGGCACACTGGCACGCGCTTTCGTGTCTTTCAAGGACATCGCAACACGTTGCGATACGCGTCTCTTTGAAACAAGCTTTCCCTTAATCGGTCAGCGTTTGGAAAGCGGGTCAAAGGTCAACTCAATAGAAATCGGGGAACTTGTATTACAGTTCTTCAGACTTCCACCCTTGCCTGGAATTCCATCAAGTCAACTTCCCCAGAGTTTGGACGAATGCCATCGCGGCTTACGCCACGTTCACTGGCACAAGATGACGTACTTTGAGGGGACCCTAACACAAAACGGCGGTGACTGCTCAGTATGTCAATATTAACAAGGCCTTGATTAAACAACGGCTGATTTCGACGTAGACATGGCGTAGAAGACAATTTCGCGTGATCGGCGCCAATCTGGTCGCGTTCAACGATGTAACGAAGAAGGCTACCGTTACCATCGACTTGCGAAAAGCAATCACAGTTGAAGATATTCCTGACCCTCGAAACCGAATCTTGAGCCCTTCCTCGGCGCAAATACCTTTGAGCAATTTTGATGAATTCGAAGGTCTCTATGGTGTAGAGAGATCTTTCCGTCTCTGTTTTCAGAGGGACTTGGAGATTGTCTTCTTCACTGATACGGATGAGGAGAAAGAAAGATGGTGAGTTATCCGTGTCATGTCAATGGTGGATACCAACCGGAGTGCGATAGGCTTGAAGTTCTTGGTGCTCTAATCGGCCGAATCCCCCCCAACCATCTATGGGCAGAGTTATTGTGGCAACGTCAGCAGGACCTGACGAAGCACGCGTCTGCGTCTACTGCGTCATGAGACGCGGTGGAGAAATCACCCAAGCGACACCTATTGAATGCTGCGAACTTATGTATACACTACACTAGATTGCATTAACGACATCCTTACATTCTGATAACGCTCATCACTGGTTTCGGTGTGTTATATTTTATTTTTAGCAATATATGTATGTTAAGTCGCAATGACGTCACAATGATGCTGGTGGCGTGCAGAGGCGTGGTACTTCACTTCACTCACTCTCAACGATGTTACACAGAAACCGAAAGAAGACTAAACCCGCGCCATCACCTCTTACACACCACGACGCCCACAGCGAAACAGACACACAGAGTCACACATCAGACGAATCCACTAGCCTGTCGGGTCCCTACAGGGCCGCTGCGAGAGTGTGTTCTCTTGGCCTCCACCGACTTTCTAACACCTTTCGCTTCTTCCATCAGGATGGGCGCAGATTCTACTCAAAGACTCGATTCTGGTTTCCTTTTGGCATTATACGTACGTGCCCAAACTTTCTTTGCTTCCCACGTCTAGTGACCTCTGTCTTCAGTGGGGATCGCCTTGGGACTCGTATTCGTGGAACCGTCCACTTTACCTGACATACCAGGTCATTTCTCACTCTTTTTGGAGGACTACGATCTCTCTCTACCGCTTTCTCTTCCCCCCATCGACCTTTCGCGCGTACAAGCCGAGTGGAAAAGACTGATCAGCACAATCCCTGAACCGTGGAAATTGAATACAGATGGGCGGGAATTTCAGGTTGGAGAAGCGATCAAGGCGAGAGGTTTGGACGCAGAGTACCCCGTGATTTTGATTCCTGGAGTGATCTCGACGGTACGTGTGTTTTCAGCCCGAGCTCAGGTGTCACAACCAACGAGCTTATTCCCCAGAGCCTTGAGTCCTGGTCAACGTCACCAGAATACCGCGCCTTCTTCCGTCAGAAAGTATGGGGTGGCTTCCACATGCTCTCTCAGGTGACTTTCAACCGAGAGAAATGGATGTCCTCGCTTCTCTTGGATCCCATCACAGGTCTTGATCCTGAAGGGGTGAAGGTTCGAGCATCCGAAGGATTCGACGCAGCTAGTAGCTTCATCCAAGGGTATTGGATCTGGCAAGTCAACTTGGTGACGTGGACTTATTAATTATAACATGCAACGATTCAGGTCGAAGGTCATTGAGAACCTCGCCGTCGTCAACTACGACACGAATAACCTGGTATTAGCTCCTTACGACTGGCGTCTAACTCCCTACAATCTTGAAGAACGTGATGGGTACTTCTCGAGACTCAAGACTACTATCGAGGGTTTCAAGTAAGAAATGCTCCATTATTGTGACTACCGAGATGTTTGACGTTTGCCTAGGAAAAAGCAAAGAAAAAAGTGCGTCATTGCGGCACACTCCATGGGCAGTACTGTGCGTGGTTTGTGGGACCTCATTCATCACCAAGATTCTGAGACACTTTTTCGAATCTAGATGCTTCTGGTGCGCTTTTATCCCCGTTTTGATACCGATTAAAGGGAGTCGACCCTCGAGTTGAAGTAGTATTTGTGAGTGTATGTCAGAGCTCGTTTTCTTGCACGCTGATTTATTCACGCAATGCAGTTTGAAATGGGTAGAATCCCCTTTGCATGGCCAAGGAGGTCCAGATTGGGTAGAAGTGAATCTAACCTTGTCAGCGTTAAGGAATAGGTGTTGACGCTTGTTTCCAGAACCACATACAGGCCATCATCTCTGTCGCAGGCACACACCTCGTAGGTCTTTTGGCACACCCAGATTTCCTGATTACTCAATCGGGTGTCACAGGGTGTGGTGAGTTTTAGGTTGCCTATGTAATAGCAAAGGTACCGATCGCCTTTCGATCGAAGGCTAAAACTACGGCTGCATTGTTGTCGGGAGAAATGAAAGACACCGTTGACCTCAACCCTGCTGGGGCATACGGTCTGGACCCTTCGGCTCAGTCACCTCGCTGTTTCCCTGATCCGTAATTACAGTGCTCGAGAGGTTCTTCTCTAGGAAGGAACGGCAGCTACTTTTCCGTAGCTGGGCAGGTGGTGCAAGTCTTTGGGTCAAAGGAGGTAATGCAGTATGGGGCGACGCCGTGCGCGCACCGGACGATGATGAAGGTGGCGACCATACATATGGCGAGCTTATCTCTTTCCGTCAGATACCTCCGATACCACCAGATGCTGGCGACGATGTCGAGACACCACCATTCATGCGAGAACAGGCCCGGACTGCCTCGACCACAATGCCAGAAGGTTCAAGGCATAGTAAACTCCCTTTATCGAAGAATCTGACTGCCGACGAGGCGGGTCCATGGATCCTGAGGCACACACCTTGGACGTTTAAGGTGAGCCCCGAATATTTCCCCCGCCTTCTTTCGACACTCACGCTGAACGCTTTAGAGAATGGTCGCCACTAATTACTCCTATGGCATTGAGCGCGACGAAGAGGTCTTGAAGCGAAATGACCTAGACTTCACCAAATGGACTAATCCATTGGAGTCAAGGCACGTCACACAGTCGTGCTGATACATGGGTCTCTCAGTTGTATTAAATTCAGACTACCAAACGCTCCGTCGCTACAAATCTACTGTGTCTATGGTCACGGAAAGGAAACAGAGGTGAGTGTCTGGCAGACTGGTCTGTCTAACATGAAGGCGAATACTCAGATAAACGAACACAGAGATCATACTGGTGAATGACCTGATGACAACTCTCCTTGTGTTTTGGCGATGCAGAACGTAATCAAAAACAGGTACATCTCGGAACCGTATGAATCTGATCACAGCAATACAACAGAGGCTGGGGCACCCCCGGAGGATGCTACTGTTTCTAGGATAAATACTAGCCTGCCACAAGACATGCCATTTGCACGAAGTTGGATTGATAAAGACTATACGAATGAACGCACGAACCCTAAGGTTCGTTTTGTGTAGAGGAGAAGTTTACAATGTTCACGTTCGTACTGCCGCGATAGATTCGAAACGGCGTCAAGATGGGAGAAGGCGATGGCACCGTTTCACTTCTCGGCCTGGGAGCTATGTGCGTCGAGGGCTGGAAAAGGAAGCGTTGGAACCCCGCTGGCATCAAGATCACCACAGTGGAGGTACGGGTGTTACTTCCTCGTTCAGAGTCCTATTTTTGCAGACGCTCTCTGACATATTGACAGCTACCCCATCAGCCGGTGATAACACTTCCTCGTGGCGGAGCCAATACAAGCGATCATGTCGATATTCTTGGGTCCCAGGCCCTGAATGAAATCATTTTAAAGATAGCAACCGGAGCAGGGGGAGATATCCGCGACAGCTATGTCTCACGAATCCGCGAGTATGCAAAGAAGATTCGCTGGGATGCTTAGCGAAGCAGGTTGCTGTGTGCGATTGAGGTGACCAAAACATTTCCCATCCCATGGGTGTTGAAGTAGATAGATGAATCATAGTCAGCTGCATTGAAGATTTGCTGGCCGTCCTTATAGCATCCATCAACTGCACTGTTGTTCAAGTCGATGCCCAAACCCTACAAGAATGGGATACAACAATAATGAAGGCAGTCTACATAATACAAATGGATGGATTGTCCTTGAATAACGACATGCTGTGAGAAAGAAGACCGATGTTATACAGCGGATTGGTGATGGGTGTGTTTGTTGCCGAATGAGTGGCTTCCATCGCTGTACGGATAGGCGGCGGCGCCAGTGAGGGGGTGCGACTCATCCCCTTGTTTGACATGCGTGTACCTTGCGCCACTGTCATGCATGGGAACGGCAACGACACCAGGACCAGCTCTCCAGGTCGACTCATTTCGCAACTTCTGTGCATACGAAGAGACGATATATGCGGCCCCTTGAAAAAGTCAGGCAAAAGGCAAAAGGAGCACGAGGGTATTCGTGAGACTCACAAAACTGGATCAACAAACCAAGGACCAAGCCGACAATGACTGTCCACTTTCCGGCTTTGAAGTTGCTGTTGCATATATCCTGGATTTCTTTCTCGGTTGAGCCGTCGATGCAGCGTTGGATGAACTCGTCACGAGATTGAGAGAAGAAGGCCCAAAGGTACAGGGCGTCGATGACAATTTGGACAATGACAGACCACCCGAGCCAGAATGCATAAGTCGAGAGTAAACTGGCTTTGCGGGCGAGTGTTCCGAGAAGCCTGGAACATTGGGGGAAAAGAAGAGATGTGAACTCGAGCCGAGGATCAGCTGGCAGAGGACTCACCCGATGAGGGCTGCGAGTGCGAGCACCGTGTAATACCCTGCGCTGACGAAAATGGTGATCTTGAGTGTTGTGGGGAGACGACCGCCTGTTGAGAATGGGAATCGGCCGTCAGTAGAGGAGAAGAAAAGGAGGGGGTGTGTGACGCACGGAGTGTCGACACCGTGTACCATCCGCCAGCCGCGATAAGTCCACAAAGGACAAGTTGGCAGAAAGAGATCAGGAATGCACCGAGACGCAGCGGTAAGCAGCAGAGGAAATGGCGGGCAGGCATGCTTGTCGTGGGGTATGGGTATGGGGGTTGGTTGTGAGGGGCAGGTGGTAGAGGTAGAGGCTTTTATTTAAGGTTAAGGGGGGTCGGGGAACTCCTTTCAATGGAGCAACGGAGCCTCTCACCTGCCCGTCCCGAAGCGAGGCGAGGCAAAGCCGCAGCTGTACTGAAAACTTTTCCTTACTGTGCCACACGTGTACCGACCATCGGCGCGCAGTCACGACCATGCATGTGTGGCTGTGCTTCGGACCAACTGACGCAACTGACTTACCATTATAGCGCGGAAACTGCGGACGTGCGTGTAGTGCATTTGCCAGTCTCGCTCGTACACAGCATAGCATGATATCAGTCCCGGCTCAACTCGCCTCGGCCATCATGCGACTCTGCCCTGCCCTCTGCACACTGTCACATGTCCCTCTTCGTCTGTCGCTATCTCGTGTTTCTCAACTCGGAGATGCCACCCGCGATACTGCCCCCAAGAGCCGATCGCGACAGCCACCGCTAGGACGTGGCTTCGCCAAATCCACTTGGTTGGTCCACGCGAGACTCTGTACCAGCACCACACCTATCTTCTTAGAGCCTTGCAGATG
>Ga0137359_10003121_pt1 | contig 13366 bp, 13 predicted proteins | sample Mad1_40_16metaG_FD_108281 | JGI IMG/M metagenome (GOLD analysis project Ga0137359, IMG submission 108281) | Vadose zone soil microbial communities from Angelo Coast Range Reserve, California, USA - Mad1_40_16 metaG | ecosystem: Environmental > Terrestrial > Soil > Vadose zone | place: USA... | reverse complement strand
GTTGTTGCCCCCCAATTCGAGAATCATTCGCGCGAAACGCTGCGCGAGACGCGGACCGACCTTCTTGCCCATCGCGGTTGATCCGGTCGCGGAGACGAGCGGCACGCGCGGGTCGTCGACCAGCAACTCGCCGAGGTCGGCGCCGCCGATGAGCAAGCTCGACAGGCCGCCCGGTACCTTGCCGAACTTCCTTGCCGCGCGCTCGAAAATCGCCTGTGACGCGAGCGCCGTCAGCGGCGCCTTTTCCGACGGCTTCCAGACACAAGCATTGCCGCAGACAAGAGCGATGGCGGAATTCCATGACCACACGGCGGCAGGAAAATTGAAGGCGGAGATGATTCCGGTGACGCCGAGCGGATGCCACGTCTCCATCATGCGGTGATTGATGCGTTCCGAGGCCAGTGTCACACCGTAGAGCTGGCGCGACAGGCCGACCGCAAAATCGGCGATGTCGATCATCTCCTGGACTTCGCCTAGCGCCTCCGACCAGATCTTGCCGACTTCAAAGGTGATGATCTGGGCAAGTTCGTCTTTCGAGGCGCGAAGCTCTTGCGCGAACAGGCGGATCAGCTCGCCGCGCTGCGGCGCGGGAACTCGTCGCCAGGTGAAAAATGCCTCCGCCGCCGTGCCGATGACGGCCTTGGCGTCGTCCGCGCTCGTCTCGACGCATTGTACGATGATCTCTCCGGTGACCGGAGAGCGCACGGCCAACGTGCCGGCGGTGAAGGCGCTCGTCGGAATGCCCAGTTTCTCGAGCACCGAAGCGACGTTCTCGGCCAGACTGCCGGGACGAGCATGGACGTTCATGATGACCTCCTAGCGAGGCTTCGCCTCAGACCGACGAGGCGTGTGGCAGTTGTGGCTCCGATCGCCGGTTCATTGCGAGCTCTGGTAAGACCAGTCTCAAGGACCGATGATCGGCCTAAACGCCTGCTAGAGGCAAAACCTGCACGACCGGAGCCGGGGAGATGATAGCATAGAGCGTTGCGGAGATCATCAGCCGTCATGTGAAGCTCACGGTCGAGGGGATTGATCGCATGTACCTCAACGTCTTTGTGCCGGGGCTACGGTACGAACGGGGATTGTCGGGTTTTGCGGCTTCAGTCCTGATCTCTACAAAACCGACGGCCGTGAATTTTGAGTGCATTGTTGACGAGACTGATCAGGATTTGACGCGATCTCAACGGATCGGCACTCACATGGGCCGGCAAGTTCTCGTCGATACAGGCGCGCAGGACGAAATTCTTCTGTTTCGCCTCGAAAAGATGCACGATCTGGTCGAGCGTCGAATGCAGCCCCACACTTTTCGTTTCGATCCGCAGTTGCCCGTGCTTGATGCACGAGACGTCGAGCATATCGTCGAGCAATTTTGGCGAGCGCGCGCGCCGAGGAAAGCAGGACCGATCGGCGCGCTTCGTGTTGACATTCCGACATATCCTCTAAATACTTGGCCAAAAAGCAGAAAAATCAGTCGTGAAACGACGATTTCGGAGGGAACGCCATGCCGACTTCACGCAGAACGCTGCTGAAGACTTCCGCTGCGGCCGCGGCCGCATTCAGCCTCGATTGGACGCGCGCGCGGGCGGAAGCTGAGACCCTACGCATCGGACTGATCTACGACTTGTCCGGTCCCTTTGCGGCGGGCGGCTCCGTCGCCTCCGCGGTCGGCGCGGAGATTGCAATCGATCTCTGCAATGAAAAGGGCGGCGTCGGCGGCAAGTACAAGGTCGAGCCGGTCAAGGCCGATTCACAAAGCAAGGCCGATGTTGCGATCAATGAGGTCGAACGCCTGATCAATCAGGAGAAGGTCGACATCATCAACGGCGTTTATTCGAGCGCGCATGCGGTCCCGCTCGCGGCCAAGGTCGAGCAACAGAAAAAGATTCTCTGGATCACGACCGCGGTCGCGACTGCCGTGTTCAAGGACAAGAATCTGCATTACGTCTTCCGCGCGCAGATTCACTCCGATCAGTACGGCCAGGCCTTCGCAAGCTTTATTACCGAGCACGCCAAGGCCAAGCTCGGTATCGAGCCCAAGGACGTCAAGGTCGCACTGATTCACGAGGACGGACCCTACGGCGTCGGCGTTGCGGCCGCCGACGAGGCCTATTCCAAGCAGGCTGGCCTCCAAGTCGTGCTCAAGGAGGGCTATTCCGCCGCCGCACCCGACCTCTCCACGTTGGTGACCAAGATCAAGCGCTCCGGCGCCGATGTGATCTCGCACGCCGGATACAATCCGGACATCACCTTGTTCCTGCGCCAGGCGCGTGAGAACGGCCTTCGTTTCAAGATGCTGTTCGGCGCCGGCGCCGGTTACAGCCAGCTCGACAAGTTGCGCACGACCTTCGGCCAGGACATCGACAACTTCTGCAATATCGACCCGGTGCCGGCGCAACTGCTCGATCCCTCGAAACTGGCTCCCGGCCTCGGCGATCTCATCAAGACCATGGTCGAGCGCTACAAGGCGAAATCTGGCGCAAACGACGTTCCGCCGCACTGTTCGATGGGCTTCAATCAGACCTGGGTTCTGCTCAACAACGTCCTGCCCGTCGCCAAGGAGAAGTACGGCGGGTTCGATCCCGAGGCCATTCGCAAAGCGGCACTCGACGTGGATATTGCGCCAGGCGGCACGATCCAGGGCTACGGCGTGAAGTTTTTTCCGCCAGATACGCCGCTCTCCGGTCAAAACGAGCGCTCGACGCCTGTCGTGATGCAAAACGCCGGCGAACATATCTCGGTGGTTTGGCCAACCAATATCCGCACGCAGGACCCGGTCTTCCCGCTGCCGAAATCGTCTATCTACGCCGCTTGAGACGCGCGATGCTCGCCGTCGAGGGCCTTTGCAAGCGCTTTGGAGGATTCCTGGCCGTCAACCAGGTGTCCTTCGACGTGCGTGCGGGCGAAATTCTCGGCCTCATCGGCCCGAACGGCTCGGGCAAAAGCACGACGTTCAATCTGATCGCGGGCAATCTGCGCCCGAGCTCCGGCTCGATCCGTTTCGATGGCAAGGAGATCGGTGGCCTCTCCGCGCACGCGATCTGTCATCAGGGGATCGGGCGCACGTTCCAGATCCCGCGACCATTCCGCAAGCTGTCCCTGATCGAGAATGTCACCCTTGCCGCCTATTATGGCGAGGCAGGCAAGATTTCGCGCGCGGAGGCGCACCTTCGCGCCGAGGAGGCGCTCGATCTGGTGGGTCTACCTTTCGATCCGTCCGTGGGCACGAACGGACTCGGCGCCGCCGCGCTCAAAAAACTCGAGTTGGCTCGCGCGCTCGCGACCAGACCAAAACTCCTGCTCGCCGATGAAAGTCTCGGCGGCCTGGATCGCGGCGAGATGGAGCGAGCCGCCGACCTCCTCGGCGATATCCGCAGCCGCATCGGCATCACGATCATCTGGGTCGAGCACATCATGGGCGTGCTGATGCGGGTCGTGGATCGCGTCATCGTGCTCGATCACGGCGAGAAGATCTTCGAAGGCAAGCCGGCACAGGCAGCGGTCGATCCCAAAGTCACCGAAGTCTATCTCGGCAAGGCACAGGCTTAAGTCACATGCTCTCGCTCGCTTCCGTCTCCGCCGGCTACGGATCGTTTCAGGCGCTATTCGGTGTTTCCCTTGATGTGTCACACGGCGAGGCGGTGGGTGTCATCGGTCCGAATGGCGCAGGCAAGACGACGCTGATGCGGGTCATTTCCGGCATTATCCCGATGCGCGAAGGGGCGATGAGGCTCGAAGAGCGCTCGATCGGCGGCCTGCCGGCGCACCTCATGGTCGAACAGGGTATTGCGCACGTGCCGGAGAACCGGCGCTTGTTTCCGCGCCTGTCGGTGGAAGAAAACCTGCGCATCGGAGCGTTCATCCCGGCTGCCCGCGCACGTTTCCACGAGCAGCTCGACTGGGTCTACAACCTGTTTCCACGGCTCAAGGATCGCCGCAGGCAGCTCGCCGGAACGATGTCGGGCGGCGAACAGCAGATGTGCGCGATCGCGCGTGCGCTAATGTCGAAACCGAAGGTGCTGCTGATGGACGAACCGTCTGCCGGACTTGCGCCGCTCGTCGTGAGCCAGGTGTTCGACCTCGTGAGCAAGATCCGCGCCGAGGGCCTCACCGTGCTGATCGTCGAACAAAACGTCCAGCAAGTGCTCGATGTGGTCGATCGCGCCTATCTGCTTGAAGTCGGCGCCATCAAACTTTCAGGGACCGCTGCCGAACTGAAAGGCAACAGCTTCATCCGCGAGTCATATATGGGGCTGTGAATGGACATCTATTTTCTCGAAGCGATGATCAACGGCGTTCTGCTGGGCGGCGTGCTCGCCCTGCTGGCACTCGGATTGAACCTGATCTTCGGCGTCATCGACGTGGTGTGGATCTGCTATGCCGACATCGTCATGTGCGGCATGTATGCGGTCTACTTTCTCTATACCCAATATGGCGTACCGCTGCCACTTGCTTGCGTTATCGCGATCGTCGGCGTGGCGGGCCTCGGCGTCCTCGTTCACCTTCTGATCATCGCGCCGGTCCTGGATTCGCCGCCGCTCAATCAGCTGCTGGCGACCGGAGGCCTGCTGTTTTTCCTGCAAAGCTTTGCAACGCTGCTGTTCGGGACCGACTTCCGCAATATCGGAGTGCGCCTGCCGGTCCTCGAAATCGCAACCATGTATGTGAGCTTCGCCCGGCTGATCGCATTTGGGGTCGGATTGGTCGGGGCGATCGCGCTCTATTTCTTCCTCAAGCGGACCTATGTCGGCATTGCGATCCGCGCCATCGCGCAGGACCGTGAGATCGTCGGCCTGATGGGGATCGATCAACGCCGCGTCTATCTTGTGGTGTCGGCCATCGGCGGGGCGCTTGCGGGCCTCGCGGCCTGCCTCTTGGCGCTGCAATATGACGTGCATCCCTTTATCGGCAACACGTTCGGTCCCGTGATTTTCATGATTTGCGTGCTGGGCGGGCTCGGCAACATGATCGGCGGCTTCATCGCGTCCTTTGTCATCAGTCAGATCATCACGATCGGCGGCTATTACGCGAGCACCGAAGTCTCCTATGTGTTCGCTTTCACGTTTTTCATCGTCTTAATGCTCATCCGGCCACGTGGGCTGTTTGCGCCATGAGCGTGACCCGCGTGTTCTTAGGCGTCGGCATCGCGATCCTCATCGCGCTACCCGCGGTCACACCGACCTATTTCCTGCACCTTTTGATCCAGATTTTGATCTTGGCATTCATCTATACGGCGTGGTCGCTGATGGGCCGTTTCGGCTTCGTGTCGTTCGGTCACGGCGCTTTCTTGGGCGTCGGGGCTTATGTGCCGGCGCTGCTGTGGAGCTATTGGGATGTCACGCCGTGGCTCGGCATTCCGCTCAGCGTTATCGCGTCGGTCTTACTGGCCATCGTCGTCGGTTATCCCTGCTTTCGCCGCAGGGTTGTCGGGCACTATTTCGCACTGGTGACGCTGGCGCTCAGCCAGGTGGTGCTGCTCTCGCTCGTCGCTGCCCGCGACATCACGGGCGGCTCGCTGGGCTTCACGCTGAAGGCGGTCGGGCATTCGTGGTACGCGCTGCAATTCCCAGAAAAGAGCTACTTCTACGTCATCGCCGTGCTGCTCTGGTTGATCGGGCTGTTGATCTGGCATTGGATCGACCGCGGCATCAGCCGCGAGGCGCTCGAAGCGATCTCGGAAGACGAGGAGGCAGCCGCAGCGGTCGGGATCGACGTGATGCGCGAGAAGATGCGGGTAACGGTCATCAGTGCCGGACTGACCGCACTCGGCGGGGCGATCTATGGACAATATGTGATGTATCTCAACCCCGAAACCGTTTCGGGCATCGCGGTGTCGCTGCAAATCGTATTCGCGGCGATCGCGGGCGGGGTCTATTCGCTGTTAGGACCGAGTGTCGGTGCGTTGTTGACGCTCGCGCTCACCGAAGGGTTGCGCGTGTGGTTCGGTACCAACTTCATCGGCGCCGCCAACACGATTTACGGCATCCTGCTGGTCCTCTGCGTTATCTTCATGCCGCAGGGCATCGTCGGCACGTTGCAGCGAATGAAGCTAAAGCATGATCCGAAAAAGCATGCCCTCGGGCTGTGACCCTACTCACAACGTCACGCGACGGCCCTCTTCGGCGGCCCAATAGCCAGCGTAGTTGACCTTGATCGTCTCAAAGGCCAGTGCGAGGTCGGAGAGCGGTTGGCGCCCGGTCGCGGCGCACTCCATGAAGTCCTGAATTTCCTGCAAGTAGCCGCGGGTCCATTCCTCCTCAAGGCAGACATATTGCCAGCCGGTCTTTCGATCGACCTTTTCGGTGATATAGACGCTCGCGAGCTTCTCCTCGTTCGTATGATAGCTCATCATATGCGTGTTCGGCGTGATATTGGCGAATAGCGACCCTCCGCTCGTATAAGTTTCGATCAGGTTGCGCACGCCGCCCATGATCATGTCGCCGGAGAATACAGTCGCCTTGGTGCCATCGGAGAAGGTGACGGTGAGCGTGCCCCAATCCTCGACGTCGATCGGATTTGCCTTGATGAAGGCTCGCTCGTCCGGCCGCAGGCACGCCGCGACATTGCCGACGTCGCAGGTCACGCTCGCAACCCTGATTGTTTCGCCCCGTGCTTTCGCCTCGACCTGCTTGAGATAGAGCACCGCCGAAAGTGGATGGCATCCCATCCGGATCAGCGAGCCGCCGCCGGTCGTCGCCCATTGCGCCGCATGCGCTGCATGCGAGCCGCTGTGACTCTCTTCTCCCTTCATGAACAGGATCTTGTCTTTGGTGGCCTTCAGAATCTCAGCGGTCTTGGTCACCGAGGGCGCATAGATCCAGTCTTCCGCATACATGAAGAGCTTGCCGGTCTTCCTGATCGTCGCGCAGGTCTTGTCCATTTCTTCCAGCACGCGCTCATACATCAGCGCCTTCGGCACGTGCTTGCCGATGGGGGCGCTGTCGCCGTCTCGCCCGAAATAGCCCGCGAACGGCTTTTCGCAGATGACATGCTTGCCGGCCTGCATCGCCTCGACGATCATGGAGGCGTGCAGATTGGGTGGCGTGCAGATGTCGATAACTTCCAGTTCGCCGTCGGCGATCAAATCGCGAAAGCTGCGGTAGGCCCTCGGTATCCGGTGCCGACCGGCAAAATCGACAACATGGTCGCCGCGCGCCGCGACGGCTTTGACTTCGACATCGACGCCGTAGACACGCCTGTAAGCATACATGTGCAGTTCCGAGACGAAACCGCACCCGGCCAGACCGATCCTGATTTTCGTCAATAGGTTGCCCCTGGTCGTGGTTGGTCGAGACCACATTATAGCTCTTAAAGCGTTTTCGAACGAAGTGGATGCCGGTTCGCGTGAAGAAAACGCGTCAAAACAATAATCTAGAGCTTCGGTTCTGATTCAATCAGAACCGATCATGCTCTAGAACTAAGGGTCTTAAGGGACGGTATTTGCCGTGGCTACATGAAGCCGGGGTTCCGGGGCAAATACTGGGCCCAATTACCGAAATCATGCGACGACATCAGCAACATCGGAAACTTGATCCGCATTCCGTGCGCCATCGCGGTGTTGAGAGCCGCCTCGCTCGCGCCAGGCAGGAACGCTGACACTTGTGACGAGCCGCTCTCTACGGCCAATTGCAGGGCCGTCCTGAACGCGGTAGCGACGGCATGGGGGTGCAAGACCGCGAGCGGTCCGATATGTCCGCTGCCGTCGACGTAAGGAAAACGACTGAAACTTGGGAGGGGACGATATGGCCATCGTGCCGAAGCCATGCCGCTCCGTGAGATGGTTGATGCTGGAGACGACAAGCGTGTCGGCGAATTCCAGATCCTGCGCACGCGCGGGCCGGCAAACCACTGACATCGGACAACTCCGTTAGGTCGCGTAACGTTCAAAACCTCGCCGTACCGGGATCGAGCCCGAGCGCCAACCGGCCGGCGATGATGTAGTTGTTCGGACTCATCGCGATATGCTTGGCGGCGGCGCGCACGTCGCGGACCGCGCGCTCCAGGGCGCAGGTCTCAAAGATGGCGGCGGCGCCCGCGCTGGCGGCCAGCATGTCGGTGACGGACATCGCCGTCTCGGCCGCATGTGCGTTGGCGATCCGAATGTACGCGCGCGCCTCCACAAGCCGTTCGCCGCCCGTCTCGGTCGCGGCCATCAATTCCGTCATGGCATCGATCAGGAAGGCGTGGGCTGCGCGAAGCATCGCTCTCGTCCGCCCGACCATCGCCTGAACGGTTTCGCGATCGCGCAGCAAGGCCTGGGTGCCGAGCCGGCTTTTCCGGCAGGCAAGCTCTGCGAACGAGGCAATGGCGCCGGACGCGAGGCCGAGCGGCACCCCGCAGATGCTCCACGCGAACACCGACGATGGCGGCATCCGGTAGAGCAGTCCGGATTGGGTCGGCTGCAATCCAATGAAGGGATGGGCGTGAGCGGCAGGCACGAATATGTCGCGCACCTCGAAATCGCAACTTCCGGTGCCGCGCAGTCCGGACACATGCCAGTTGTCGAGGATCGTCACGTCTGCCCGGCCGGGATAGCAGCAGATAAGAGGCGAGTCTGGATCCTCGGGCTTGACGCTGGCCAGCACCATGAATCGCGTCGCGTGATGCGCGCCGCTGCCAAATGGCAAGGGAATATTTTCAAAGCGCCGTCGCGCTTGACCCGCAATATGCGCGCGCTCACGTCAACATCGCCTGGACCCTTGTGTGCGACGTGTTTCTCGAATCACCGGCCACCGCGACATTGGACGATGCGCTTCGCGAGATCGAGATGGCGTTCGACATCGACGACAGCGACGCCTGGTCACATCTTCGCGCAGCTGCTGTTCCTGCGGAAGGAGGACGACAAGGCCGAAATCCATTTCAACCGGGCACTCGCGCTCAATCCCAACGATGCCGACGTCGCCGCTGTCTTCGCAAATATACTGGTCTACTGGGGACGGTGGCGCGAGGCGCTCACATGGATCGGGGCAGCCAAACGACTAAATCTCTTTCCGCCCAACCTGTACCATTGGCATCACGCGCTTGCCCTGTATTCGGGGAACGAGTACGAGCAGGCGATCAAGGTGCTCATGGAGGCGCGATCCCTCGACCGCTGGTCCCGCGGCCTCCTTGCAGCCTGCTATGCGCAGATGGGTCGGCTCGGCGAAGCGCGGTCCGAAGCGGAGGCATTCGTCAGGGAACGCTATCATGAACTGAACCAGAACGGCGAAGCGCCGCCCGCAAACACCCTCGACCTCGCTTGGGCGCGAGCCGAAAGGTACAGAAGTCCCGCCGACCGCGAACACTTCCTCAGCGGACTACGCAAAGCGGGGTTAACAGGCTCATGTTAGGCGCGGCCGTTCTCCGCAAGCTTCGCCCGCTGCTCCAGCAATGATGTTGAGTACCCAGTCCAAGAACTGATCCCGCATTAAGGCGAGAGGCTCGGCGCCTGTGACGCGGAAATGTAACCAACCGGCGGCGTTTCGGCTGACCTCGTGCGAAGCGTGTTTAATTACGGAGGCACACAAGCATCGATGCCGTCATTCGCTTCAGGTTGCGATTTGGAGCTCGTTGTATCTCGTTGTATGAAGACTCCAAAGTTGCGGCGTCTGCGTCCCGAACGTAAATAGCAAACGAAAAGATCAATAAAAACAATGAAGTTTTCTCGTGATTGACCACCTTTATCGCCGTTTGTTCACGGGGTTTCGGTGGTCAATTGGTGGTCGGCCGCACAGACGTAACCTTTGGCTTGTCGATGAGAATGAGAAGCCTGGACGAGTAACGGATTTCTACTCCGCGGGTTGCAGGTTCGAGTCCTACGCGGCGTCCAACTCGCACCGAAGCAAGAAGCAGTGCCGTTCGTCCCAAGTAAACGGCTGACCAGCAAATCCGGAACCTTCTGCAAAGGGCTTAAGATCGTGCGCCGTATAGATTAGGTCAAGGGCTCTCGATTGCTGGGGACTAGATTGGATGATCCGCACATCGCTTTGACGCGCTCGCGGCGGTCTTCCGATGTGAGCGCGCCAGTGACGGCCCCCGGCGTTGGCGCGCGGCGAGAAGCGGCTCGGATTTCAGGCTGAAATAGTGGAAGCCGTGTCCGACTGCCGCGGACAAGATGGCGCAAACGCCCAGCTCGCGTCGTCATCAACGGCGAGACGATAGTCGCAGCACGGCGTCAGCAGGATCCAGGAAACGCTCGGCGTAATGGCAGGCGACGAGGCGGCCGTCGAGCGGGCGCAAGAGCGGACGCTGCGCGCGGCAGAGATCCGTCACATAGGGACAGCGGGTCGAGAAGACGCAGCCCTTCGGCGGATCGAGCGGCGAAGGCAACTCGCCCTTCGGCACGATCCGCTGGCGTTTGCGGCCAAGGCCGGGCGTCGCGTCAAGCAAGGCCTGCGCATAGGGATGCAGCGGCCGCGCAAAGATGCGCTCCTTCGGCCCGTGCTCCACTGTGATTCCCAGATACATGATCATCACGTCGTCGGCGATGTGACGCACCACGCCGAGATCGTGCGAGATGAAGAGATAAGCCAGCCCCAGCTCGCGCTGCAGATCGACCAAGAGGTTGAGGACCTGCGCCTGCACCGACATGTCGAGCGCGGAGACCGGCTCGTCGGCAACCAGCAGCTTCGGCTGCAACATCAAGGCGCGCGCGATCGCGATGCGCTGACGCTGGCCGCCCGAGAACATGTGCGGATAGCGGCCATATTGCTCCGGCCGCAGCCCGACCCTCGCCATCATGTCGAGCGCCTGCGCCCGCCGGTCCTGCTTCGAGAGCTTGGTGTTGATGATCAGCGGCTCTTCGAGTATGGCGCCGACGCGCTTGCGGGGGTTGAGCGACCCATAGGGGTTTTGAAACACGATCTGCACAGTGCGGCGCAACGTCTTCACAGCGCTGGCCGGAGGATTGACCGCATCGATCCCATCGAGCATCAGCGTGCCGGCGCTCGGCTTCTCGATGAGAGTCACAAGCCTTGCGAGCGTCGACTTGCCGCAACCGGATTCACCGACTACCGCCAGCGTCTTGCCGGTTTCAAGCGCGAACGATACTCCGCCCACGGCCTGCAGATGCGCCGGGGCGCGGAACCAGCCCTGCTTGATCTCGTAACTGCGCTTGAGATCGGTGGCGGTGACAAGCGCCGTCATGACATAGTCTCGCGCTTCGGGATCGGCGCCCCGCCGGCGCCGCCCCCATCGGCCGCAATGCGCTCATCCCGTGTCGGATCGCCGAGCGGATAATGACAACGGATCAGGCCGTCCATCCAGGGGCGCAGATCGGGACGCACCTCGTCCGTCAGCGGCGTCGCATAGACGCAGCGCGGATGAAACAGGCACCCCCGCGGCCGATCGTAAACTCCCGGCACCACGCCCGGAATGGTGGCGAGCCGTCCGCCGTCGCTCGCCTCCGGGCGTGCCGCCAGCAAGGCGGCCGTATAGGGATGCTGCGGCGACGCGAACAGGCTCTGCGTCGGGCGCTGTTCCATGATCTGGCCCGCATACATGACGGCGACTCGCTCGGTCGTGTCCGAGACCACGCCCATGTTGTGCGTGATGAGGATCAGCGCCATGCCACGATCGCGTTGCAGGGACAGCAGAAGATCGAGGATCTGCGCCTGGATGGTGACATCGAGCGCCGTCGTCGGCTCATCGGCGATCAGGAGCTTCGGATTGCATGCGATCGCCATCGCGATCATGACGCGCTGGTTCATGCCGCCCGAGAGCTGGTGCGGATAGGCCGACAGCCGGCTGTCCGGGGCCGGAATGCCGACTTGCTCGAGGAGTTCGACCACGCGCCGCCGCGCGGCCTTGCGATCCATCCCTTCGTGGATGTGCAATGTCTCGGCCAGCTGATAGCCGATCGTGAATGAGGGATTAAGCGATGTCGTCGGCTCTTGGAAGATCATCGCGACGTCCTTGCCGGTGAGCGCGCGCCGCTCGCGGTCGGGCAAAGTCTGTAGATCCCGCCCCTCGAACAACAGCTTGTCGGCCTCGACGCGCCCCGGATAGGGCACGAGTCCCATCAGGGCCAACATGCCGACGCTCTTGCCGGATCCGGATTCGCCGACGATCCCCAGCACCTCGCCTTTTTCGAGCGTGATGTTGACGCCATCCACGGCGCGCACCAACCCGTTTTGGGATGGAAACGCGACCGATAGATTTTCAATCTCGAGGAGCGGCATCAGATCAACTTTAATACCTTACCCAGATTCTCGGCCTCAGGAAGCAGGGCCACAACGGCGGTGCGTCCCCTCTCCCGTTGGCAGAGGTGAACTGAACATGTGGTGGCTTGTTCGACGCATCAGTTCCGCTTCAACAATGATCATGCGCTATCGCTTGAGCTTGGGGTCGAGCGCGTCGCGCAGTCCGTCGCCTAAAAGGTTGAAGGCCAGCACGGTCACGAGGATCGCCAAGCCCGGAAGCGTCACGACCCACCAGGCCCGCAGCACGAATTCGCGCGCGTCCGCCAACATGGTCCCCCATTCGGGCAAGGGCGGTTGCGCACCGAGACCGAGAAAGCCGAGCGCGGCCGCGTCCAGGATCGCGGTCGAAATGCCGAGCGTCGCCTGGACGATCAGGGGCGCTGCGCAATTCGGCAACACCTCCTTGAACATCAAGCGGAGCCGGCCGGCGCCTGCGACTTTGGCCGCGGTGACGTAATCCTTCGAGACTTCGCTGATCACGGCGGCGCGCGCGATCCGCACGTAATGCGGCAGGAGCACGATCGCGACCGCTAGCATAGCATTCATCAGGCCCGGCCCGAGGATCGCAACGATCACGATCGCGAGCAAAAGGCTTGGCAGCGTCAACGTGATGTCCATCAGCCGCATGATCGCGATCTCGATCACGCCGCGGAAAAAACCCGCCACCAGACCGAGGATCGTCCCGGCGATCACCGACAACGTCACCACCGCGATGCCGATTAGAAGCGAAAGCCTCGCTCCATGGATGAGACGGGAAAGAATATCGCGGCCGATCGCGTCGGTGCCGAGCGGATAAGCGATCGATCCGCCTTGCTGCCAGAAGGGGGGCTTGAGAAAGGCCGCATTGTTGGTGAGGATCGGGGAATGTGGCGCAACGAAATCGGCAAAGAGCGCGAGCAAAACCAGAACCACGATCACGACGAGGCCTGCCACGGCGCCGAAATTTGCTTTGAAATAGGACCAGAATTCCAACAGCGGATGCGGCGGAGCGTCTGCTTGCGCCACGACGACGACGGGGTTTTTGAGGACTTCGGCGGTCATCGGGTGTACCGGATGCGGGGATTGATCAGCCCATAGGTGACGTCGACCAGCAGATTGACGATCATGACGATCGCGCCGATCAACAGCGTGCCGCCCTGCAGCACCGGATAGTCGCGGCGGTTGATACCATCGATCAGCCATTTGCCCAC
>Ga0137359_10003116_pt1 | contig 13379 bp, 17 predicted proteins | sample Mad1_40_16metaG_FD_108281 | JGI IMG/M metagenome (GOLD analysis project Ga0137359, IMG submission 108281) | Vadose zone soil microbial communities from Angelo Coast Range Reserve, California, USA - Mad1_40_16 metaG | ecosystem: Environmental > Terrestrial > Soil > Vadose zone | place: USA... | reverse complement strand
GTTAGCAGCCGTGCGGCTGAACGGTTCGACGCCTTATCAACCCGCACAGGAGAATTAGATGATCGAAGTAACCGTAGCCTACCCGGCCGGCCAAGGCCGCACATTCGACATGGACTACTACTTAAAGACCCACATTCCGGTATTTCAAAAACGAATGGGCGCGGCGATGAAAACCATTCGGGTATCACGCGGAATTGGCGGCAGCACGCCGAGAGCGCCCGCGGCCTTCGTGGCTATGGTGCACGCCACCTTCGACTCCGCTGAGGTGTTCGCAAACGCTTTTGCTCCACACTCCGCCGAGCTCCAAGGGGACGCGCCGAACTATACCAATATTGAGCCGGTCGTGCAGATCAGCGAGGTGCTGATGGGGTAAGCCTTCCATTGGGTGACGAACGTGACGGTCATCTCGCAAGAGAGATCAAACTCCCGATAGAGAAGGTGTTCAGGTTCTATCGAGACTTTAAGAATCTGCCCACTTTCTTAGGGGACGTTATGGCCATTGAGCAGATCGGCCCTCAACAAAAGCGAGAAAAATACCGGAAACTACCAACGAATATGGAAATTCCGCAGGTATCTCCTGTCTTAGTTATTGACTCTGATTTTCCGAAAGAATGGCTTTTCGGCCGAAGTAGCTGATCAGGTAAAAGCATCCTCCGAGCGATATGACATCCTTGAAAAGGAACAGGCCCAAAAAGCTCATGTACCTCATATGGTGAATTCCAGGAACGGAAATAATCGCACCGGGGGTAGTGATGACCATAGTGCTGGTTATAAAGAACATGAGTGTTCCGATGAATCCGCCTATGATACCGGCTTTAGGCTTCATATAGCCTGCGGCAATGAATATCGCTGCAGCGAGCTCGGTAAGGCCGATGATATCGGAGCCGATATAAGGGCCGAATAATTTAAAGTGCCACCAGATCAGCGGGCTTTTAGAAACCAGAGGAACTATCCCATCGGCTCCGGGAGCAGTCATCTTATAAGACCCGGCCCAGAGAAGCATAACAATCATGCCGATACTGGTGATCAGGAAAGGGATATTACGCTCATTTATCCATGCAGCCAATTTGGTTAAAATGCTCTTGGCGTCGTTTGAGAGGTCTTGTTTCTCCGCGTTAATTGCTTGCCCTGATAGAACCAGACTCATGATTAAGCCACCTGATCCAATGCCACGCGGGGGAAATCAACATCAACGCCGAGGGCTATGTTGAAGTAGTTGGTGAAGACATTCAGCGCGACATGAGCGAAGATTTCGGCGATCTCTCCATCCGTGAAGCCCTGATCGCGAAGCGCCTGTATGCTACTCGCCGGCACTTGCCCACGCTTCTCCAACAATTCACGCGCAAACGTCAGCGCCGCTGTGTCCTTAGGTGAGGTGCCTTGCCCCTGGCGGCTGTTGAGAATTTGCTGGTCCGTGAGGCCCGCGAACTTGCCGATTGCGGTGTGGGCGGACACACAATATTCGCAGCCGTTCTTTTGTCCTACCGCCAAGGCGATTTCCTGCCTCAATTTCGGATTGAGGCTGCCTTTGGCAAGCGCACTGTCGAACTCCATCCAGGCTTTCAGAGCCGCTGGGGAATTCGCGAGTGCTTTCGCCAGGTTCGGAACGGACTTGATGTTGTTCTGAAGGGCGGTGAGCAATTCTTTTGACTTGCCGGTCGCCTGAGCGGGTTCGACAATCTTAATTTGGGCCATGATCTTAGTCTCCTTTGCTTCTGGTTACGGTCAAAATTGATGCATCCAACGAGTGAGATTCCTTGATATGAAAAATGTTTCAGGGCGCATTCTGTTCCGCGTCAGGTTTCTGACCACATAAATACTTCAGTCAACATAAGTTCCGGTCTTCCAGTCAGTTGAGGCGCCTAGCTGCGCTTCGGTCGCTTTTTCATGGATTGCTGTCAGGTGTACTTCGGATGGCATCACCGTTTCCCCTGAGGCTCTTTCTCATTATTTCCTTTAGTCTTACACGACCCCTTGAGAGCTGAGCCTTTATCGTACCGCCTGGCACTCCGAGGAGATGTGCGGTTTCTCTTATGCTCAAGCCGTCCAGCTCCCGAAGTTGAAAGGTTTTACGCAAGCTAGGCGAGAGTTGTGTTGTCGCGTCGGCGAGTCTTTCGGCAAGTTCCCGCCTGCAGCATACCTCTTCGGGGTTCGGCTGGTGGTCTGGCAGTATCTCTGCGAGCAGAAGGTTTTGCTCTCCGTGGGTTTCGTCTAAAGAAATTTGCGCTTGCGGTGAACGTTGACGCAACTTCATGCGAGCGGCATTGATCACGATGGCCGTGAGCCACGTGGACATCTTCGCTTGCCCTCTGAACTGATCCAGGTGTGTGAAGGCTGACAGGAAAGCGTCCTGAACTGCATCCTCGGCGTCAGCGATGTTGCCCAGAAGGCGCCGGGCGATCCGACGAAAGCGAGCCAAGTGGCTGACGATAACATCGGTCAATAACTGAACTTTGTGTTGATAAGACTGGACCGCAACTCCCTGTCCATGGATATCTAGCGCAATTGTCGCCATGGATGGACTTCCTTCCTTCTTCGAAATGCATATCAAGCCCGTTTGAGTCTTCTGTGACTGCCTGATAGCGACTCAATGGAATCAGATTCGCGATTGATGGATTCGTGACAGAACTGCTGTCTGCAGGCGCTCAGGCGTGGGAATTGTCTGTCACAAAATGGGCTTCTCAGCATCGCATGGTGAGAGCAGGAAGAATCGACTGAGAAGTTCCTGCCATCAACGCTACACAGGAGAGACGCAATATGAAAGCAAGCAAGTTTACGTTGAGCACCGTCGCACTGGTGCTGTTGTCAGTGAGCGCATGGGCGAGCGATAAGATGAAAGCGAATATCCAAATCGACGAGACCGTACACGTTGGTTCGACTCAACTCGCTCCGGGGGCGTACAAAATGACCTGGACAGAGAGCGGCTCGAACGCCGAAGTGACTTTCTCGCAAGGCAAGAAGGTGATCGCCACTGTACCGGCTCACGTGACTCAAGTACGCAGCGGATTCCGCAGTCCGGCGATCCATACCGATAGCAGCACCAGCACGCTTATCGGAGTGGAACTTCCTGAAGTAACGCTTTCCTTCACCAGCGAGAATGCCGCCTCAGCTAGCCCAGCTAATTGATCGCGCGGCAGAGCGCAGGTCTTCTTCGCCTGCGCACACCTTTTAGGGAGATAGAGATGGCTCTGAAGTCGCAAGCTAGACTCATTGCTCCGGGCGGGCCGGGAATCGAACCGCGCTGGACGCGGGGTGCCAAGGTCGCCGTCGGCACTGCGTATTCGACCTCGAGCCGTGTCTGGTATACGCTCGACTCAGGCTGCTTGACCGAGGTCTACTATCCGACGATTGATAGCCCGCAGATTCGCGACCTGCAATTCCTCTTCACCGACGGTAAGACTTTCTTTCATGACGAACGGCGGAATCTATGTGCCCAGGTCGATTGCATTTCCGAAACGGCGCTGGGATTTGAAGTAACCAATCGAGAGAAGGAAGGCCGGTATACACTCCATAAAACCGTCATCGGTGACCCGCATCAAAATTGCCTGCTTATTCATACGCGTATCGAGGCACCTCCAGGATTCCTGTCGAACCTAAGAATGTATGTCCTTTGCGCACCGCACTTGGAAATTGGCGGCTGGCACAACAACGGCCAGGTCCTACACATCGGGAGCCAGAAACGTCTGGCCGCACACAAGGGAAGTACCTGGCTCGTGATCGGAGCCACCGTACCATTTACCGAAACGTCGTGCGGTTATGTTGGCGTGAACGACGGCTGGACCGACCTGGCTGATAACTACCGCCTGGACTGGCAATACGATGCCGCACTCGACGGCAACATTGCACTGACCGGCGGCTTCGATCTTTCTCGCGCCACCGAATTCACCGTTGGCCTGGCGTTCGGCACGACTGAGCACGACGCGCTGAGCACTCTGGAACAGTCTTTGAGCATCCCGTTCGAGCGGGTACGCGAGACATTCAGTCGCCAATGGGAGCGAACCTCAAAAAGGTTTTCTCTGCCGGCGAACCCCAACAATTCCAGGCTGTTTGAGCGCAGCGTCAACCTTCTGTTGGCACACGAGGACAAGACATATCCTGGAGCACTGATCGCTTCCCTAAGCATTCCCTGGGGCTGCGGAAAAAGCGATGACGAGCTTGGCGGTTACCATCTGGTGTGGACACGTGACCTGGTAAAGAGCGTCACTGCGTTGCTAGCGGTCGGCGACGTAAGCACTCCGTTGCGATCGCTCATTTATCTCGCCGTATCGCAGCACGAAGACGGTGGCTTTTGCCAGAATTTCTGGATCGATGGGCGTCCCTACTGGCGAGGCGTTCAGTTGGACGAAGTTGCGTTTCCCGTCCTGCTGGCCTGGAGCCTTTGGAAACAGGGCGCCTTGGGAAACTTCGATCCATACAATATGGTTCGCCGCGCCTGTGGCTTCCTGATTCGGGAGGGGCCGGTCACGGCGCAAGATCGGTGGGAGGAGGCGAGCGGCTATTCGCCATCAACCCTGGCGGCGCACATAGCGGCATTGATCTGCGCGGCTGAGTTCTTTGCCGATCGGGGCGACCATAGTACAGCCGAGTTCGTTCGCGACTACGCTGATTTTCTCGAATCGCACATCGAACGCTGGACTGTGACGACACAGGGAACGCTGGTACCCGGAATAAGTCGTCACTACATTCGCATCAATCCCGCTGATATCCATCAGTGCGCCGATGAAGACCCAAATTGCGGTACATTGTTTTTGGCCAATCAAGCTCCTGGCACTCAGCATGGATTTCCCGCCAAGGAGATCGTTGATGCCGGGTTTCTCGAATTGGTTCGGTACGGGATTCGCGGCGCGGACGATCCCATTATTCGGGACTCAATCAGCGTGGTTGATGCCGTGCTGAAGGTCGAGACACCCTATGGTCCCAGCTGGCGTCGCTACAACCATGACGGGTACGGGCAGCGAGATGATGGCAGTTCCCACAAGGGTTGGGGCACGGGACGGCCATGGCCATTATTAACTGGGGAACGCGGCCATTACGAAATCGCTGCCGGCCGGGACCCAGTCCCCTATCTACGTGCGCTGGAGAACTTCGCCCAAGGTGTTGGCCTGATCCCCGAGCAAATCTGGGACGCACCGGACGTGCCCTCACGTTATCTTCGTTTCGGTGGACCGACGGATGCAGCTGTCCCTCTCGTCTGGGCACATTCCGAATATGTAAAACTGCATCGTTCCGTTGCAGACGGCAGAGTCTTTGATCTGGTCGAGCCAGTTCACGACCGTTATGTTCGACATAAGGGCGAACGCAAGACGATTGAAGCTTGGAAATTCAATCGGCAAGTGCAAATGGTTGAGGCCGGCACTATCCTCCGTATACAAGCGAACTCGCCGTTTCTGCTGCATTGGACGAAAGATGATTGGTGGCGTTCAACCGACACACCGTCGAGAACCACCGCTATGGGAATTGATTACGCCGACATAGCCGTGCCAAACGACGTGGTTTCGCTGCAGTTTACCTTCTTGTGGGTGGATGAAGACCGCTGGGAGGGTAAAGACTACAACGTTCAAGTCAAGCCACCTTCTCAGAGGCGGCGCAGAGTTCCGTTGTGAGTGATGATGCGCGTCCTCCTTATAAATCTCAGCGATAGCTCTCTCGCAGCAGTCATACGCGCTTTAGCCGGGCAAGGTTATGAGATCGCTTCGGAAAGTGGTCTGACGGCCGAGGAAGTGATGGCGATTTCTCCCGAAGTCCTCGTGACGGAAGCATCTCCTTCTGACCTGAGCTGCTGCGGGTTGATCACTCAGCTCAAAGCCCAACCCTATATCGGGCCCTCGCTCAAAGTCGTAATGATTGTCCATGGAAGCGCTTTGGAACGCGCCCGCGCGTTGGACTTGGGTGCCGATGACGTCATTTCATCTCCGTTTGACGAAGTGGAATTCACCGCAAAGGTTAGAACTCAGTTCCGTGAACGCCGGCCCGAGGAAGAACTGCTCAAGTATGCTGTACAGAGGGAGCAATACGCGGACATCGCCGTGGAATCCCTGAGTGGCGGTACGGTGAGTAAACGCCGCTTCTGGTTGATTCCGTCGTTTTTTGGGTTGAGCGCCCTGACTGTCATCGCAGCAGTATTCATGATCATTTCCACCGGCAGCAGCCGCAAAGCCACACTGCAACTCCGAGCGGAAATCGCCCGCCTGAACACGGGCACGCCACAAGATGACTTACTGCGTCGCGCCGAGCATGCACGCGGTTCGATGGAGGCAAACTCCGACTCTGCCTCTGTGGTACGAGATTCTCTGAAAGCGCAATCAGAAGACCTCCGCAAAAAAGTGGCGGCTTCAGACAGTTCGGATACCCGTGTCCTGAAGCAGCAACTCGAGGAAACACAGAATCGCCTGGCACAGTTGGAGAAGGAAGGCCAGATTGCGGAGACCGTCGTTCAGAAATATGGACCAAGCGTCTGCTTGTTGCACATCGTAGTGGAATTTCGGGAAAAAAAATCGGGACAGCCACTCCAAGTAGCAGTAGACGCCACAGGCAAGCCGCTGGTAGACGATAAGGGCATGGCCCAGCTCCACACCGGCGGCAGAGGGCCTCGTCTCCAGGTCGATGTTTTCGGCACCGGTTTTCTCGTAAGGCGCGATGGAGTCATCCTTACCAATCATCACGTCGCAGAACCCTGGTGGCATAACGAGGAATTGAAACAGCTGATTGGCCGCGGCGTTGATCCCTATGTCTTATCCTACGAGGCTTACTTTCCAGGAAAGTCTGCGGCCCTCCGGGCGAAGCTGGATCGAATTTCATCAAAGGCGGATCTCGCGACGCTAAAACTGGAAGCTCCGGCGCCAAATCGCGCGGAGCTGCCGGAACTGGATGATCGAAAAGAAGCCGGCATCGCTGGAGAGCCTGTAGTCTTAATCGGCTACCCTACAGGCGTGGCGGGCATTTTGGCAAGGGCGGGTCCGGACGTCGCGCAGAAAATTGCAGGCGGACGTCAAAACGTCAGCGATGTCATGTCGCAGATTGCAGCGCAGCGGCTCATCCGGCCAACCACGACCCAAGGACACATCGGCGACGTGCTTCAGGACCAGATCGTGTACGATGCCGCAACCACATCTGGTGGTTCCGGCGGGCCGCTTTTTAACCGAAACGGAAAGGTTATCGGCATAAATTTCGCAGTGATCACGGATTTTGGCGGCTCGAATCTCGCTATTCCTGCCAGATACGCAACCGACCTGCTTAGGTGATGCAACCATGAGTCACTCGTCGCCAATGTCGTGTTGGTCGAACGAGGTTCCCAGGAGTAGAAACCGGCCTTGTAACATTTTTCGCCCCCCGCCATCCTATCGAGAGGTGAGCAGTCAGTACCGCTCCGCGATTTTTCTTCCATTCGCTTGAGCAGGAAGCTACGGCGCATGCTTCGGAAGAGCGGTTGCGACAAAGCGGCAGGTTCACGCGGCCGATCGTGACCGAGATACTGCCCGCAGCCCGGTTCTATCGTCCGGGAAAATACCACCAGCCTCACATCGCGAGGCAGGGCGATGCGGTTTCTCGGGGACGAGGAGGTGGCACCCGGATTATCGTATATTGTTATGCGAGGGTCTGCGGATTCCGCGAGGGCCGCCATGCAGGCAAACATGACACTGATGCCGCAGCCGCAAGTCGACGTGACGGAGCAGGAGCTAATCCGCAGAGTGCGAGGAGGCGATAAGGAAGCCTTCTACGGCTTGGTCCGCCCTTACGAGCGAGCGATATTCTTTGCGGCAAGGTCGGTGCTGAACAACGACGCGGATGCCGAAGAGGCCGCGCAGGAGGCGGTGCTTAAAGCATTTATGCACATCGAAGAGTTTCGTGGCGAGAGCAAGTTCAGCACCTGGCTGGTCCAGATCGCCATCAATGAGGCGCGTATGAAGCTCCGCAAAGAGCATCGGCACCTCTACGAATCGCTGGACGAGTCCACTGCCAATGAGCAGGGCGATTACTGGCCCAAAGATTTTGCCGACTGGAGGGAAATCCCGATCGAGGCTCTTCAGCGAAAGGAACTCCGCGAAGCGCTCAGCAAGGCGTTGGCGTCGCTGGAGCCAAAGTACCGTCAGGTCCTGGTATTGCGCGATATTCAGCACTTCAGCGTAGCTGAAACCGCCGAGACCTTGGGCCTCAGCGGAGAAGCCGTGAGGACGCGGTTACATCGGGCACGATTGCGCATGCGCGACGCATTAGCCCCGGGCTTCGATGGTGCATGGATACGCGGCCGCGGCGGGGAGAAAGTACGGCCATGGTAGACAGTTCGGCTTGGAGCAGACATCATGACGGTTATTGAAATAAGTTGCGTTGAGGTATGGCGCGAGATTTCCGACTTCCTTGAGGGAGGGGTTGATCCGGAGTTGCGAGCGCGGATGGAAGCCCATTTTGCGGTGTGCAGTAACTGCAAAGCCGTTCTCGATGGCACAAAGAATGTCGTGAAGTTGATCGGTGATGGGCAAACGTTTGATGTGCCCGCCGGCTTCAGCGAACGCCTGTTCAGTAAGCTGCCCTGATCAGGCGATTGTTGGCATCTGGCTCGGCAGGCCGTTGCTCATGTACATCCAAAGCTTCCACTCGCCTCCCTCGTTTTTCCGCCAAACATTCACATAGCGGTCTTTCACGATGACCTGCGAGCCGCCATCGCGAGGAGTCTTTCTCCACGTATGCCAGCCGTAGTCCCAGGCAACGCTGTCCTGAATCCGAATTTCGATGATGATGGGAACCAACTGCACGTAATAGTGGGCTGTGAGTTCTCGAAATTGCGCACCGATGGCGTCTGCGGCAACAGTCCCGTTCGCGGTAGGGACTCCATCCGGCATATAAACGAACGCTGGATCGAGTAATGCGATCAGCCGTTCTGGATTGCCCGAATTGAAGGCCTCGCGAAATTCTGTTTTGGCGAAATTGATCGCGTAAAGGTCGTCCATGTTGCACCCAAGATAATTGCGCGCCGTCAGACACGTCAAGTAGATGCAGAGCCCCCGCGCTTCGACTCGCCAATCCAACTTAATATGCGAGACGACACTCCCGCTGTGGGTTACACGGTTATTCGACCTGCAACTCTCCGCCTAGCTCTCTTTTTGTCACGTTTTCGACCGTCACACATCCGACGAACGTAGGAAGAAATTCGCCGGTGCAGGCGAATCTGATCTGCAGCTTAGTTGGGGCCCTACACCAGCAACCTAACGAGACGTGCGTTTTCGCCGTCGTTCGACAGGAAAGCAGATGAGAGGAGGAAAATCGCATGTTCAGGATTCTGAGTTTCGTCCGCAAGTGGAAGCAGTGGTATCGCGTGCTGCGCTACCGCAAGGGATTTGGACTGTTTGACTCCGTACGCTATGGACTCTGGCTAGCCCGCGGCTGAAGGTGAGGATGCATCATGGCTCGAATGGAAATCTCGAACGGACGCTCCGATTTGCGAACGCATTTGGCCACAACGCGCGGAGGCGGAAGTTTGCTCGAAGTCGACGCTTGGATACCGAGCGAAGTTAGAGCTATCTCCCCGTTGGTGGACCGCCTGATGCGGCTTATCGAAGGATCGCACTGCATCACGGGCGAGGAACACGCCGTCGAACTCGCGCTCCGGGAAGCCCTGAATAACGCAGTCGTTCATGGCAATCGGCTGGATGCGCACAAGTTAGTTCACGTCCGGTGTCGCTGCAGGGTCGGGCGGGGAATCTCGCTGATCGTTTCAGACCAGGGTCAAGGGTTCGATCCGCGCGCCGTTCCTGATCCTGTGGCTGTCGAAAACCTCGAAGTAGATCACGGACGCGGCATTCATCTCATGAAGTTGGCGATGGACGAGGTCTCGTTCGATCAGGGAGGCACCGAGGTTCATATGTGCAAGAAGTTAGTTCGCAATGCCAGAGCAGGTGGGCGCAATTAAGCAGCGACCCTGCAGATGGTTCTCCGTAGTGAAGTACGCGTTGATTGCGCTCCGCTACATCGAGGCGAGTATTGTCGCGCTGCTCCTGGTATTGCTGATCTTCGCGCTCGAGAGCTGAACGGTGAAGTGACTCACACAGTTGATAAGAGGGGTTTATGGCCATTGTTCGCAATTCAATTTTTGCGCCCATGCAAGACGCACCCACACCCAAGGCCGCAAGCTCGCTCCGTCTGGCACCCGTGAAGAATGACGTTTTTCTGAATGCTTTGCTGGAAACACCCCTGGCGAAACAGGAGCGCAGAAGCCCACTGGAGTGGGTGGGCGCGATGGGACTCCATATTGCGATTCTCGCAGCCTTTATCATCGTCCCGCTCTACACGACCGGAACTATCAATCTGGGCGAACACAAGGAAATCCCATTGGTCGCTCCTCCTCCGCCACCCCCCGCACCGCCTGCGGGTGCGCCCGTGGCTCCGCACGTTGTACACACACGAGCGCGCATGACCTACACGTTACAAGAGCTCACCGCGCCAAAGGCGATTCCAAAAACGATTTCCCAGGAACGAGGGGAAGCTCCACCGCCTGATTTGAGTGCCGTCGCGGGCGGAGTTCCTGGCGGTGTCGCCGGTGGACAAATCGGTGGAGTGATTGGCGGTGTTATCGGCGGAACGGGAACGACGGCGCCGACTCCTCCTCCCGCACCGCGGGCTGTACCGAAAATCGTTCACGTTGGCGGAGCTCTGAAAGCACCGCGGCAAACCAGTTCCGTGGACCCAGAATATCCAGCACTCGCTCGCCATGTGCACCTGTCAGGCACGGTAGTGATCGATGCGGTGATCGACGAACACGGCAACGTGGTGCAAGCGCGCGTGGTGAGTGGACATCCGTTGTTCCTGCCCGAGGCACTGAAAGCTGTGTTGCAGTGGAAATATGAGCCGACAACTCTGAACGGGCAACCGGTGTCTGTGGAGCTAGAAGTGCAGGTGCACTTCAACCTTAATTAGAGGCAAGCATGCTGAAGCCACCATGAGCAAGACGGGAACAGAAGATCGATGGACTCTCCACGGGCAACTGTCGGGGCCATGGGTCAGCGAATTGAGAACGTTCGACGACACGACTCTTCGGTCCTCTCCTAGGGCGATTCCGCGTTAGCGGTCTGTCGTCATCTAAACGGATGCTTGATATCATCTAACGGGTGCGAAATTCAAGCGCATTCTGTTCCGCGCGCCGTGCGCGAAGCGCCCGCCGACTAAAGTCTGCCGAGCAGAGCCAGGTAGGCCTTCCAGACCCGCCGTCGAGGGCCCACAATCCTGTAACGACCGTGTTTCGTCACCTCGATTAAGCCTGAGAGAGAAAGCTGACGGATGTGGTGCGATGTAGTGGCTGCCGAAATCGAAAGACCTTCGGCGGCGCACCCGCAGGTCACCCCTTCGCCCGCGAATACTTTCCGCAGGATGTCGTACCGAGTCCGGTCCGAAATTACTCGGGAAATTCGGTGAAACTGTTCCTCCCCCATGGCCGATTGAGCGTGCGCACCTTTCTTTATCTGGCTCCCATCCGCCGACACCTTCGACGTTCGCACGATAAAGGTCCCTCAGGCATTCAGCGACGGAAGGTCCTCGATCCGCTCCGCGATGACCATGCGTCTTTAAAACTCAAGTCATCGAAGGTCAGTGGCGCGCCGCTTTGCTGCTGGTCATAGTGATGTTCGTACACAACGCGTAACTCATTCCATTTGCGGAGGGTGCACCAGCTCAAAGCGCAGGTTTTACCGGACACGCCGACCAATTCGGCTCCCTTTGTTCACGAATTTAGGACAGAAGCGCGCCTCGGTGCGCCTCAAGGAATTCAGGAAGCCCGATCGGCCGTTGTCCTCCAATCTTCTCAACCAGATCGTTTGTTCCAGCAAACACTCCATTCTGGTGGTCTTTCGCAATCTCCGAAAAGTGCTGCCAGAGTGTATCGGTAACGACTTGTACTCGACCTTCGTAATTTCGACGTGGGCTGGTGCCGGCCAACTTCTTTAGCGTCCAGGCGTCCACTTGCTCATAGCCCAGGGGTTTGCCCATGACCTTACCGATCTCGGCAGCAATTTCGGGGAAGCTGTACTCTTTCTCTCCATAGAGCGGGTACACTTTTCCCTTGTGCTCTTGCGGGGCGAGCAGGATTTTCGCTATCACCCGGGCCTGATCCTCCGCCGCGATCGGCGCATGCTTTCCGGTTCCGAAGGGCAACCGTAAGGTTCCCGTCTTGATTAGATCAGTCCAGTACAGAGCCCACTCGGCGAAGAGGGTTGGACGAAGATGCGTCGTAGGCACCCCGGACCAGTTAAAGACCTGTTCCGAAATCCAGTGATCCTGGGCAGCGTGACTCTTCGCCTCCCGGCGCGCCGAAATCTGGGACATGTTCACAACAATCTCGATGCCAGCCTCCTTCGCTGCCTGAGCGAAGTAGGCCGATGCCTGCAGAATGCCGGGCCTGATGGGGTAAACAAAATAGGCGCCCTGAACTCCTTCAAGTGCGGAACGGACGGCTTCGAAATCCAGCAGATCGCCCCTCACAACGTCGGCACCCTGGGCGGCCAAAGCCGCCGAACGTTCATCCTCGCTGTGAACGAATGCTCGCACGCGGGCTCCTGCATCGAGCAAGAATTTCACGGTTTTGCTTCCCGTCGATCCAGTCGATCCCATTACTAAAAACATTTTCGACATGGTACTCCTCCTTTTGCGCTTCGATTCGTGTCGCGCTCCATTTTAGATGTCGTGCATACTCTAATTGGTACAAGGCGAGCCGCCGCTACTTGGTCATAGAAGAGCCATTTAGAGGGTTGTTATCATCTAAAACGATGGATGGAGAACGCGGAGTGAGGACAAATGCGGAAGTCTAGAGAAGAAACACTACGGACGAGGGAGCGCATCATAGACGCCGCCTCCGAAGAAATTCGCGCGAATGGCGTTGCGGGAAGCGGACTGGCCGGGGTGATGAAGGCCGCAGGACTGACACACGGCGGTTTCTACAAGCATTTCGGATCGAAGGATCAACTGGTTACGGAATCCGTAGCGCGCGCGTTTGAGCAGATCTTGGGCGAACTTCAATCCAGTATCAAGGGGAAGCGCCCCGATGATGCGTTGGCGACCCTCGTAGGCGAGTATCTTTCCTCCCACTTGCGCGACGAGGTTGAGAAATCCTGTCCTCTCTCGGCCATTGGAACAGAACTTCGAAGAACGGACTCAGGAACGGCTGCGATTGTTCGAAGTGGTATGGAAAGATTGATCTCGCTGGTAGCGCAGCAAATTACCGGTGTTTCCGGTCGGCAGGCGAAAGCCAGAGCGCACGGAATGGTCGCGGCTATGGTGGGCGGAATCGTTCTCTCGCGATTAGCGCATGATAGACACTTGGACGACAGCATATTGCGCGACACTCGTAAATTCATTCTTCATTTGAAGCGAAGCCGAAGTTAAAGCGGTTTCGCGAC
>Ga0137359_10003113_pt1 | contig 13385 bp, 12 predicted proteins | sample Mad1_40_16metaG_FD_108281 | JGI IMG/M metagenome (GOLD analysis project Ga0137359, IMG submission 108281) | Vadose zone soil microbial communities from Angelo Coast Range Reserve, California, USA - Mad1_40_16 metaG | ecosystem: Environmental > Terrestrial > Soil > Vadose zone | place: USA... | reverse complement strand
TAGCGCCGCCGGCTCGGAAAAGTTCGCCCGCACGATCGCCGCCGACGTCGCCGCAAATTGCCGATAGAGCCTCGCGGAGTCTCCGCGCCGCAAAGCTGCTGATTGACCGGCATGGACCCGATGCAGCGATAGGAGCAGCCCAGCGCGCCGATGAATTGCAGGATGAGGGCGACGTCGACGGGGCCGTGGTCTGGCGCCGAATCCTCGAGGCGATCGACGAGCTGACGCGGAGCCGGCGGGAAGGGGAGAGCCTGAATTGACGGGTACCATCAGCCGGCGGGGGAAAGTGGACCTTTCGATGCCCTGGGGCGGGCGATCGGCGCTGCCAAGGGAGAGACTGAAAATGGCAGTGAATTAGGTTGGCTGGCAGTGGGTAGACGACGGCAGTAAATGAGGCCGAAGTTTGTCCAATTGGTACCTATGTGGTACCTTTCGCATCGCCCCAAAGTTCAGTTTTGTATAAGCCATTGATTTCTATTATCTATATGGCGACCTGGCCGAGAAAGAGGGGTGGTTGTGTAGCATGATGATCGCCGAGGCGCTCAACTCAAGAGCGCGTTTCACGACCTCGCGGGGATAGACCGGGGCATGGTCGATGGTGCCCGTCTGTTGGCGTTCATGGGCAATGAGCGCATTCTTATGGTCGAGAAACAATAGATGGAACTGCTCGGTTTTTTCCTCGGCCAGGCTGATGCGGCAGTAATCCAACAGCTTCTGCCAATTGCCGATGACGGGGCGATCGATCAGTTCCTGCTTGGTCATCAACAAGGCAGCGGCGCGCACGGTCTTGAGCCCCGCGATGGCGCCGTCACCCATGCCCTTGATGCTGGCCAGTGCCGTAGGCTCGGCGGCAATCGCGCCGGCAAAGCCACCGAATGTCTTGATCAGCGTCTTGGCCAGCGGCTTCACGTCGATCCGCGGCAACGCGAGCGCCAGCAGTAATTCCAGGAGTTCGTAATCGGCGAGGGAGTCAGGGCCCTTATCCAGCAGCTTGCGACGCAAGCGCTGCCGGTGGCCGAGGTAGTCCGGCTTCTCCGGCGTTTCCTGGTTCACGCAGAATAGGGCGGACGATCGAGGCCGGCGGGAGAACGCGTGAAGATCTCGAAGCCATCCGCGGTCACGCCCACGGTATGCTCGAACTGGGCCGAAAGCGAACGGTCGCGGGTGACGGCCGTCCAGCCGTCGTCGAGCACCTTCACTTCGAAGCGGCCGGCGTTGATCATCGGCTCGATGGTGAAGAACATGCCGGCCTTCAACTCCGGCCCGGTCCCGGCGCGCCCGAAATGCAGCACGCTGGGCGCATCGTGGAAAATCCGCCCGATGCCATGGCCGCAGAAATCGCGGACGACGGAGAACCGCTCACCCTCCGCCAATTGCTGGATGGCATGGCCGATGTCACCCAGCTGCACGCCCGGGCGCACGATCTCGATTCCCGCCATCATGGCGCGGTATGTCGCATCCACCAGGCGCTGGGCCTTCACGCTGGGCTTGCCCACATAGAACATACGGCTGGTATCGCCATGCCAACCGTCGAGGATGACCGTCACATCGATATTGAGGATGTCGCCGTCCACCAGCTTGCGCTCCCCCGGAATGCCGTGACAAACCACGTGATTGATGGAGGTGCAGATGGATTTGGGAAAGCCGCGGTAATTCAGCGGTGCCGGAATCGCATCATGCTGGAGGATGAAATCATGGCAGAGCTGGTCGAGCGCCATCGTCGCCACCCCCTCGACCACATGGGGGGTGATGAAATCGAGGGTCTCGGCGGCGAGCTTGCCGGCCTTGCGCATGGCCGCGAAGGCTTCCGGGCCATGCAGCTTGATGCGCCGCGCCTCGCCCTGCCACTCGCTGGGAGTTTCCTGTCGGGAGTTCATGGCGGCAATAAAGGCTGCCGAGGGGTATTTTGCAAGACCCTGAAGCTGGGTCGGGACTGGAAAAACGAGTCAGAAGGCAAGCGGGCGGTCGATTTCGATACCCGTCGGGCTGACCCGGCAGGCATAGGCCAGAACCTCGACGCCTGTCTCGCGCGCCCGCGTCAGCGCGGCGGCATAGGCGGGATCGATGTCCGCCGCGACTTCCAAGCTGCGGCAATCGTCGCGTTGCGCCACGAAAAGCATCACCGCCCGCGCACCCACGCTGCGCATGGCCGAGAGTTCGCGCAGATGACGGGCGCCCCGCGCCGTCACCGAATCCGGAAACTCGGCGGCCTCATGCCGCTTCAAGGTGACGCTCTTGACCTCGACATAACAGGGCGGCCGGCCGGCGCCGCTTAGCATGAAATCGATGCGCGAGCCTTCGCCATAAGGCACCTCGCGGCGGAAATCGGCATATCCCGCCAACGCTTCGATTCGCCCGGCGCGAATGGCTTCTTCGACCAGGCGATTGGCATAGGCGGTGTTGATCCCGACCAGGGCGCCCGCTACCTTCACCAACTCCCAGGTCAGGCGCAGTTTGCGCTTCGGGTTGTCGCTCGCGGAGAGCAAGATTGGCGCGCCGGGCGGGGCCAGGCCCAGCATCGAACCCGGATTGGCGCAATGGGCGGTCTCGATGCGGCCGCCGATTTCCACATCCGCCAGGAATCGCTTGTAGCGCCGGACCAGGACCCCGGCCATCAAGGGCGGATCGAATTGCATGGCGGCGGCAGGCTAGCGATGCGCTTGGCGGGTTGCAACCGCCACCGGGCCGACGCACATTAGCTGCCACCCGTCGAGAACCAAGCCAATCGCGAGCCGCGCCATGCGCCGAATAGTTCTCCTGATCGTCCTGTTGATCGCCGGTTGCGCCTTCGGCCGCCCTGAGACGACGGATTGGGAGCGCGCCGACACCACACCGGAGGAGGCGGGCAGCGATCTGCAAGCTTGCCGCCACGCGGCAAGGGCGCGGGTCGACCAGGATTTGCAGATCGATCAGGATATGGGCGCCGACCCGACGGGGCAGGGCAGCCTCGCCAACAACCTCGCCCAATACGACGCCGACAAGCGGATCAACGCCATGACCCGGGATTGCATGGTGGCGCTGGATTATCACCCTGCCGGCAAGACCACGCCCTAGATGGCGCCCGAGCAAATGCCGAGAAAGACGCAAGACGAGAAGATCGTCACCGCCGCGGTTCTGATCATCGGCAATGAGATTCTGTCGGGCCGCACCAAGGACATGAACCTTGGATATCTGGCCGAGGAACTCACCAAGCTCGGCGTGCGCCTGCGCGAAGCCCGCGTCGTCGCCGATGTGGAAGGCGAGATCGTGGCCGCGGTGAACGACTGCCGGGCGCGCTACGACTATGTGTTTACCACCGGCGGCATTGGCCCCACTCATGACGACATTACGTCGGCAGCGGTGGCCCGCGCCTTCGGCGTGCCTTTGATTCTGGACGAGCGGGCGCGCGCGATGCTCGAGCGCAACTACCCGCCCGGCGGCTTGAACGAGGCGCGGCTGCGCATGGCCCATGTGCCGCAGGGCGCTTCCCTCATCGAGAATCCGGTTTCGGCGGCACCGGGCTTTCGCATGGGCAACGTCTTCGTCATGGCCGGCGTGCCAGCCATCATGCGCGCCATGTTCGATGGGGTGAAAGGCAAGCTGGTGGGTGGCCGGCCGGTGCTCTCGCTGACCGTCAGCGGCTTCCTGGGCGAGGGCATCATCGCTGCCGGGCTGGGCGCCCTGCAGCAGCGCTATCTTGATCTGGATATCGGCAGCTATCCCTTCTTTCGTCAGGGCCGCTTCGGCGCAAGCTTCGTGCTGCGCGGAACGGAACAGGCAAGGCTCGATGCCGCCGCCCAGGAACTGCGATCCCTCATCCGCGAACTGGGCGCCGAGCCCATCGAGGGCGAACCGGCAGCCTAGCCGTCGACGGCGGGATGATCTAGTGTCCCGCCGCCGGCCGCCCGCTTGGTGGAACTGGTAGACACAAGGGACTTAAAATCCCTTGGCCGGCAACGGCCGTGCCGGTTCGAGTCCGGCAGCGGGCACCAAGAAATCCGCCATTTTTTTGGCAATACGCAGAGCAGGTGAGACTTAAGTATTTGTCAGGGGTAAGCGCTGGGTAAGCACGGAGTGCAATTTTGGTGTTCTGACGAGCCGCATGACTGGGCAATGGGTCTATTAGCGACGGTGGATTGCGAGCTGAAGATCCCTAAGGCCATGCCCGTTGAGGGAAAAGGCGCTCACCTATCTGACTTCTCACCGGCCCGGAGGTAGCCAATTGCCGAGGCAGCTTCCTGACACCCAGGGACCCCCTTTATTGCGGATGGAACCAGAGGGTGGGCCTTACTGCCTATTCGGCTCAAACAATGGTGTTTTACTCATTTCAGCTTCAAGAGACTCGCCATTTGGCTCAGGATTCGCGTTGGAAAGGGCATTGTCAGCACAGCCCGCCGCCTTGGCGTTGGGGTAAGTACGGTGCAGCGAGTGAAGGCAGACCTAGCGGCTGCTGCATAGCCACCCAGGGACTCGCCAGGAGCCCGCTAGGGACTCGCTGTGCCCTTCCGGGTGGCGAGGCCAAGGTCGGCGGTGGACTCACTGGCGACTCGCGGGCGGGCTGTTGGGGCCATGCGGGTGAGTTGCTGGCTGGCCGTCTGTTCCTTAGTCTGGCGCTAGGCCACGAATAGGCCACTCAAGGTGCTACAGCGCGAGCGTTTCTGTGACACTGCAGGGGATGTTCGGTCACGCCGTCGAATATCCGAGCCTGATTTCTCACAGGCCCGGAGGTAGCCAATTTCCAAGCCAGCTTCCTGACACCCCGGGGACCCCCCTTTTTCGGGGATGGTACCTAAGGATGGGCTTCACTGCCTGTTTCGCTCGAACGATAGCGCGTCCTTGATCTCAGGTTCCCGAGGCTCGCCATTTGACCCAGGAGTCGCGTTGTAAATTCCTCTCTTTAGGGTGGCGGCAAACCGTTAAAGGGTCTAAAGCCCTTTCGTGAGTTCGAATCCATCCTCCGCCACTTCCCCAGACCAACTTATTGATATAACTTAACAAACCCAAAGGCCGAGCCGCCGATTATACAAATCATTATACAACCCTGCCGGCGCTTGCCGCTCGGAAACCCCAAGGCCGGATACCTCGCCGGCAGAGCCCCACCCCTTAACCGAATGGCCGAATTGCTTCGATGCGATCGCCGGCTAGATTCGTGCCAAGACGGCCGCCGACTCTACGCTCGACGGATGCGAGTGGACATGACGTGGCGCGAGTTTTGGGATCGAGACCGTACTACTTATGTAAGTGAGCGGCATCGCCGGCTGGAAAGCCAGTTGATTGGCCACGCGGTCGAGACGTTCATTCCCAACAGGACGGCCGTGATTCTGGACTATGGTTGCGGGGACAATCACGTCGCCGATGAGGTGGCGCTGTCCTGCCGCAAACTGATCCTCTGCGATAGTGCACCTTTGCTCATCGAGCGCCTGAAGCAACGATATTCTCAAAACCAAAAAATTTCGATAACGACGCCGAGCGAACTGCACGCACTTCAAAGCGGATCGGTCGAGCTGATCTTCGTCAATTCCGTTATCCAATATCTCGGCAGCGACGAACTCCGCGAATTGTTGGGACTCTGGCGGCGAATCCTAAAGAGCGATGGCCTGCTGGTGATCGGCGATGTTATCCCCAACAATGCAAACGACGTCCGCGATGCGATCACGCTTCTACGTTTCGGCTGGGAAGGCGGTTTTCTATTCGCCGCAATCGTGGGTCTTCTTCGCATCTGGCTTTCCGACTATCGCAAGATTCGGAGGGTTCACGGAATCTTCAAATATGATGAGGCCAGTTTCATCGCAATCTTCCGAAAGGCCGGCTTCGTCATGAAACGATGCATTCCTAATATCGGACATAATCAAAGCAGGATGACGTTTACCGGTCGGCCGGCCGAATAGGTTTCCTAATGGGCGATTGCAGGACAGGCACGCGAGCTTCGTGCGCGGGCAGCGATCGGCAATATCACTTGGGGAAGACCTTCCTATCTTCTATGGCAACCGGTGCGAGACCCGAACCTCTTACATAAAGCACTACCCGGATCGGGCCAGATACGCCGTGAAACACTTCTTCTTTGGAGATACGATAGCCGTTCTGTAGCGCTTCTTGGATCGCTTGCACCGCCGCCTCCCGCTCGGGGGGCGCCTCGTAGTGCTGCAGAATCAGCCAGACTCTTTCCCGCCCCTGAATGGCAAGACGCGCCTGTTGTACGTCCGGGTTTTGCTCCGGAGTTCTGACCTCAAGCGGAAAGACCACCGTCGGCAGTACCGCGATGCCGTACTTCTCCATCTCCCGGCGAGCATAATATTGAAATGGCCAGTCGCCAGATCCCCGATAAAAGAACACCGCGTCTCCAGGTTGCTGTCCCGCGAGCATATAGTGTATGGCTTGCCGCCAGTCGTCCCCCTGTGACGCAGGACTGTTGTCGTATCGATGGACGCCCCACACAGACAAACCCAGCATGACGAGAAGCGACGCGGGGAAAAGGCCCCGAAGGCGAAGGCCCCCAAGGCGAAGCGAAACTTGATCCAGCTTCGCCACTCCCTGCCCCGCGAGCAACGCGAGCGCGGGCGCGGAAATCGCCATGTACCGATAGAAAAACACTGGTTTGAGGAAGTCAACCAGCAGCGTTACCGCAATGGGAAACAAAAGCCATGTCGCCACCAATCTCACCGCCCACCGCTCATCAAGACTGGATGATCTTGGGGCCTGCGATTCGGTGGGCCAGAATAGGGCAACCAGACACAACGCGGCGTAGGCGCCCACCAGAAGGATGCCGCCATTGCCGGTGAGTACCTCGCTGAAGTCGACCACCAGGTGTGTCGTTGGTCGAGGAACCCAGGCGGACTGTCCCTGGCGGAAATTGAACGCGTTTATGGGGACTGTGAGCAGAATGAAGCACGCTGACGCGAAAAGAAGCGTCTTGCGGGGCAGCAGGCGCAACCGGGCGTAACCGAGAGCAACGAAATGTACCGCAATGACTAGATAGACGAACAGATGTGCATAGACCCCGAGGGTGCTGGCAAGAACATATCCGACCCAATATTGTTTCCGGCTCGGGGATTCCATGATGCGCACGAAGAAATAGGTTGCGAGAACCACGAGCAGCATAACCAGGCTGTAGGAGCGGGCTTCCTGCGAATATCGAATCTGAAAAGCATTTACAGCCGATAGAGCGGCACTGGCGATCGCGGCGTTCTTGCCGAAGAGATGTTTGCCCAGCAGGTACGTGGCGGGAATTACTGCCACTCCGAATAGAACGGATAGGCCGCGCACGGCCGCCTCGCTATCCCCCAGATGCAGCCAGCCGCGGAGCAGAAGATAGTAAGGGGCCATATTGCCTTGGAAATCCCACAGTGTTTGCCAGAAATCCCCCCATGGTAGCTTCGCCATAAACACGCTGGCAGATTCGTCGACCCAGAGGTCTCGCTTGCTCAAGAGGTGCAACCTGAGCACAGTGCCGGCGGCGACGATCAGTAGCAGGAGCCCGAACGCGACTGAAGTACGCGAAACCCGTTTCACTGAAGCGCCGTTATGTCTGTTTGCAGTCAATTGTCATCACTTTTATGCCAGTATCGTTGGTGAATTCCGAGAATCTTACGGGGCCGGAACGCACGGCCACCCATCTGGGGCCAGGAGTGCCGCGAGCCGAAAATGCCAAGATCCAGGCCTTCAAGATCCTGACCCTAAGGCGCTGTTGCCGGACTCGGGTTGATTTGCGCATCCTCAAGACAGGGGGCCGAGCCGATGCACTTCCCGGGCAACCGGTAGACGCCCAATGTTCCGAAGGAAGCGACGGCCGGGTCGCGATGTCCGAGCCTGTCTAGAATGTAGGCGGCGCCGAAGGGGTAAACGTGACCGCCGACGACTAGCCCAGTGCTTTCCCGCAACACAAGATAGACCGAGTGATCGGCACGAGCCAGCTTAGGCACCTCTTCGGAATGCACGGTCGGGCTTCCGTAGGTCACCTGGTCCTCCGCTGAATTTTCTTCGACGAGCTTGAAATAGGGAAAATGGGCCTTGGTCTGCTGACGGTAATAGATCACGCCATCGGTGCCGACGGCGGCATCTCCCGGCTTCATCACGGAAGCAAGATATTTTGTAACTTTGTCGTAGGGCTCCCAAACCGGTCCGCCCCTGGCGCTGTTTGCTGCGGAGATGATGGCCGGTACAAACAGGACGACAAAAGCCGCGCTGGCGATGATTGCGGATAGGAAGGGCGCATTGAAGGCGCGACGCCGAAGGAACTCGCTTCCAAGCTCGGACAGTTTTCTCACCAGGAACAGGGTTCCATAACCCGCTAGTAGGCAGACGGCAAAGCTGGGGGCGACGAGCGATCTCTCGATGAATACCGGCCGGCTTTGGCTGACGACGAACAGGACCAAGGGAAACAGTGCGAACAACGCGGCACAAATGAGAACAGCGGCCGATCGTTTCCATCCGACGACGAGGCCGACGGCGGCCAGCCCAATAAGGAGCAGGTTGGGTAAGGGCTGGAATCGGGCGACGGCGCTATAGCCGTCCACACGCATGAAAAGCCGGATGGCCTCGTGCAGCGAGGGAACCTGCATCCAGGCGATGTTGTCGGATTGGGCGAGGCTTCGCGCTAAGCCAACGCCCCAGGCGATGCCGAGAACGATGACGACGGAGCTCGCGAGCCATTTGAGGGCCAGCGGCCCGTCTATGCGGACCTTCCCACCCAGCCATGCCGTACCGATCGCCGAGACGATGGCGCACTCGAGGACGAAAATCTCGATCGTGAACGTGTAGTGCAGATAGAATCCCATGATCGAGGCGAGGGTGAACAAGGTCCATCCCAGGAGTTCGCGTCGCTCCGGCCGGAGCGGTTGTGGGCCACGGCCGGTGTAATGATTGATGATGATGACCGCGCCGATCGCAGCAAGCAGACAGGCGTCCTGGAGCAACGCATATGTCCTCGCCTGGCGGCTGTAAATGATGGCAATCGCGCTCAGAGACAACAATCCTGCTCCAATGACGCCGCTCTTCGACGCGCCGCCGAGGCGGCCAAGGACATAGACCAGCGGAATCGCCATGGTGCCCGCGACCACGGACGGCAGGCGAAGGAAGAACTCGGTTTCGCCGATCTGCATCACGAGCTTGATCAGCAGGTAGTAAAAGGGAGGGTTCGTCTCGATGTGGGAAAGCGGTCCGAAGATGAAGGGAACCGTCTGATGCGCAAAATCCCAGGTATAGATCTCCTGGCTTGACAGAGGCTCTGCCGCAAGTCCGTAGAGACGAACGGCCAGGCCGACCAAGCTCGCCGCCCCGACGGCAGCGATCTGCCACGCCGATGAGATGAATCCGGGCGCGACCCACCCGGATCTGCTGTCCCGCTCGTTAACCCGGCTGAGCACAATCTTACTCCGGTTCCTTTTTTAGCTTCCCCATCAGGGGATTGACGAGGTCGGAAGCGTCCCGAGCGCCGTCAATCGTCCCCGCCATTGCCCTCGCGATGGTGCCAAGATGACGCTTCAGCCTCCTCGGGAACAGCTGAAACGGCAAGGAGCAACGCCATCGCCGGTGGCGTAACGGCTGCGTATTTGCTGCATCTCAAGAGGAATTCTCGCCGCTCATCGCTAATTTTGAGATTGTCCGGTTGCTGGGGTTTCGAGGTCATCGGGATTACCAATCCTACGGGCCACTGGTCCGCCATTTGTAACACTTAATGCTGGGGGAAGAGTGATCCGGGCAATGGTAGTATACGGATAGCCAATCCTGCTGATCGCATCCCAGTGCGCCGTTACCTCCTGGCAGGCACTAAGCCAAGGATTCCGCCAGATTCGCCGTTAAACCGCCTGCGGAGGCCGCTGGCGTGTTCTGGCATTGTTCCGCTACCCACACGGCCAAAAGCTTCCTGGCGCGAATCCTGGGCCACCGGGCGAGGAATCTGGGGCATATCCTGGGCCTATGGCGGTTTCGTTCCGCTAGTGTTCCGGTTCAGGGGGTTCAGCTAGCCTTGAGCCATGCGAAAGCAGCCAATAGGCACGCTTGCCGACCTAATCAGAGGCGCACGAGCCCTCTATTCGGCCCGGATGGATTTGAAGGCCCTCGCCAGGGCGCACGGTGAAACCATGCTGATTGCCAGGATTGTTCGCCGGGCAGTCTGCACCCGTTGTAAAGCCAGGGCGCCGGAGGTTGTCGCCGTGTGCCCGTCCGGCCGAAGCTAAACGCAGAAATGGCATTCCGGCCCAGCCCATGCAGGATAGCAACCTAGCGAACCCGTTGAGCCCGCTAAAAGCGAATATGAATATCCGCAAGGGCATATTCCGACTGTGGGTTGTCGTAAGCGGCCTCTGGCTGCTTGGGGATGGAATTATCTGGTATCCAGATTTCGCTGCGCAGCAGACGCAGCTCACCGCCCTGGATAAATGCGGCAAGCTCTACCAACCCCTTCCAGAGGGCTTTGAACTCAACAAGCCAGCGAACGCAGCTGATCCAGCCAACGCCCCATGGCTTTCAGCTCCACCAGTACCGCCGTCGGTTGGGCACTGCGTAGGCAGTGAGCGCTAATGTATATCGGCGGCCTGCCATAGGGATGCGCCAATTGGGAATCGCCTAATAAGCGTGAAATGGAGGCTGCATCCCGTCTATGCCGTGCCCTCGCGGGAAGTGCTGCCACTGCGGACCATCGCGCGTCCAGGGATGACGCGTACCCAAGCGCGGCCGCTCGGGCTGCGACGGCGGGCTTCACACCAGACGGCACGGGCGGGCCGGGTATACGACGCAACCTGGCCGCCTGCAGGACGTGACGGCGCCAGGGTAGCGAAACTCGCGCTGCGCTGGGCCGGCGCTTCGATGTCCCCAACCGGGTGGGTTGGGGGCCGATGCCCGCACACCGGGCCCCATGACCTCGCAGAACCGCCTCGAAAGGTCGGCCCGGGCGCTATGTCCCTCGGCCACCCGCCTATAGTGCTGCCACGGCTTCTTACCGACAGCGATACACGAGCCTGCAATCGCTAAGTGCCGGCGCCGATTAGTAATTAGCGTTTGCGGCGGTACGCCTCGCGCGCGTGCGCGCGAGGACCGGCATCTACCTGGCCGTCTGGGCCTATGCGCTTGCCCTTTGGTGGTTGGTTCCGCCGCGTCGCGTGTGGCGACGGGCTTTCCGCTAGATCGGCACGGTAGGATGGGTTGGTTGGACCAGAGGAAATTCCCATTGATGGGGCTTTGCTTGGCCGACTGGAATGGTGAGCGTCAGTATCGCTGACCCGCTTGTCTCGTTGAAGCTACCAGGTCCCGATTGCTGTCACCCGCAGTGATCCAAAGGCTATCTGGGGAATACCAGATGGAAGTCGTTGTCTTTGGCTCCGCCGGCGGCACGGCCCGCATTCTGCTATGGCTGGCGACGTGTATGACGAACTCGAACGCCACTGCGGAAGATCGTGACTCGCCCGCATGGAATCTTCCGGGGATAACTTTGCCGGTGGCCTTGACGAAATCCAGCAACGATCACACGTCTATTTGGCTGCAACCTCTGTGGAGACGAAATAGCAGATGACTCCACCGGGCTGTTCGTGAGTTGCCGAACCGCTTGGCATCGGCGACCGATCCAGAAGTCCAAGACAAAGCTCGGGACTACGTTTCTGAGCGCGAAGCGAGACTTCGCAAGAAGGCCCCCGGCTGACGCCTCGTGCGCACGGGGGCCTTTACATTCGAATTTGAACTTTGATTGAGATCGGGGCTGAAGTTGCTCCGGGCTCGGCAACATATTTGTCTGGATATGCCCGCCAGCATACGATAGTCGCCCTTCTCGGTAGCGCTTGCCCATGCGGCCGTTGAGCTAGCGGTGGTAGGCAGTTGCCGTCGCGCAATCCAACTTGGATTTTGCGGCCTTTGCCGATTTGGTTGGGTCTTTTGGCGTAACGTAGTGCAGCAGCAGATGACGGAAATTCAGAAAGCCGGAGATCATGCGTGGGACCGACTGAGGGAGAGTGCTGACAAGGCTTGGAAGGCGATAGAGGAAAGCTTCAAGAAAGCTTGGTCAGTTTTCAAATAGGCGGTCTGTCGCCGCGTGAGCCAAGAACCGACCGATGCGCCGGATGCTGGGCAAGCCGTAAAGAAACGGAAAAAAACAGATCGGTAACGGTGATATGACAAGCGAGATCATACTTCTGGCACGAGCGTGGCGTGTCGCAGCCGAGCGACATGTGGACCAACGCCGGAAGGGCGAGAAGGCCGAGCCGTATGTGAACCATCTTGCTGAAGTGGCAGAGTTAGTAGCCGAAGCAACAAAAGGAAGTGATCCCGAATTAGTAGCGGCTGCCGTGCTCCACGACACCGTGGAGGACACTGGGCTCACGCAGGCTGAGCTAACAGAACAATTTGGGGCCGACATTGCTGGCCTTGTCGCTGAGGTTACAGATGACCAGACACTCCCCAAGGATGAGCGAAAAAGACGCCAAATCGAACATGCTTCGCATATGTCACCTCGAGCCAAGCTTCTAAAGCTCGCTGATAAAACTTCTAATCTGCGATCCATCGCTAACAGCCCACCCGCCGACTGGGCCTTGGAACGTAAGCAGCGCTACCTTCAGTGGGCGCGTGACGTCGTGGCCGGGCTTCGCGGTGTCAACGTGTGGCTTGAGGCGCGATTCGACGAAGCGGCAACGAAGCTGGAACAACTTCTCGAAGAGCAATCGGAGCAGGAAGGCAATACCGTTTAGGGGTCGTGCGATTCCCCACTAGGGCTCGCCGCAACTCTGCCAAATCTGGTCTGGTCGGCAAGTCGCCTGATGTTCGGCTCTATCCGGGTGCCACGTTTCAAAGAAGTGGTATCCGCAACCGCATCTAGATATGCGCCAGCGGCCCAGCATATCGGACAGATCGCTCTGTCCTGAAGGTCTGCTTCAACCACTCTGACCAGCACGGAACCGCACAGATGGCAATTCAACGGGATTAGCGTACAGACGATTGACATCGAATTTCTGACTTTCCGTAAGGTACCGTCGGCATCACACCCCCAGCCTGTAGAGGACTTAGAAGTTAGCCGCCGCACGCCCGAACATGAATGTTGCCTCGGTCCCGTTTGTCAGACGCACTGTCCCAGCGCCCCATTCGCCGACAATTCCATATCGCGGGGCCACATAACAGGCAGGCGGCAGCGCCCCCGACCGCTGCCGCCTGCACCGCCGCACGGAGTCTCCTACTCCGGCGGAATCCCTTTGACGGCGTAGTCCCGGATCGAGTGCATCAGCGCACAGCTAGGCTAAACACGACCAAGGTCAGTGACGCAGCGATAGCCGGACGGGTTTCGCGAAAGAACCGGCGGTGTCTTCCTTTTGAGAAAGAAGAGTTGCGTTGCACACGGTGGGAAAGATGCCCGGCGGCATAAGAATTGTCGTTGATAGGGACGGCCATTTTCTTGATATGATGCGCCACGCGGGTTGCGTTGGTGTGAG
>Ga0137359_10003110_pt1 | contig 13395 bp, 13 predicted proteins | sample Mad1_40_16metaG_FD_108281 | JGI IMG/M metagenome (GOLD analysis project Ga0137359, IMG submission 108281) | Vadose zone soil microbial communities from Angelo Coast Range Reserve, California, USA - Mad1_40_16 metaG | ecosystem: Environmental > Terrestrial > Soil > Vadose zone | place: USA... | reverse complement strand
TGCGCTGCGCGGTTGCGAATCGGTATCGCCAACTGTAGTCCGACGCCCTTGTCAGGAGCAGTGGAGTTAATGAGCTGGTTCAAGGTATCTGTATACCCGCTTGGCGGGATCGTATTGGCAGGAGGGCAGCCTGACCGAATGCAATTCACATTCTGATCGCCGCCGAGACCTGAACCACCGTAGTAGGCAAACAAATTTAAGGTCGGCAAGAGGGCATTTTTTGCCGAGCGTGTAGTTATGTCGCGATTGACTAGATCGATGCGCGCCTCGGCGAGCTCAGCTCGATGAGCCAATGCCTGATTGACCAGCTCTTGGGTCGGGATCACCGGTTCGTTCTCCGGAACCGACATCGTGTCGGTCGGGATAACTTCAGCATCCGCCAATACCGGATCCACCAGCGTTCGACTGAGAGCATTCTTTACCAGTAATTGTTGTAATTGGAGATTGGTCTGCGCGACGATCAGAGATTGCTGGTTTGTTGCAACCACGCTACGCGCACGGACCACCTCAATGGGCGCCAGGGTTCCGATTTCCACTTGCTTTTGATTGTCCGACAAGGTTTTCTGTGCCAGAGCGAGAGAGTCCTGTTGTACCTTCACGTTCTCGTACGCGTTGACAAGATCCCAGTAGATATTTTGGATCTGATTCACCGTCGTGACCACCTGAAGACGAAATGCAACATCCGAGATCTCGCGATTGTTCTTGGCGATTCTGATAAAGCGTGTGTTGGGCAGCAATCCGAATCCTGAGAGCAAAGGCTGGTTGAGCGTAGCTCGGAAATTCGGGGTTAGCAGCGGGCTGCGCTCCACAAAAGTAGAACTAGTACTAGTCCGAGTATTGTTGAACCCCACCGAGAGATTGGTTCCCGTGTGGAAGCCTTGCTGATAGCTGAAGTCCGCGGTCGTGGTATTAGTGGCAGTGAATGGATCGGCGAAGACGTTCGTGGGAAGTGTCTTATTCCGATCAATCTGGACCGTTCCCGTCAGAATCGGATCAAACGACGGTATCGCCGCTCCAACACCCGTAGTGGACGTAACCAGACCTGACGTACCAGAGCCGGCACCACCTGTGCCTGCCGTCGTTCCGCCTGCTCCGCCGCCGGTAGAAGTGCTACCGACGCCCGCGCCCGTGCCGCCAGGTGTACCCTGCACGATTCCGGTATTGACGCCGCGTGTCGCTGCACCAGCCTTGGCGCGCCAAATGTCAGTGTCCGCGATGTTCAGGTTGTAGCGTGCAATCGCGATGTCGAGGTTGTTCTCGAGCGCCAGGGCCACTGCGTCATTCATGGAAATATAAAGTTTCCCGTCGCGCATGAGTTGAGTGATGCGATCGGTATTGGCCAAACTCGGCGGAGCCACGGTACGTTCCGTATAAGGTCCAAGGGGGTTCGGAAAATGCGAACGCGGTTGAGCGTAGTCCTTGATCTCAAACGGCTGCGCGGTCGACGGTGCCGCTTTCTGCACCTGCGCCGAGGGAGCGTTTGGCATTTGGGAGGCATCCTGCGCCCATCCAGCAGGAACCATTACGCCGGCAACGAAAAGGGCGGCTGCCCGCCGGCAAGCGGAAGTCAGAGTAGAACGTAGCATTCGTGTCATCTCCATCCATCAATCAGGCCTGAGAGGAACTGACGAGGTTGTCAGGACGTTTCTTGTTACGTAGAAGGGAGCGCAAGAGTTCCTTGCAATCCACCGAAGAAGCCAGCTTTTTCATTTGTTTGTAAGTGAAATAGTATAGCTGACACACGCTGCCCAATTCTTCGGCTGCGCAGGTAAAACTTTGTAAACAATATGGATGAAGCTACTTTACTCGGGGACTCGGAAAAGATCGTACGCAATCTCAAACTGATCCTCTCCTATGACGGCTCAGAGTTCGCAGGCTGGCAGGTGCAACCTGGAAGGGCCACCATCCAGGGAACACTGGCCTCAGCCATTGGACGGTTGACGAGAGAAAACGTACTGCCGCAGGGGTCCGGGCGGACCGACGCGGGTGTCCACGCACTGGCCCAGGTCGCCACGTTTCAGACTTCATCCCCGATTCCGGAAGAAAACTGGATCAAGGCGCTGAATGACGTCCTGCCGGCTTCGATTCGCGTTCTTGACGTGACTGAGGCTGCGCCGGACTTTCACGCCCGCAAATCGGCTCGCGCCAAGACCTATCGCTACCGGATGTATCGGGGCGCGATCTGTCCGCCGTTTCTGGCTCGCTATGTCTGGCACTACCCGTTTCCCTTGGCGGAAGTCGATATGGCGATGGCTGCGGCCGTCGTGGTCGGCGAGCACGACTTTACTTCTTTCGCGGCGGTTGATCCGGAGCGTTCAGGGCGCATTGCTGTCGGCGAAATTCTTAACCAGAGGGAACAGGGAGGGACACGGGGGAAGACTGCCGAAAGCAATGTTCGCACGATTTTTTCTTCCGAGTGGACGCGCGAAGGTGACGACCTTATCTACACTGTCCGCGGGAACGGATTTCTTCACCACATGGTGCGGAACTTGGTCGGGACGTTTTTGCTGGTGGGGAAGGGAACGCTGAAGCCCGAAGGTCTCGGCTGCATACTTACGGCCCGAGACCGATCTGCTGCCGGAGCGACGGCACCGGCCAGCGGGCTCTATCTGGTCGAGGTCGAGTACGCGGAGTAGCAGATAGCAGTCAGCATTCAGGTTTACGTGCGACCGAATTTTCTCGAATGCTGAAAAAGTGAAAGGCTGACTGCTGGTTGCTGCTGTTCTACACTGTCCTTGCGATGCCTGCCGACCTCGAACCCGCGATTTCCCGCATCGCCTCGGTCAATCCGGCGACCGGCGAGGTGTTGGGAGAATTGGACTGCGCCGGTCCGACGGAAGTCCGTGCCGCAGTGGCTCGCGCCCGTGCCGCGCAGCCGGAGTGGAACGGCTGGGGCATCCGCAATCGCGTGAAGCTATTGCGCCGTTTTCAGCAACTTCTGCTGGCGCGGAAAGCTGACATTGCCCGGCGCATCACCCATGAAACGGGCAAGCCCTACGTCGAATCGTTGCTCACGGAAGTTCTGGTCGTGCTCGATGCGACTCGTTTCTTGGCTGAAAATGCCTATCCGCTCCTGCGCGAAGAAAAGCTGCCGCATGGCAATCCCGCTCTCAAGGCGAAGTCAGGCCGCATTGTGCGCGAGCCATACGGAGTAATCGGAATCATTTCACCGTGGAATTATCCGTTCTCCATTCCAGCAACGGAAGTGATGGCTGCGCTGGTTGCCGGCAATACCGTTGTTCTCAAGCCGTCCGAGTTCACGCCGTTGATTGCTCTCGAGTTGCAGTCTTTGTTGCGCGAAGCCGGAGTGCCGAACGACGTTTTCCACGTGCTGCCCGGCGAAGGCGCTGCTGGAGCGACGCTGGTAAAAAGTGAAATCGACAAACTGGTCTTTACCGGAAGCGTTAGCACAGGTCGACGGATCGCGCAGGTTGCGGCCGAGACTTTACTGCCTGTCGTGCTCGAACTCGGCGGCAAGGATCCGATGGTTGTCCTGGACGATGCCGATATCGACGTGGCCTCGAGCGCAGCCGTGTGGGGCGCTTTCGTCAATGCCGGGCAGGCATGCCTTTCCGTCGAGCGTTGCTACATCCATCAGAAGTTGTATGCGCGTTTTGTGGATGCCTGTGCGGAGAAAACTCGCAAGTTGCGCATTGGAAATGGAATGGACCCGGCCACGGACATCGGCCCGATGATCAGCGAACAGCAAGTGCGCATCGTCGAAGCCCACGTCGCCGACTCCCAAAATCACGGGGCTCGCGTTCTGACGGGTGGCGGCCGCTTACGCGAGTTGGGTCCGACGTTCTTCGCTCCGACGGTGCTGGCTGAGGTAAACCACAACATGCGAGTAATGCGCGAAGAGACTTTTGGTCCGATATTGCCGATCATGTCTTTCCGCGACGAGGACGAAGTGGTTCGCCTGGCGAATGATTGCGACTATGGACTCGCCGCCAGTGTCTGGACTCGCGATCGCAACCGTGGTGAAGCTATCGCGCGCCAGATTCATGCCGGCACAGTGATGGTGAACGATGTGCTTTCCTGTTTCAGCATCAGCGAAGCTCCTCATGGAGGAGTGAAGGCCAGCGGACTCGGCCGCACTCATGGGCGCTGGGGACTGGAAGAAATGGTGCGCGTGAAATACCTCGACTCGGACCGTTTGCCGCGCATGAAGAAGATCTGGTGGTTTGGCTATAGCGATGACTTCGCGCGGGAGATGGAAAGCTTTCTCGACACGATCTTCGCGCGCCCGTGGCGCGTGAGAGTCGGGGCGGCGCTGCGGAGCGCCGGCGCGCTATGGCGCAGGAAGCTGTGACGTTTTCGTCCGTGAAATGGCCGAGGGCGGAGCACCCTCGGGACAGTCGGCAAGGTGCCGGCGCTACAACGTCTTAGTCCGCTGCCGCGGTGGTCCCGGCGGTCGTCTTCGCAGTTTCCGCCTGACGCATTCTCAGTGCGCGGTTCGAGGGGAGTCCTGCATCGCGAATCTTGTACAGCAGCGCTCGATAGCTGATGCTCAACGTGCGAGCCGCCTGCTTGCGATTCCAGTGGTGCTGTTGCAATACTTTGAGGATGACCTTGCGCTCCAGTTCGCGTACGGCCTGGCGAGTCAGCTTCTTCAGCGAGATGGGACCGTCAAAAGAAATCTCCGGATTGAAGAAGTCGGGCTCGCGGGCCACCAGATCATTCGTGATGACTTCTTCATTTCCCAGGATCACGTAACGCTTGACCAGGTTTTCCAGTTCCCGGATATTTCCCGGCCAGTGATACTTCTGCAAAACGCTCATCACTTCGTTCGATATCGGTCGGGCGCGGCAGTTGTATTTGCGGTTGTAGTATTCGAGAAAGTAATTGGCGAGGTCTTCAATATCGCCGCGGCGCTCGCGCAGTGCCGGCATGCGCAGATTGACGACATTGATTCTGTAGTAGAGATCCTGACGGAAAGTGCCGCCCTCAATTTCTGATTCCAGGTTACGGTTCGTCGCGCACACCACACGCACTTCGACCTTCTTGTCTTCCTGCGCGCCGATGCGGCAAAACTGGCCGTCCTGTAAGAGTTGGAGAAGCTTGGATTGCAGCGACAGATCCAGTTCCGAAATTTCATCCAGGAATAGGGTTCCGCGATGGGCCATCTCAACCCGGCCTGGCTTCATCCCGAACGCGCCGGTGAAAGCGCCTTTTTCATAGCCGAACAGCTCACTTTCGAGCAGGGTGCCCGGAATAGCAGGGCAGTTGACCTTCACTAGCGGGCCGTTCTTCCATGGAGACAATCCATGGATCAGCCGGGCAATGATGTCCTTGCCCGTGCCGCTCTCGCCGTGGATCAGGACGGGGACGTTGGCGGCGGCAACCTTCGCCAATTGGGCGCGGACTGCCTGCATCGGCTCAGAATGGCCGAAAACGATATTCTCCGGGGGAATTTCTCCAAGGGACTGTGCCAGCGATCCGAACTGAAGGTTGCTCATAAACCGGAAGCCTCAGGGGGTGATTTACCACCCGCATGCACTAAAAGTGCATCCCGAGCACCAAACCGCCGGGGGCTGATGACCGGGAGTGCAAAATCGCACTAATCGTCTAGTTATCTGCGATTTAGGACTTGAAGAGTGTGGCAGGGCTGACTCAGTCGAAGCTCAGGAGACACTTGCCCAATGCACGGTTCGCGAGGGAAAAACATTTCACACTGCGGTACGAGCTTTTCTCAATCGGGAGCGCGGAACTGAGGCTCCGTCAGTAGCCAAGGGACGCGCGAACTTCAAGCCGAGAAGGTGATAATCATTCAAATGGGCGACCCAAACGGTCCGAGCCCGGATGGCGCGTGAGGAACGCCGTACACCATCGGACGCTCCGATCGGAGCACTCGGAATTTCAAGGGAAACTGGACTGGATTTCGCTAGAGAACGCTTAACTACTACCATTGCGCCCCCTGCCGAGATATTGACGGCAGTAGCAAATTCCAGCGATTCCTTGTCATTCTCGTCCCGGCTCCGTACGAAAACCGGTATGGCGAGGTGAAGCCTCGACCACTTGCGCTGTTCCTTCCGGGGGGAGTTCGTACTCAAATGCCAGCCTGCCTAAAGAGGGATAAACACCCAAAAGTGTCGCAGATTGGGGGCCAAACCTCGGTCTGCTCGGAAAAGAGCGTAAAGTCCGCCAAAGCTTGCGAGTACTACGGGAATTGCCTCGTCTCCGGCTTTCTTCGAAATTTGGAATTCCGTTACGGAATTAATGTGAAGTGCAACGTTTTTCTCTTCAGTGCCCTCCCGAGTGCATTTCCGGATTGACAGCATCAGGCACCTAACATACGATAAGTAAACTCTCGTTCTAACGGTAGCTTGTCCCTCCCCTAGTTGTTCATAAGATTGGGTTTCCGATGGGCGCAACGCCTGACAAAAGCATTGCTACGTCCTTTGAGGGCGCTCGCACACAGGAGCGCACACCTTCGAGCGCCACCCCTGCGTCCCTAGTTGGGGACGCTGAGCCGGACCTTCAGCGTGACTTCGAACAACTGCGGGAGCGCTTCCGGCGTACGACCACAGCATTGACCTCGGCCGCACACGACTTGAAAACACCCCTCGCGATCCTGAACGGATACACGGAATTGTTACAAAGCGAGAAGTTGGGATCGTTGAACGAACGCCAGCGTGAAGTGCTGAGCGATATGGCCTCCAATGGGAAACGTCTGCAGCACTTCATCCAGGATTTTCTGACCTTCAGCGTGCTGGAGACAGGCGAACTCCGCATGCAATACGAAGTCGGTGACATTAACGTGTCGCTCTCCGAGGTCTGCCGACTGTGGTCTCCTCGTTTTCAGGAGCGTGGCCTGGCCCTTTATTTCCTGGCCAATGAAAAAATCAGTCCGCTTCCGTTCGATTCAGCCAAAATGCAGCGCGTGATTTCCAATCTCCTGGAGAATGCATCTAAGTTCACTCCCCAGGGGGGTACAGTCTGGTTGCACGGGGAGCCTTATATGTGGGAACGGCGTCTCGCCAGCAAGCCAACCATATCCGGAGAGCGCCGCCAGCGTCCGGCAGGTGGACCGAACGCAGTCAAAGTAAGCGTGTCCGATACCGGGCCCGGCATTTCTCCTGAGTATCATTCGGAGATTTTCGACGATTTTTTCCGGTTGCCAGGCAGCGAGAGCGCCGAGGGCATGGGCCTGGGATTAGCCATCGCCCGCCGCCTGGTGCATGGCATGGGTGGAAAGATATGGGTTGAAAGCGAAGCCGGAGCCGGTTGCAAATTCTCGTTCCTGATTCCGCTACAACCTAGCTTAGGCAGTTCGTCACGAGGATTGAACCAATGAGCGAAGCCAACATCCTGCTGGTGGACGACGAACCAGGGATGCTGAGGTATATCCGGACGCTGCTGGAAGTGGATGATTACAGCGTCGAAACCGCCACGACCGGTGAAGAAGCAGTGGCGCGCGTGCAGAAAGGTCTGCAGCCCGACCTCGTGCTGCTCGACCTGCTCATGCCCGGAATCGACGGATTGCAGACTCTTGAACAGCTGCGCCAGATCAAGCCTGGATTGAAAGTCGTCATGCTCTCGTGCGTGAACGACACGCGTAAGGTCGTACAGGCGATGCGTCTTGGCGCCCACAACTATCTCACCAAGCCATTTCAGAAAGCCGAACTCGACGCCGTGATAGACCAGTGCATCGGCGAGGCCAAGGGCGAAAGCTACGCGGGTGATGTCGAAGAACTTTGCGATGACGTTTTCTTCGTGGCGGCCAGCCCCGCAATGAAAAAGATCCGGTCGCAAGCCGCGCTTGTGGCTAACGTCGACATCCCGGTGCTCCTGTTAGGAGAAAGCGGCACCGGCAAAGAAGTGCTCGCACGACTGATTCACAAGCTCTCCCAGCGCGCCCACCGTACGTTCCTTAAAGTGAATTGTGCGGCTGTCCCGGCTGACCTGCTCGAAAGCGAATTGTTTGGATACGAGGCCGGCGCCTTTACCGGCGCGACACATCCCAAGCCCGGCAAGTTCGAACTTTGCAACAAGGGCACGATCCTGCTCGACGAAATCGGAGAGATGCCACCGCTGCTCCAGGCGAAACTGCTGCACGTATTGCAGGATCAGCAATTTTCGCGCCTCGGCAGCCGCTCTGTGATCAAGGTGGACGTACGCATCTTGGCCGCCACCAATATCAACATTCCCGAAGCTCTCGCCACCAAGCGACTGCGCGAGGATCTGTACTATCGGCTCAACGCTTTCACTATGTCGCTGCCTCCGCTGCGCGAACGCAAGGAGGAGATTCCGATTCTGCTGAAGCACTTCATGGCGCGCATGTCGGAACTCTACGCGCGAGCTCCCTTGCCGCTCTCTCCGACGATGATGGACGCGTGCCTGAAGCATCCCTGGCCGGGCAACCTGCGCGAGTTGAGCAATTTCGTGAAACGTTATCTCGTGCTTGGAGACGAAATGCTGGCCGTCGCGGAACTCCAGCCCAAGCCGGATGGCGGCAATGGTTTGCATACGGATTCGGCCGGCAGAGCCGCCGTTGCGAGCGCCGATGGTGGTGGTGCAGGTGGTCTGAAATCACTGGCCCGCAATGCCAAAGATGAAGCCGAAGCGGAAGCCATTTCCCGCGCTCTCGAAGAAACCAACTGGAACCGCAAACAAGCGGCTGTGCTGCTGAAGATTAGTTATAAAGCTCTTCTCTACAAGATCCGCCAGTATGGAATCGCTCAGAGCCGGAGCACGCACAGGCTCTCAGCTGGCGCATAGCGAGCCCTCAGCGGCTAAAAAGCCCGATCCAAGAATGGTTTTATCGCAACGGTGAACCGCTGCGCCACCCGAAATCGAAGACAACGCCAACTTTTTCGAAAGCTCCGAAGAACAGCCTTGGCCGTTGCCTGGCCCATGAAAAAGCCAACCGCCAAATGCTACCTGCCAAGCGTTAGTTTTATGGTGCGGATAAGAGGACTCGAACCTCCACGACCTTGCGGCCACTAGGACCTGAACCTAGCGCGTCTGCCAGTTCCGCCATATCCGCATAAGAGAAAAAATGGCAGGCCCTTTTTAGAGGGACTACATTTAATATCTACTGGCCGCACGCGGACTGTCAAACCTGCGGAGCGCGCACAGTAAGCACGATCATGGCCGCTGATAAAATTCCCCCGGAAATCGCCCGCGAACTACGCGCCCTCGCACACGACCTGAGCAACTCGCTCGAAACCATCCTGCAAGCGACCTACCTGGTCTCGCAGAGCGAGCTTCCGGAAAACACTCGCCGTTGGATCGAGATGATGGACCAAGCCTCGCAGGATGCCGTCAAGATCAACCGCAAGTTACGCGAAATTCTCCGCTCCCAAAGTTAAGGGTGCTATGCGAGCTTCGCATCCATCGTAATTTTCGCGTTCAACACCTTCGACACCGGGCATCCCGCCTTTGCGTTGGACGCAGCGGTGTTGAAAGCCTCGGCGCTCGCGCCGGGAACTCTCGCCGCGACATCCAGATGTACGGCGGTGATTGTCCATCCGGAATCGAGCTTTTCCAGGGTGAGCGTGGCCGAGGTCGCAATGCTTTCGGCTTTAAGTTTTGCTTCTCCGAGTTGCGCCGACAACGCCATTGAAAAACATGCCGCATGCGCCGCTGCAATCAATTCTTCCGGGTTTGTTCCGGGAGCATTCTCGAACCGCGTAGTGAACGAATAGGGAGTATTCGAGAGGATTCCGCTCGCCGACGATACTGTCCCTTTTCCATCCTTGAGTCCGCCTTTCCACTCTGCACTGGCTTTGCGTTGCATTGCGATCTCCTCAAATCAAGATGAGCTATTGTAAAAGAGTTCTCAGTTCCCGGTTCTCAGTCATAGCCAGCGGGGCCTTACGGAGAACTGGGAACGGGAATCGGGAATTAGTTTTCACAGGTTACTCCAGTATCATCCGGGGTAATCTTTTCGGGCGCCCTATTGTCTCCTACACTTTTCAAGTGACCACCAATCCCGATCCGCGCCTGGAGCAGGCTGCGACGCGGTCCGATATTGACCCGCTCGCACCTGAGACTTCTAGTCCTCGACGATGGCTTTCGATCGCGGCAGTAATGGGCGGCATCGTCGCGGGGGCGCTTGTCATGGGTACTGGCAGTGCGCGCGCTGCATGGCAGGAGATCGCTCAACTCCTAAGCCTGCATGGCAAGCCAGCACCGGCGTCCGCGAATGTGCTGTCGGAACATGAAGTGGAAGGCCTCGACCAGATGACGCCGCAGGGTCAGGCGCAACTCTTGCTGGAACGTTCTATCAATCATTATCGCGGCGCCAACGATCAGATCGCAGAGCGCGTCAGCCGTTGGCGCGGAAAGATCAAACTTGATCAGCAGTTGCGTTCGCTCTTCATGACGGCTCTCAATTCCGACGATCTCCGCGTGCGCGCCGCAGCCATCGAAATCGATCTCGCTTGCCGCGATCTCGAAAAGAGCGCCAGCACGGTCGATGCGCTTGAGCACGATGCGCGCTTTGGAAGACAGGGCCCCCGAGCCAATGCGCTGTGGGACATCGCACTGTTAGGCAATCGTGGAGTTGACCCTGAACGCGCCTCACAGATTCTGCTGGCATCGGTCCACGATCAAAACGTGAATATCCGATACTGGGCGGTTGAAGGATTAGCCTATCTCGGCACCGACGAGACGATTGCTCCGCTGTTGCAAGTTTTCCATGATGACTCATCGCCGATGATTCGCGAGCGCGCTGCGTGCGGATTGGCGCAGTCGGGCATGCTGAGCGAAAAACAGCGCCGTAGCGCCGTCCCACAGTTGCTTGATTTCGCGGACGATTCGTCTCTCGATCCGGAGACGCACAAATGGGTCTTCCAGGCCTTGCGCGACATCACGGGACAAAGTCTTCCCCACGATCCAGCAGCATGGCGGAATTGGTACAACTCCAGTGACGAACATTGGGTGCCGGTTACGCGGGACAGTCAGTAGGGAGCGGGAGGGCACGGCTTCAAAGCAGTGCCACAAAGCCATGCTAAAGATGAGGGGCTTCAGCCGGACGGTCCCCGGAATTTCAGTAGAAATCCGAGCAACTCAAATAGAATCCACACTTTTTGCAGATGACCTTGCAGCGGTGTCCTGAAAGCTCACTGGAGCAATTTGGACAGAATCCCGATGCATCAGTCTTCGGAGTTGTCGGCACCGCCAGGACTTCTGCTTTCACGGTCTGCGACACAATGGGATCAGGCGGAATCATACTGAGCTTTTAGCACAGGATTGGTCGCGGTGAAAGGCGCGACTGTGGTGCAACCGGAGTATTCCAAAGCCCGCGCCCAAAGACATCTGTCAAGTTGGCGTCCCTGGACAAACAACTCTCTGAAGTCTTAGTGTCTACCCGTGGCGCGGTACCCAAGTGGTAAGGGAGAGGTCTGCAAAACCTTTATGCGTCGGTTCGACTCCGGCCCGCGCCTCCAATCTTCCTTTCCAACAACACCGTACAGTAACGAGATCTCGTCCGCTCGAGGGTGCAACCCAGCAAGCCTCACCGGTCTTCTTCCAGTGGCTGCATTGTCCCTGCAACTTTCTGACAAGTCCCGCCCCTCGCCTTGTAGACGTTAAGCATGACAGCTTTAAACTGATGTGGCTTCCCATCCTCTTCGTAGCTCATCTCCATTGTCCCGTGCTCGTATGCAATGTCGCCCGATGTGGAAGCTACGATCCGACGATCCGATTCCCACGAATGCTTGATGTTGGTCCGACCTGCAAACTTCTTCTCGGCGGTGTCCTGGATTGAGGCTTTGCCAGTTACAGGCTTCCCAAAAGGCGGCATGTACGAAAACGATTCATCCGCCATCTGCCTTCGTAGTCTTTGCTTGTCAACAAAAACTTGGTAAAAGCACCGTCCGGCGCGGTAACTATTACTTTGGAGCTCAAAATTGGATTACTGCTGCCGAGGTGGTTAACTGAGATTCATTGTTTTGTTGAGTGCGGCCCTCGGAGATTCCTGGGCTGGTTCCGATTACACGGTGTGCATCATCCTGGGTTGGCGAAGCAGCTGTAACTTTTTGCGTCCGAAGGGATCTAAACAGGCTGTCGTCCCGGTTTCGAGTCGCGGGATGACCTGGAGATCGTAATGTTCACATTGTTTTCGCGATTGTCGGGAGTGTTCTTGACGGTGCTATTCGCGGGCGTCGTCGCCTGTAGCGCGGGAGACCGGGCTGTCGCCATTCCGACTGCTTCGCTAGATGCGCCCCTGGCAACCGCTAAGGGCGAGCAGACCGCCGTAGTGTCGGGCGGCTGCTTCTGGGGAGTTCAGGCAGTGTTCCAGCACGTTAAGGGCGTGATCAGCGCGACGTCGGGATACTCCGGGGGTTCGGCCAAGAACGCTGAATACGAAGTCGTCAGCACGGGCACAACGGGCCACGCTGAGTCGGTGAAGATTGTCTACGATCCTTCGAAAATCACCTACGGTCAGATCCTCCGAATTTTCTTTTCCGTGGCACATGATCCAACACAGCTTAACCGGCAGGGTCCTGACGAGGGTACGCAGTATCGTTCGTCGATTTTCTACAGCAGTGACGAACAAAAGCGGATTGCTCAGGCTTATATTGCGCAACTTGAACAAGAGAAGGTCTTCCCACGTCCGATCGTCACTCAGGTAGTTCAGTTGCAGGCCTTTTACCCGGCAGAGGCTTACCATCAGGATTACGCGACGCGCCATCCGGACAGCATGTATATCGTCTACAACGACGCGCCGAAGGTGGCGCATCTTCGCGAGCAGTTTCCTGAGATGTATACGGGCAAGTAAAGCGATGCCGAGTCTCAAGAGGATCGACTTACGTCTCGCGTCTTGAAGTAGGCCGCGACGAACAGCAGCCCGAGTACGAAGTCCGTCCCGGCAAATACCAAGTCCGCAGCGTGTATTCGGTGCTGGAGGTAGAGCACGACCAACGCGGTCGCGTAGCTGAGTTTTTCGAATACCGAAGGGATCATGACCGGACGAAAGCGCACAGGATCGCGAGCGGTGACGAGGAAAACGAATTGGAACGCCAGCGCCACGGTAACGAAGCCATAGTAAAAGCCGGGGTGCGTGACTGGTGGCGGATCATTACGGCCGATGGAATCAAAAATGAAAAATAGCGGCGTCACTACAACCAGTCCCCAGATGCTGGCCACCCAAAATACGACCTTCGCGAATTTCATTCCAGCCTCCTGGTTGATCCTCGATCGGCAACGCCCAGCTTCCAGGTAACCTGTCGTAGCATGCCGAGCCATAGCTGGGCATCGCGGCTCTCTAGTAGCATGCGCCGGATGAGTCGCCGCACTTTCATTTCAGTGGCGTCGGCCTCCCGCGGCTTGATGTATCCGCTGGTCTGGAGAATGCCGAGCAGCATAACTGTCAGCCGCTCGATTTCGCCAGCGCGAGCTGGCCGTTTCGGATCTTTATTTCTGGTTTGGCGAGGCTTGACCAAC
>Ga0137359_10003107_pt1 | contig 13399 bp, 6 predicted proteins | sample Mad1_40_16metaG_FD_108281 | JGI IMG/M metagenome (GOLD analysis project Ga0137359, IMG submission 108281) | Vadose zone soil microbial communities from Angelo Coast Range Reserve, California, USA - Mad1_40_16 metaG | ecosystem: Environmental > Terrestrial > Soil > Vadose zone | place: USA... | reverse complement strand
GGGGCAGCACGATGGGTTTGGCGAAGCCTCTCTTTGGCGCCGGCGTGGTGAAGCGACTTCAACTCGGCGTATTCGCGCGGGAAGGCGAGGTAGAACTTGTTTCGACGGGCGATCCCGAGCGTGACTTTTTTCACTACTTCGCACATCGATTCCGAATCTATGTCCCGGCGGCGTGGGTGCGCACCGCTGATCAGGAGCGAATGCTTCGCCGGGCCATCGAAGCTGAAATGCCGGCGCATGTTCATTACGACCTCTGTCTCGTTGAAGCCGGTATGCGAGTGGGGATTCAATCGACTGTAGGTCTGGACACGATTCTGGGAGACGCGCCACCCTGGCGGCTGCCGTGCGAACCAGAAAATCTTGCGCCCAGTTTGTTGCCTCCGGGGAGGCTGGGTCAGGGCACGGTGTTATCGCAAAACAGCGGGCCGAAACCGGCGGTGCTTGACTCGGGAGCGCGAGTCGGAGACTGGACACTCGACTGAGATAAGGAGATCACGGTATGGAACCGCACAAGGACAACTGCGGCAAGGATCAATGCGGCAAGTTGACGCAACAGCGCATGAACTATTTCATGGGGCGTCACCTGACCGCGCGAGACTTCTCCGACGAGCAAGCGTACCATCGCAGCCACCGGCTCTTCCACAATCGGATGTTGCACGGCTGGGGAGTCGCCTGCGGTCTCGATGTTCGCCAACACACCAGGGAAGACTGCCGTGACAAGTATGTGGAAGTCACTCCTGGGATGGCTATCGATTGTTGCGGTCGTGAAGTCGTCGTCGAATGCAACGTCTCGTGCGGGGAGCAGGCCCTGCCGGAGATCCCCTGGAAGGACTATCGAGAATCACACCCGTTGCTGTTGCTGTGTCTGAGCTACGCGGAGAAGGGGATTGACCCCGTTCCGGTTCTTGACGGTGAAGGGGACTGCAGCGAGACGAAGAACGCCAATAGCCGTTACAAAGAGGGTTGGAAGCTCAGTTGGCATTGGGTGTCGAACTCGGATCTAACTAAGTACTACTGGAAGAATCAGTACGGCGTCTGCCCGCTGGAACACCACCAGCCCGATCAGGGCTACGCCGATGCCGCTGCGGCTCAGCCCGAGGCTCAAGACGCGAACGAACGAGACGAACAGGCAGGCCATGATTGCGGACACGCTCATCCGGGCCATCCGTGTCCTGAGGATGATTGTGGCGATCCGTGCAGCGAGGACTACAAGAGCTGCATCGAGCCGCGTTGCCCGCCGCACCATTGCATCGCGCTCGCGGTGATTTGTGCGAAGCAAGGCGCGCCCGTGACTAATGAACAGATCATAACCAAGGGCCGGCCGATGTTGCCCCACGTCCCGCACCGTCTTACCCGCATAGCCAGGATCAATTGGCGGCACGGCAGCGTCATTTCCCCTAACTGGTTTCGTTGTCACGAGAAGTTTGTGGTTACGTTTGATCGAAAGCTGGAGGAAGCGCCCAGTCGGCCTTACCCGGGCCCCTGGGGCGTCAACGCGGCGACCTTCGTCGTGCAGTATGGCGAGCAGTATGAAGATCTGGATTTCGCTCCTTACGAAGAAGAGGAGCCGCCGAGACTCGTCAACAAGTTCCAGGCCGAGTACAAAGTGTCGCCCCGAGGTAAGAAAGGTCACGGCGATTACAAATATCTGGTCGGCCATATCGTCTGGATAACGCTGAAGTGCGACTACCTGTATGACTGCCATGGCGTGCGGGTAGATGGCAACGACGACGGAATCGCCGGAGGCACATTCGAAAGCTGGGTTTCAGTTGTTTCCGACTACGAGTACGAAAAGATGAAGGAGGATGGACAGATATGACAAGGACACAGCCTGTTACACATTCTCCTGCGGCCAACGACCGGTGCGGCTGCGGAAGTACGGATTGCCAGGGAGAGTGCTGCGAGTTGGAATGCCTCACTCGCCCCAACTTCTTCTGCGGCCAATTGCTTACCGATGGCGATCTAAAGGCGATGGTCGATTGGATAGAGACCAAGAGCGCATTGAAACGGTTTCGAGAAGGCTGGGGCGTAGCCTGCGGTCTCGACGTAACGTGCAGCCACAAGGACAAAGAGCAAACCCGCGTCTACGTATCGGAGGGATATGCGGTGGACTGTTGTGGCCGCGACATCGTTGTTTGCGATCCGCTTTGGTATGACTTCAAATGTGAGAAGCCGTTCGATCCTTGCTGTCGCGAGGCTCAACCGGCTCAGGACCGGAACCAGTCCCGCGGGGGCGCGGCCGTCGAACCGCGTCTTGGCGGCATCCCGCTTTCCGAGCTACGCGCATTCGATCTCTGTCTGCGCTTCGATGAAGCCATGAGCGGCGGACAACGCGCCATCGCGCGCGGCGACTGTTCTCCGATGGGAGATTGCCAATACACGCGCGTGAAGGAGAAGGGCAAGCTTGTCGCAACGGAGGTTAAGGATCCGTGCCTGGCGCCGACCAATCTAGCTGAGTCGAAGTACCGGAGCGAACTCAAACTCTTTCTCGCTGATCTGGAGAAGCGCAGGTCTTCTCCGAAGGACCTGCTTGGATGGATTCCTGGCAGGCTGCACTCGTTCTGCTTCGTTGAGGAATCACTGTGCATGCTGGTCAACCCAAGCAAGGACCAACCATCTGCGCAACCTGCGACCGAGGGCCAAACGGGCGCGGGAACTGCAGCCCGAGCCCCCGAGGAAGAGATTTTTTCCAATTTGATTTTCTACATTGTGCAGGACTGGCGGAACCACTATTTCGAATGCGTGTGCGAGTCCTGTAGGGATAACGCCTGCGAAGGCGACGGCGTGCCGCTGGCTCGTGTTTGGGTATGGGACAAGAGGGTAGGCGACTGCAAGAAATGCAACGTTGTCTATATCGATTCCTACCCGCCATATCGTCGTCTCTTGAGCCGCGAGTGCTCGCCTGTTCATCCCGGCTGTATCGATCTGTCGCGATACGTCTGGCGTGACGCCGTAGAGGCGCGACAGGAACTCGCCCGGTCGGGATTCACTGATGTAAAGCCTCTTCCAATGCCCACGTTCTCAGAGGGCAGCATCAAGGAGTTTTTGGCGACGTTGGCTGGGGAGCACGATTTGACTTGCGCTCCACCCGGCTCGTCATTGGCGATGAAGGTTTTTCCTGACCTCTGCGGCCGCAATCGCGTCGTGTCCTTCGAGATCAGTCAAAAATGAAACCTCCTCAAAGAGCCCTATATCGAGAACGCCAGCGGCTGCGCGCTGCCGACCTGCGGGCGGAGCAGGAGTACTTGCTCGGGCTCGCGGGGCAGCACCACATTGGGCCGCACCGGTGGGGGATCGTTCGCGGCCTCTCGATAGTCGGAAAGAAGGATCAGGAAGAAGCCGTCGTTACGCCGGGCTACGCCATCGACGGGTACGGCCGCGAACTCGTAGTGTTCGAGCCGGTGCGGATATCGCTTCAAAAATCCGCGAAGAACTACGTCTATCTTTACTACTGCGAGCGTGCTCAAGGATCGTGTGGGGACTCACCGAATTCGCGGTGGCGAGACTCAGCGGAGATATCAGTCTCCAGCGAAGAGTGGCCGATGCCGCCTGACGAACTGTATCTCGCAGAGGCTCGCGCGGCCGGCGGGTTGACCGATGCGCCTCCGTGGCCGGTTCTGTTAGGAATCGCGGACCCAAGTAAGATTGGGCCGGATCCAGAACCTTCGCTGAGCGTCGATCTATCAGAGTCGACCTTCACTGCATTGCGAGCCGGTCGAGTGATCTCGCCATCCCGCCGCGCCGTTATGCGCATCGGTCAGGAGAATCTGGCGGACCCCTATCATTTTCGAGTGACCGCGCAAGGTATGGGGAACCGCTTCGCAATTAGTCGTGATGGAGACGCTTCGCTTTGGGGGAACCTCGTGCTTTTGGGCACGACGTATTCCGCTAAGATCGAAACACAAAGGAAAGGGCTGTCCATAAAGGTCAGCACCAAGACAGTAGGAGACTCCGATATCCTTTGGAGGGCAAAGCCCGGAATCCGCGAAGGCATGCCCACAATGACGCTGACCTTTCGTCGCGAGGCCGCCAGCGTCCAGCCTATCAGAGAAGAATTTGTTCTCGATGACAAACTGGGAGACGCCCTGACGAAGTTCAACGAGAAGCGAGCGTCACCGGTCAGGTTGTCTCTGCTTATCGACGGCGCTCAGTCATCGGAAGCGGGAAAAAAAACAAGCGAGCAACCTGCCGCCACACGCAATTCCGACTTCGCGATACTGGATGATCGTGAACAGCCTTTAGTACCCAGGGGAGCCATGTTGAGCTTTTCGCGAGAGAAAGCTATTGCTGCTTTAGAACAGTGTGGATGCCGCGACCAACTCGAAGAGGATGCGCAACTACCGGGAGGATTCATCTTCAAACCGACAAGCGCGGCTCCGAGGCTTCCGACGTCCAGAGACATTTACTCGCTCGTGGTGAAGGACGCTGACCAGCCCTCGGTGGAACAGGTTCGAATATCCGGAGGTCCTCTCGCCTCGGGAGATTTCAAGCGCCGAATCACTATCGGCAACTCAGTTGACCCTAAGAAGTTCAATGCCTGGCTCGCCGTGCGCGGTGACGGCAGTATCCAACTCCCCGGCGACAAGACAGAAGACAAACCTGGCGACAAACCGTACCCGATGATTCAGGTGACCGGAACGGCCGAGTATCCGCCCGTCAAACCAGACCCGAGGGACCCGCTCTTCAACTACCTGTTGACACTGGCGTTCGTTAGTGGCGTTCTGTCGGTCAGTTCCTCGCTGCTGAAAGTCACCTTTTCAAAACTGCCGGACTTCATTGACCTTGCTCAACCGACTTGGCAATACGAACTTTCGTTACAGAATCTAGCGCTTACCGAGCCGTTATTGGCGAAGAGCCATGTAGAGAGAATCAGCTCCGGTCAGCAGTCGCTCTTGAATACCAAGCTCACCTTACCGCAGAAAATAGATCCTAAGCAGTCGTCTCTGGTCACCATCTCACATACGCCGCAAGACGTTCCCAAGGGGGACGAGGTGACGATTGAAATCAGCGTCGTGATGCTAGCAGGAAGCATTGCGATCGGGTCATCAGCAGCGTCCAAGAAGATTCCCGTGTTGCAGGGCCCGCTTATTGATCTGACGAGCGTACCCGATTCCGTGCCGCCCGACACGGCTTGGGTTTTCACCGTGAAGATAACTAATCAGTCTGCCAGGAAGCTTACGGTGAGCGGCATTCAAGTCGTCGGGGCGGGAGGAACAACCCAGTCAGTGCCGCCGCCTCCTCCTCCACCCATCGAAATCGGTCCACCCTTGGTGTCCACCCCGGCACCGCAATCTGCGCAACCAGAGGGAGCCCATTTCACAATCCAGGCGACGATCGCGTACAAGTGGGAGAACACGACGACGACTCTATCTTTGACCACGGCGCCGGTGGACGTAGTTGTTGAGAAGCACCTGACATTGATCGCCAAGAAGAACGGGGCCGGAAAGTACAAACTCACATTAACCAATAAGAGCGATCAGAGCCTCACCTTGAAGGCATTGCATGCTCGTATCTACCCTGAGACGGACGCGCGACCTGCTAGCGCGGACCTCGACGTAACCGGGCTCAATGAGAATATGGACCACAACGATGTACACACCGAGACCGTAATCGCCGCCACACCCGCGGGCATCCGAATGAAGGTAGACGTCGACGTGGAGTACGAGAGAGTGGGTAGATTGTGGTCGATCAACGACTCTTCTGGCCGAATGAAGATTCCTTGAAAGCGAGAACAAGATGAAGAACGGAGTCACACCCGCGCGCGTCAACTATTTCGACGAACAGTTTCTGCGCGTTCAGGAATTCGCCGATGAGCAAATCTATCAGGTGGCTTTGCGTCGTCGTCACAACATCGGGCACCACGACTGGGGCATCGTAGCCGGCCTCGACCTGGTGGCCGAAGAGGGAACGCTCGTGGTCCGACCCGGAATCGCCATCGACGGCTACGGCCGCGAGTTACTCCTTGCCGCCAAACGGTTGATAGGTACAGGGGAGTTTGGGCGTCTGGGCTCAAACCGGCTCGACGTCTGGCTGTACTATGAGAACACTAAGGGTGATCCCGCCCCTTCCGGATTCGTCGCCTGCGGCGCCGCCGACACCGAGAGTTTTTATCGAACCAACGAGACGCCTCGCGTTTTCCTCGAGCGCGCGGGCGTCAGCCGGATCGACCCGCGACGGCCCAAGGCCGTGCCATCCGTTGTTCTAGACGCCTCGGCCCAACTACAAACAACCGACGACCCGCTGGTGGTTTGGCCGGTGTATCTCGGACGTGTTCAGTACACGCCCGAACAACCGGACCCGCAGAAGCAGTTCTTGATCGATGGGTCGGACCGGCCTTACGTTGGCGCAGTCGCGGAAGTAGTCGATCATCCGGCCAGCGCCGCGCGCGTTGAAATCGGCAGAGTCTCAAAACACGACGACGAACGCGCAGTAGGCGACGCCAAGTTCGTCTACTCAGCCAACGACAAGCGCGCCTTCGCGGTCTTCGTGCCTTCTCAGCAAACGAAGCTGGATCCGCGATTCGAGATCGATCTCGACAACAACAACTACCTGAGGGGCGCTACGACGTTGTACGGAAATTTGCTGATGGCAAATGGGGCAGCGCAGTTCACCGAGGCTGCGGCGACCGATGATGACGCCCAGCGCGGCGATCCGTCGATCTACGGCGCGCTTGTCGACCAGGGCGACAAGCTGCGAATCGACGTCGGGAAAATAAGCAATGCCAACCGAGTGTTCGTCGTAGGTTTTACTACTGATGATGGGTCTTTCCGCGCCTCGATGAAACTGGAGTATGTGCCGCCTGAGCCGGGAAAGGACCCTCAGCCTCTCCTGACGATTTACGGCGACTTGAAACTAAAAGGACTGATCAATAGCGCCGGCGTGATCGAAAGGACCCTGGCCGAAGAGACTCTAAACGCGCTGCTAGCCAGCTTTCAGGCGGGTATCTCGGCTGGCGGTAAGTAGTCTGCCTTTCAAGGGATCGGCGCATGCACACTCGTATCGGTCACGTTCACATCACCTACCGCGTGCCGAAGGGTTCGGTCGCCGCTTCCCTCGCGGTTCCGATGCTCGAACGCGTAGCGCGAGAACATATAGCCCGTTCCTGCGATGCCGCTCTCAGTGGAATCTTCGAAGACGACCCGGTCGTGTATGTCCTCCGCAAAGTGTCCACCAGAGTCGCCGTCTTGGCGCCTCGCGCCGCTCTCGAATCGAGAGTCGCCGAGCAGTGGGGCCATCGCATTTGCGCCGCCGTCGTTCGTTCGATTTCGAGAACCGAAGACCCGGACAATGTCGTGCGTTTCGAAAACCAGGCGGAGTTTGTCTCCAGCTTCTTGACGGACCTCGTCGCGGGCGACGATGCGTGGACTCGCTGGTACTACGGAGCGTTTCGCACCTATCGCGATTTGATCGACGGCGACGCCGTGCTCGGCATACTGCGAGACAACAACCAGCATCTCTGGGAGATATTGACCAGGCTCAGAAAATCGAATTGTCTCGATGCGGTTCTCGATCGCCTGGGACTCGACGGCCAGCGCAAACTTTGGATCGCCACGCTGCGCGAGACGCCGTCGGACGAATCCGCCGAGGCGTTTCGCATCTTTGTTCAGAGCGCGTTTAGGCTGGTTGATTCGCTCGAGATCTGGTCAGGCGCGCGGCCCTCGGAATCCAACACCTTGCACGAGTATCTCCGAGCCAGACCTGCGTCGCCGCAATGGATAAGCGCTGTCTCGCTTGCCGAAGCGGTCTCCGACATCATTCGGTTTCTAGCGAGAGAGGGAAGCGTTACGCTAGCCGGCAGGTTAAGCGTGGAGAAGATCTCGCGACTCGAACAAACGCTCGGTGTCGGCTTCGACTGGCTCGACACAAGCTATCTCCTGCGGCGCATCATCTCGATCACCGAAGCTCCTGCGGCGGCGACTGCCGCAACATCATTGGTTCTACGCCCGCCGGGCGCCACTCCAGTTCAACGAAAGCTGCTCGATGCTCTGCGACACATCGTAATGGAGAGGCGAATCGACCTCGATCTCGGCGATGGCGCATCGGACGCCAATCTGCTTCGGCTCGTTGCAGCGCTTTCCGAACAATCCGCGCCGGAGTCAATCGCTTTGGTGACTGCTCTCCTCACAAGCATTGTCGAAACATGGATGGCTTTGCGAAGGACTCGGCGTCTGGCGGATAGTTTGTCTCAACTCAGGCGCGGCGGACTTGAACAGATCCTTGACGCGCTCGGTCCTGAATCGGGCGACACAATTCGTCATCTCCAGACCGTAACGCGCGCTGGAGAACCAGCGATCAAAGTTGTCGAGGAGCTCGCGAGGCAGTCAGGAGACTGCCTGACAAGCGAGCTAGGCAGCGTCATCGAGTCCGGATACGCCGGTTTGTTCTTGCTCGTGCGCGGTGTCCAGGACATTCGGCTATCGGCAGTGCTTAGTGAATGCAGGTTCGAATCGATGGAGCCACTGCTCACGGGTCTGGCGATTGTCCTCGGTGGAACGCCTGCGTTGCACAATGGCGTTCTGGACGCCGGAGCCGCTTTGTGGGCGGGTATCGAACCCGAGGATGCGCTCTCGCAACTGGCGCGGCTCGAGGTTCTTGATCGAGATCGTTTTGAAACGATTCTTATCGATCTCCTGGCGGATCAGAGGGTGTTGGACCCGGCGAATGATTCGAGTTGCTTTGCCGAGAACCATTTGCTTCCTTGCTCCGCTGAGACTGCTGCCTTGCTCAATCGGACGGCGGCGCGGTTGCTGCGCGGATGGTCGCAGTGGCTTCCCGGGTTAGGGGGCGCGAATGGGCCTTATCTACTGAACAACTTCATCAGGCGGCGGGGGGAGATCGCGCTCGGCCCGCGCCATCTCGAAGTCTATCTTGAACCTGGGCCTCTTGACGCCATTTTGAAAATGGCCGGCTGTTTCGAAGACTCACCCGCCGCTGCCTGGCTCGGCAATCGCTCGGTGCGATTTCGGGTGGCGTCATAGGTGTCGGCATGGATGGCGTGTCTCTACCCAACATCAAATTGCGTGGTCCTTACTACACAAGTATCGACCACATTTACGACGAACTCGCCCGTATCGAGCTACTCGTTCGCGCACAGGTGATTCGCTGGCGGCATTCCGCGGCGTGCGCGGGACCGGATCGAGACTGGGGGATGGTCCTTGTTTCCGACACGGAGATTGAGCGCTATTTGAGGTCCCCAATTGAAGCCCCCGGTTCGCTGTCGGACGAACTATGGGAGCAGATAGAGCCCTTTTGGAATGAGGCTGCGCGCCTGCGCCAAACCATCGACAAACACTGTGGTGGATCTTCCACAACCGATCTGCGCCTGCCAAGGCTTGCTTATCTGTTTGGGCTGGAATCCCCAGAGAAGGATGTCGTCCTACTCTGCCTGCTTCAGGAAATGGACGAACGCTACCGGCGTCTCTGCGGCTATCTGCGGAACGACGCATCGCTCCAGTCGCTTTCGGTGGATCTCATCTCGCAGATACTGTGCGGATTTTTGCAGGAGGCCGGCGCCGCTCGGGAATTGTTCTCGCCCTCCGGAAGCCTTGTATCGAACCGCTTGATCTTGACAGGCAGCGACGCGTCGAGCGCGGACGGTCTGTCACTACGTTCAGTGCGTATCGACGACCGGATTGCGGCGTATCTTCTGGGTTCGGATATTCCGGACGCGCGGCTTGCGGGCGCCCTGACGATTGGCGCGTCGGCTGACCCCGCAACTTACGCGCGCGCGAAGACGCTTAAGTATCTTGAGGTCCTTCCTGAGTCGCTGCACGTGAGTCTCAGCGAAGGCAGTGGCTGTGTGTGCATGCTCCTGTTGGGTCCGGATCAACGGCTCGCGACGAAGGTTGCTCGGGCGGCGGTGTGCGCCCTGGGGATCCCGCTCTTTGAGTTTGACGTCCGAGCGGCGTTGAGCGCCGGCGCGTCCTGGCAGTTGCTGCTGGACCTCGCGTATCGTGAGGCGCGGCTGTCCGGGGCTGCGTTGTTTTTTCTAGGCGGCGACGCCTTGCTCGCGCCGGATCAGGATCGCTCGCAATGGAAACAATTGGAGCTCGCGGCGTCTGGTTTTCGCGGGCTGACAATCGTCGAAGCTGACTCGTCGTTGTGCGCGCCCGGCGCAGTTAATGACGCGCAATTCCGGCAGGTCGATCTCCCGCTGCCAGACTACGAGACGAGAAAGCAAATCTGGCTCTCCACCCTTCCGTCGCCGGCGGAGCTGTCTCTCACTGGAGCCGCGCCCGTCCAACTCGCCGCCGATCTAGCCAACTCCTTTCAAACAACGGAAGCTCAAATCGAGGACGCGGTCGCGGGCGCCTGGAACCTTGCCCGCCGCGAAATGCCCTTTGTTTTGAAAATCGAACCGGACCACATCTTCGAAGCTTGCCGGCGCCAGATCGGTAAGCGACTTGTCACCTTCGCCCAGCGCATCGAGCCCCGCCGGACTCTCTCGATCGATGACGTGATCCTGCCCGAGCCTAACAAGCGCCAGCTCCTTGAACTCAATCATCGAATCAAGTTCCACCGGGAGATATTTCATCGAACAGGGCTCGAACAATCCATGCGTCTGGGAAAGGGCTTGCTGGTGCTGTTCGCCGGGGCGTCGGGCACAGGCAAGACAATGGCTGCTGAAGCGCTCGCCAACAAACAGCGCGTGGATTTGTACAGGGTGGATCTCTCCGCGGTTGTGAGCAAGTGGATCGGCGAAACCGAAAAGAATCTGAGCCGCATCTTCGCCGAAGCTGAAAGCTCGAATGGCTGGCTCTTCTTCGACGAGGGCGAAAGCTTGTTCGGGTCCCGCGGCGACATCAAACAGGCGCAGGATCGAATGCTCAACCTCGAAGTGAATTATCTATTACAGAGAATCGAAGAGTTCTCAGGTGTCGTGATCCTGGCGACAAATCTAAGGCAGAACATCGACGACGCATTCCTGCGACGGATCCACGCGCTGGTGGAGTTTCCGCAGCCCAGCCCTCAGTTGCGAGCGGGAATTTGGAAGAAGCTCACCCCAAGCGTGAAGCTTCGCGATTTCGATGATGATCAGCTCGACAGGCTAGCCGCGCGTTTCGACATTTCCGGCGGTAACATCCGTAACGTTGTGCTCGACGCGATGTTCCGAGCGTCGGCGAGCCAGGATCAATGTCTCACGATGCGCCATATTGTCGCCGGCATCGCGCGCGAGTATCAAAAGCTAGGCCGCCCGATTACCAATGCAGAGTTCGGCGAAACCAATTACAAGTGGGTCGTCGAGGACATCCTCGACCCGGTGCCGCTGGAAGGAGCGGACGTAAGCTAATGGCGCTCCGCGAAAAAGCTCGAATTGAGACGCCGAAGCCGCACGGGCGAGCCAAGCCGCCGGCGGCCGCTATCCAAACGCGTCCACCCGCGCGGTCTGCTGCCTCCTCCAACGGTCATACTTCCAGGCTAAGCGAACACGCACCACTGGTGCAGCGCGCCCGAGAGTCTACCGCGCTGCAGCGTAAAGTTGGGAACGCTCGATTGGACCAGATGATGCAGTCCCGGACCGCTGCTCCGGTTCATGCGGGCGCGTCTTTGGGTCTAGCCGGCTCGAAGACCGCGGGCGTTGTGCCGAGGGTCACACCAATCCTGCAGGAGAGAAGAACGCCAGCGCCGCCAACCGGGAGAAAAGCAAGCCGCTCCGAGGAAAAAGAACCTGGTCAGGCTCCGGCTCAAGCGAAACCTCTGGCAGTCGCTTCCGAAAAGGAAGCCGGGCGCTCGCAGCCGCCTGTTCAAGCTCCGTCCGCAGGAGGACCGAAAGCGGCCGCCTCCGACCAGAGCGCAGAGGCGCCCGCTGCGCCGGCCGAGACCAAAGCCGCGGCGCCCGGAGATGCAAAACAAAAATCTGAGGCCTCTCCACGTTCGGTCGGAGAGTCAGCAGATGGGACTAAGAAAGGGTCGCCGGAATCCCAGTCGGCGGGCGAGGGGTCACCGCCGCCTGAAGGCTCACGTGAAGCCGTTGGGAAGCGGGTTTCGCTGCACATACCGGAGCCGCCAACCGAGGTCTCGCCGGCGACCGCACGCCGAATCCACGGAGTTCAGACGCGAGCGGGTGGAACCGCCGCAGCTCACGCGGCGCTCCCTGGCGGCGCCAAGCAGGTCGGCGACGCTCGCCAGTCGGTGACTCAGCCCGACGCCGAGGCGAAAGCTCACGCGCAAGCGGACCTCATCGCGATGCTCGGCGAGCAACCCGCGCCGAGTCCGGAAATCGTCAAGCTATGTGAACGCATCCGGCAGGTGATCCGCGACAAGCGTCCACCTGACGAGGATGCGTTAATGGAGGCCAAGCCGGAAGGCGAAGCGGTCAACGCCGGGAATCAGCTCAACTCGACGGTCGAATCGGAGACCAAGAAGGTTCAGGACAACTACGGCGCCATTGATAACCCGCCGGCGGGCGCCGCTCCACAGAAAGGTGACGAGCTTCCGGGACAGCCGGCGACGGCGGCGACGCCGGGCATCAACGCCAAAGCGGCGACGCCCGACGCCGTGCCGCCCGGCAATGTTTCGCTCGACGCCGACGCTGCGGATAGTAAGAAGAAAATGCAGGACGCGGGAATGGAAACGCCCGCGGCCCAACTGGTCCAGGGCGGCCCGATCGCGGAGGCGCGTGGCGCGCAAGGAGAATTGGACCAGGCCGCAAAAGAAGATCCCGCCAAGGTGCTCGCCGGGCAAAAACAGGCGCTTGCGAAAGCCGAAGAAGACATGGCGTCGCTGCAACAGGAGGCGCTTGCGGCGCTCACGACTTCGCGAGCTACTACGGTCAAGGGCTCGAGTTCACGGCAGCACGGCATGGTCGGCTCAGAAGAGTCGATGCGCACAAGAGCGAGCGCCGACGCGCAGCAGATCTTCACCGCTGCGCAGAAGAGCGTCACCTCGCTGCTCAAACCAGTCGCCGCCAACGCGATCAGCAAGTGGGAAGCCGCCAAAAATGTGTTGGTTTCGCAGTTCAAGTCTGACCTCGCGATCGTTCAGAAACGCGTAGATGAACGACATGCCGGCGTCGGTGGATTTATCGTCGGATTGTGGGACGCGGTGACAGGCTTGCCGGGTTGGGCTGAGGAGGCTTACACAAAGGCCGAAAAGAATTTCGGGGATGGCGTCATCGCCAAGATCACCGAGATCTCGGTCGAGGTCAATACGGTGATCGCCACTTGCCAGGCGATCATCAAGGACGCCCGTCAGAGAATCACCAAAATCTTTTCCGACCTCCCGGGCTCGCTCGGCGCATGGGCGGCGGAGCAACAGACCAAGTTCGACGGGCAACTGGACCAACTCAATAGCCAGGCGCTCAGCGCGCGCGACGCCTTCAACAAGGATCTGCGCGAGCGCGCCAGTGAAGCGGTGGACGATGTGCGCACGCAAATCGCCGAGCTTCGCAAGAAAGCCG
>Ga0137359_10003102_pt1 | contig 13406 bp, 12 predicted proteins | sample Mad1_40_16metaG_FD_108281 | JGI IMG/M metagenome (GOLD analysis project Ga0137359, IMG submission 108281) | Vadose zone soil microbial communities from Angelo Coast Range Reserve, California, USA - Mad1_40_16 metaG | ecosystem: Environmental > Terrestrial > Soil > Vadose zone | place: USA... | reverse complement strand
TTCCGGGAGCGCCGGTCATGCCTGGCGTTCTGATTATCGAGTCCATGGCGCAAACCGGGGGACTCTTGCTGCTCACGGAAGTTCCCGATCGCGAAAACAAACTGCTCTACTTCGTGGCCGTCGACGGCGCGCGATTTCGCAAGCCGGTGGTGCCCGGCGACCAATTGAAGATAGAGATGAATGTGCTTTCCTGGCGCGGGGATTTCTGCAAGCTGGAAGGCAGAGCCACGGTGGATGGCAAACTTGCCGCCGAAGCGACGCTGATGTGCAAGATGGTGGACCGCGACGTGATGACGAAGGCCCAAGAACCCGCGAAATGACGATGCGCGAGATTCATCCGCAAGCCGTTGTGGCGGCGAGCGCAAAGCTTGGCGATGGGGTAAAGATCGGCGCATACGCTGTCGTTGGAGAGGATGTGGAATTAGGGGACGGCTGCGTGGTGCACGCGCACGCGACTGTGGGAGGACCTACTAAGTTTGGCAGGAACAATGTGTTTTATTCGTTCAGCGCGATTGGCGGCGACCCGCAGGATTACACCTTTCGCGGCGAGCGCACCGAGTTGGTGGCAGGTGACGGCAACATTTTCCGCGAGTACGTCACCGTGAGCCGCGGGACGCAAAAGGGCGGCGGCAAAACGTCACTGGGCGACGGGAATTTTTTTCTGGCGTATTCGCACGTCGGGCATGATTGCGTGGTCGGCAGCAACACGCTGTTTGTGAACGGCGCAACCCTCGCGGGGCACGTCACGGTGGAAGATTTCGTGACGATTGGAGCGTTTTGTCCAGTGCACCAGTTTTGCCGGATCGGCCGGTACGCATACATCGGGGCATCTACTGTGATCACCCAGGATGTGCCGCCGTTTTCCAAAATCGTCACCGAGCGTGAAACGAAGAGCTTCGGTATCAATGCGATTGGCCTGGAGCGCAAGGGGTTTTCGCCGGAACGGCTGCAGGCGTTGAAGCGTGCGTATCGTTTGCTCTTACGCGCGAAGTTGAATACCTCGCAAGCCGTTGCGGAAATGCGGAAATCCCTGGGCGATTCCGCGGACGTGCAGGAATTGATCAAATTCATTGAGAGCGCCGAGCGCGGCATCGTGAAGTAGCTCCTGACTGCTCATTTCATGCCGGAAGCGAATACCAACACGACAGGCTGGGGACTCATCGCCGGGAACGGGCGCTTCCCGTTCCTGGTGCTGGAAGGCGCGCGCAGCCAGGGAATCGACATGGCAGTCATCGCGCTGAAGGAAGAAGCGTCGCCCGAGTTGGAAAAAATTGCCACCCGGCTGCACTGGGTGAGCCTCGGCGAGTTGAGCAAGACCATCGACTTGATGCATCAGGAAGGCGTGAAGCAGGCAGTCATGGCCGGACAAGTGAAGCACAACAAGATTTTCAGTGCCATACGGCCAGACTGGAAACTGGCGAAGCTGCTGTTTTCGCTGCCACGGAAAAATACGGATTCATTGATCGGTGCAATCGCGCGCGTGCTGGAAGACGAGGGGATTCGCCTGGTGGATTCGACGTTGTTCCTGAAGCCGCTGGTGCCTGATCCCGGCGTGCTCACGCGCCGCGCGCCGAATGAACATGAAGCGGAGGATATCACTTATGGGCTCAGCGTGGCCCGGCAAATCGCGACCATGGACATCGGACAAACCGTGGTGATCGCGGATCGCGCCTGCGTAGCGGTTGAGGCCATGGAAGGTACCGACGAAACCATCGCGCGCGCAGCTCGAATCGCGAGCGGCAAGCCGCTAGTGGTCGTCAAAGTTAGCAAGCCGGGACAGGATATGCGCTTTGACGTACCCGTAATTGGTTTGCCCACCATCGAACAAATGAGGGGTGCGGGCGCGACTGCTCTCGCGATGGACGCCGGGCGGACGCTTCTTTTTGACCGGGCAAAATTGATCGAATTGGCGGATGGAGCAGGAATCGCGATTCAGGCATTCCCTCCGGTCCCTGCGCCGGAACCAAATGACTCCTCGAAGGGAATAAACAAAGAATGAGCGGGGCGGCGGGAGAGTCGAAAAAGATTCGCGTCGCTGTCGTCGGCGCCGGCGAATTCGGGCGCAACCACGCGCGAGTGTACAGGGAACTCGAAGGCGTGGAACTCGTTGGAGTCTTCGACGAAAATCAAGAGCGTGCCGCGGCTGTCGCCGCGGAGTTCCAGACTCTAGTCTTAACGAGGCTAGAGGAATTGCGCGGACGCGCGGATGCCGCGAGCGTGGCCGTTCCAACGGTCGCCCACGCGGCGGTGGGTTGCCGGCTTCTGGAAATGGGGCTCGATGTTCTCGTCGAGAAGCCCATGGCTGTGGATCTTACCGAGGCCGATGCGCTGCTTAATGCCGCCAAAAAGAGCGGGCGGATTCTGCAGGTGGGCCACGTCGAGCGTTTCAATCCCGCCGTGATTGCGGCTGAGCCGATCCTGAACCGGCCGCTGTTTTTCGAAGTGCACCGATTGGGCGTCTTTACGCCGCGCAGCCTCGATGTAGACGTGATCTACGATTTGATGATTCACGATCTGGACATTTTGCTGGCGATGGTCAATGAACCGGTGGTGGAAGTGAAAGCTGTCGGAATTCCGGTCCTGACGGAAAAAGTGGATATCGCCCATGCGCGCCTGGAATTTGCAGGGGGCGCGGTAGCCAACATCACCGCCAGCCGCGTTTCCACCGAACGCGTGCGCAAGATGCGTTTCTTCCAGCAGCACGAATATATTTCGTTGGACTATGCACGGCGGGACGCCCTGCGCATCGGCGTGAAGACGCCCGGTCCGCAACCAGAGTTTGGATTTGAGAAGCTGAAGGCGCCCGCAGTCGAGCCATTGCACGCGGAACTCCAAGCATTCATCGATGCCGCGCGCTCCCGCAAGGAACCGCGCACCAACGGAGCTGCGGGACGCGCGGCACTCGAATTGGCCAGCCGCGTGATGGCAAGCATCCAAGAGCACGCCGCGCGCGTCCAAATAGGCTCATTCGCTACTCAAGACAAAACAAGATGATTTCACGGATTCTGGTACCGATCGATGCCCGTCCTTCCGCGGCGGTGGATGCGCCAACGCAGCGCCGCCGTCCCACTACCATGGACGAGCGCACGCTGGTGCCGGCCATGCTGCCCATCGTGCAGTTAAACGGGAACTCCACCATCCCCACGAATCTGCCGTTGGAATCCATCGCAGCGCGCGTAGTTGTGCCTCGCGATGTGAATCGCCAAGCCTACAGCGTCGAGGAAGACCATTCCGCACCCTTGCAACCGACGGACATGGACGAACGTATCGTCTTGCCGGCCGGCTCAGCACCGCTAGAAATGAGCGAGCACCCGCTGCGCGTTCCGGAAGACCTGGTCGACCCCGACATTTTCAGCACCGGGGAAGTGCAACTGATCGTTCCCGAGCAGGCAGAAGACAAAGCCAAATGGCAACTCACAACGCGTTTGTCTTCCATCGCGTTTCACATTCTGCTGTTCCTTGCGTTATTGTTCCAATCGAAACTCTTTCCCCCCCATGTGCCGACGCAAGCCGAAATAGAACTTGCGCAAAGGCAATTGACGCCGTTGCTTCCGCCATGGAGGCTGGAAACGCTAAAGCCATCGGCTCCTCCCGCTCAACCTGCTCCAAAAGTTCACGTCAGCCCGCGCGTGTTGCGGGAAGTCGCACCGCCCATCGTTCCAACGCCTCAACCGGAGCGTCCTGTGAAAGAGTTGCCAAACGCACCGGTGCCCAAGCAGAACGTTCCACAACTTGCTCCGCAGACGCAACCCGATGCGCCCGTGGCGAAGACCGCGCCGAAGCTTGAAGCACCGGAGGCTCCGCAGCCTCATCCCAACCTGGTCTTGCCGCGACAAACGTCACCAAGCCAAAGCATTCAAGATTCCTTGCGAGCCGGTCGCATGTCCGGTCCCCGCCCGATCGGTGGCGGCGGCCAACTTCCCGGCGGAGGAAGTGGGCGTGGCGGAGGAGGCGGCGGCGGAGCAGCGTACGGCGGCATGGAGATGCTCACGGATCCTCAAGGGGTGGACTTCCAGAGCTACCTCCAGCGCGTTTATGTTACGGTGAAACGCAATTGGTTCGCCGTCATGCCAGCATCCGTCGAGCTTGGAGAGAAAGGCATAGTCGTGCTCACGTTCAGAATCATGCGCGATGGTACTGTGCCATCCAATGAGCCGGAAATTCAGGCCAACTCAGGCAAAGAGCCCCTGGACCGCGCTGCGTACTCTTCCGTGCGGGCGTCGAATCCCTTCGAGCCCTTGCCGGGGCAGTTCAAGGGCCCGTACATCGAACTGCGTTACAGGTATTACTACAACATTTTGCCCGAGGATTATAACCAGCCAAGGTGAAAGTTCCGCGCCAACAGGTTCTTGGCAGTCTGCTCCTCGCGCTATTTGTGCTCATTTTTCTCTTCGTTCGCGCGCGGCATCTCCTGTTTCGATGAGCGAAAATAAAACGCTCTTACCGCTCGTTGCCATCATTGGTCCGACGGCATCGGGGAAGTCGGCGCTCGGCGTGAAGCTTGCGGAACGCTTCGGCGGCGAAGTGGTCAGCTGCGATTCGACACAGCTTTATTGCGGCTTTGATATTGGCACCGCAAAGCCCACACTCGCCGAGCGCCGCGGCATTCCTCATCATCTGATTGACGTTCTTGGACCGAAGGACGAAGCAACAGCAGGAGGCTACCGCCAGCTCGCTTTGCGCAATCTAGGACACCTGCGGCAGCGCAGACGGTTGCCGGTATTTACCGTGGGCACGGGATTGTATTTGCGCGCGCTGCTCGAGGGCCTTGCGGATGTTCCACTGCGTTCGGAAGAACTGCGCGAACGGCTCCGCGCGAGCGTCGAAGAGCATACGCCCGGCCATCTGCATCGTGTCCTGAAGCGGCTCGATCCGGAAGCGGCCCAGAAAATCGCGCCCGCCGACGAACAGAAGCTCATCCGAGCCGTCGAGATTTGCTTACTGACGCGCAAACCTATCTCCGAGGTGCATCGAACCGGCCGAGTTCCGCTGGAAGGATGGCGCGTTCTAAAAGTTGGATTGATGCCGCCGCGTGAAAAGCTCAACGAACGTATTCACGCCAGAACAGACGCCATGTTGGAGCACGGATGGATGCGCGAAGTGCAAGCGCTGCTTGACAGCGGCTTGAGCGAGGATGCAAAGCCATTCGATTTCATCGGCTACCGCGAATTGCGCGCCGCGCTGCGGGACGGAATCGCTCTGCAACAAGCGCGGGAAGCGATTCAGCAGGCCACACGGCGGTACGCTAAACGCCAGCTCACCTGGTTTCGCAAAGAACCTGGCGTACGCTGGTTTTCTGGGTTTGGCGATGATGCCGAGGTAGAAACCGCCATTTTCGAATGGCTTCAAGCAGAGGGCCTGGAGCAACAGAAACATTTGGGGTAAGCCGGCTGATCGAGCCTTGCCACAAATCAACTTTTTGCGCGGAGCTATTTTGACGGAGGCTTAGGCGTAGACGCCGGCGGAGGGGTAGGCGTTGGCGCTGTTTTGTCCTTGGCTTGGATGGAGAGCAGCTCCACCTCAAAAATGAGCGTCGCGCCGGGGCTGATGCCGGAGCGCGGGTCCGCGCCGCGATCGCCATACGCCAGATCGGTAGGAATAAAGAGCTGCCACTTCGATCCCACGGGCATGAGCTGGAGACCTTCTGTCCAGCCCTTGATGACTCCATTCACCTGAATTGACAACGGCTGCCCGCGCTTGTACGAGCTATCGAATTCCTTGCCGTCAAGCAGTGTGCCCCGGTAGTTGCAAGAAACAGTGTCGGTCGCTGCAGGCTTCGGTCCGGTGCCTGCGGTCAGAATCTTGTATTGCAGTCCGCTGGGAAGGGTGACCACGCCCTCCTTTGTCTTGTTCGCGGCCAGAAATTCCTCTCCAGCTTTCTTATTTGCCTCAGCGGCTTTAGCGAGCATATCGGTCTGAAGCTGCGTGAGCGCTGTTTTCATTTCGTCTTCCGTCAAGAGCGTTTTGCCGCCCGCGAGTGCGTCCTTCATCCCCCTCAGGAGAATTGACTGGTCCACTTCAACAGTTTGCTGACGCAGGCTCGCTCCTAGACCTTTCCCCACGTTCATCCCCAATGCATAGCTGGCTTTCTCTTTCTGAGTCTTGAGCACCAGCGGGGCCTGAGTCTTTGGCTTGGTCGCTTGCGCAGTTTTAGACGCGGGAACCTTTTGCGCAGCACCGGCGGCTGGCGGCGCAAGTTTCGTTGCCGGGGCTTGTTGGGGACTAGCTGCCGGAGTCTGCTGCCCCAAGGCACTTCCAGGCAGCATTATTCCGATGGCCATTAGACCTACTACGGTGACTATCACTACATTCGTGTTCAGTTTGCGCATGCAGCTATCTTCACACGGGTTCGCCCGCTCCGCAAACTGCCGTACGATCCAAGGATGCGCCGCAGGGGTAGAGACGAGTCGCTGGGAAACGGAGAGAAGCGTATAATTCCTTTCAGGGGTGAATCCGCCAGACTCACGCAGGTCCGCACGATGACTCCCGGCCGATCTCAGTGACCAAAACGCAACACCAAGTCTCGAACGCAGAACGCGCCTTACTCGTAGGTGTTGGGTGGAAGCGCGCGCCTCGCTTCCCCGGCATGCCCGCGGGTGAGCAGGGCCGGGAATCACTTCTCGAGCTGATTGAACTGGCGCGCAGCGCGGGAGCGGAAATCGCTGGAACTGTTTTCCAGGTGCGAGACACCGCTGACCCCGCAACGCTGGTGGGGCGCGGCAAGCTGGATGAAATCCGCGCCGAAGCCACGGCGCACAAAGCGTCGCTCATCATCTTCGACAGCAACCTCTCTCCTATGCAGCAGCGCAACATAGAACAAGCGACTGAACGCCGGGTGATCGACCGAACGCAGCTGATTCTCGATATTTTCGCGCGCCATGCACGAAGCCGCGAGGGCCAATTGCAAGTCGAGCTGGCGCAATTGAATTACATGCTGCCGCGGCTGACCGGGAAAGGAACCGCGATGTCGCGGCTCGGCGGCAAGAGCGGTAGCGGTGGCGCGGGCGGAGCGGGCGGTGGAACGGGACGCATCGGCGTGCGCGGCCCCGGAGAAAAGAAACTGGAAACCGACCGCCGCCGCATTCGCGACCGCGTCCGCAAGATCGAGCTCAGCATCGATGAAGTCCGCAAACAGCGGGCGCTGCGGCGGGAGGCGCGCAATGCCGTTCCTCTTGGCACCATCGCGCTGGTAGGCTACACCAACGCAGGCAAGTCCACGTTGTTCAATGCGCTAAGCCGCGCGGAAGTGGTGGTCTCTTCGAAGATGTTCGCGACACTCGATCCCACGATTCGCGCGTTGCGGCTTCCCTCGAATCGGCGCGTCCTGGTTTCTGACACCGTGGGATTCATCCGCGATCTGCCAAAAGGGTTGCTGACGGCCTTCCGCGCGACCCTCGAAGAAGTGCAGGAAGCGGCCCTGATACTGCACGTTAGCGACGTCTCCAATCCGCACCACGACGAGCTTGACGAGGAAGTGGACAAGATTTTGCGAGAGCTTGGCGTTGACAACCGCCTCCGCTTGCGCGTCTTGAATAAAATGGACCGCCTTTCCCCTGAAGACCGACATGCCGTCGCGAACAGCGCTAAGAGAAGTATTGGCGCCTGCGGCGCTCCCGTGCTTGTGTCTGCTCTTACGGGCCAAGGGATCGACGAATTGGTGCAACGGATGGATGCCGAGATGCCGACGGATGCCGTTGTCAAGATTTCCATCCGTTTGCCGCTGGCCGAAGGTCGCACCCTGGCCATGATTCACGCGCTCGGGCGCGTCCTCCACTCGGAAATTGACGATTCGCACATGCGGCTTGATGCTGAGGTGCCCGCTTCCATTGCCAAGCGTCTGCGCCTAAAGGATTTTGCGGTGGAGGAAACCTTTTCGCGCACACTCTCGTAACATCCAGAAGAGGCCAGCAGCTCGGCGGTTCCGTTCCTCATGGGCTGCTCTGCTGCGGCTACAATTGAGGTTGCCATGGCTGCTTTCTTCTTGTGGGTTATTCTGTTCATCCTGTGCTGGCCGATCGCTTTGCTGGCTCTTGTTCTATATCCGTTCGTGTGGCTACTCTTGCTGCCTTTCCGCCTCGTGGGAATCGCCGTTCATGGAGTCCTAGGTCTTTTCAGCGCCATTTTCATGCTCCCGATCCGGCTCCTCCGCGGTCCGCGGGCCATTTGAGCCGCTTGCTTTGCACTGACCCGATAACTCTGGAGTAAAACGGCGCAAAACCTCTGTTTTTACTCACTTGCGGCTCCTTCAGGGTTCTTTTTCCTCTGTCTTTGAGTCCCTGCGCTCTGTGGAAAACCTTGTGGAAAGTGTATTTGCCTTATCGACATAAGCGCGCGTATTTTTGTGATCACTTTGAACTATCTGGCGGACATATCCCTGTAACATGCTGACAACACAAGAATTATATCAATTCACGGAACCCAGACAGTTGCCGCCTCTCCCGTTTCGTCACAACTCGGTACTCCGCACATTTGCACAGATTTGCAGCAGGCGCGTAACGAAAAAGTACCGCCCTCCACGTTTATACTCTTGGGAAAGTGTTAATCCCAAGGTAACGGCCCAGCGCCAAAACCCACTGAATTAGGGCTCTTCGCAACGCTTCCGGAACTGCCTCTGATGTGTTGACGCATCCCTACACCAAGTCTATAGTGAAACTGCGGTGGCTGAAGCCACGGGGCGGCACCCCCGCCGTCATGCGCCCATGAATCTTCCTAACTCACTGACGCTGTTGCGGATCTTTTTCGTTCCCGTGCTCATCGTGATCCTCCTCACGCGCAGCCCCAACTTCGTGTTCTGGGGTTTCTCCATGCGCTTCGAGGTTTGGGGCGTGTTGATCCTGCTCCTGGCGGCGGCTACCGATTGGGCAGATGGATACCTGGCCCGGCGGCGCCTGCAGGTAACAACTTTGGGCATCCTTCTCGATCCCATTGCTGATAAGCTCCTGATTTCCGCAGCATTCATTTCCCTGGTGAGCATGAATCTCGTTGAAGCTTGGATGGTGGTGATCATTATCGGCAGGGAATTCACCGTTCTCGGTCTGCGGAATATCGCCTCGGCCGAAGGATTCACGATCGAAGCATCCACACTTGGAAAGACGAAGATGGTGTTGCAAGTTTGTGCTGTGGCGGTACTCATCATCGGGGGGCGGTACCTGTGGCTCAAGCCGCTGGCGCGAATCTTGCTCTGGCTCGTTGTTATCAGCGCGCTTGTTTCTGCCGCCCAATACTTTAGGCGCTTCTGGAGCCATGTCGATGACAGCATCAAGCAGCGGCGTCGGCTCCGCATGCTCGAAGCCCGCAAGAAGTCCGAGGATGCCGTCCCTCTCTGAAGCGGACCGGCGCGCCGCTCTGCACCTTGCCCGCACGGCCGTTGTCAATGCCGTCTCCCAGCGCAAGCTTCCGGAGGCATTCCCCTGCGAAGGAGTCTTCGCGGATCGCCGCGGCGTCTTCGTCACTCTGCACGTGCGCAATCGCCTGCAGGGTTGTATCGGTGTCATCGAGGCGAACGAACCGCTGGGAGAGGCGATTGTTCGTTGCGCCGCCAGTGCCGCGCTGGAAGATCCCCGGTTCTCCCCCATGAAGCCGGAGCAGCTTGACGAACTTAGCATTGAGATCTCGTTGCTTTCACCCATGGAGCCCATCGCTTCTGATGCTATCGAGATCGGGCGTCACGGTCTATTCGTGCGTCTACACGCGCAGCGCGGGCTTCTGCTCCCCCAGGTGGCCATCGAACATCGACTGACGCGCGAACAATTCCTCGAGGAGACCTGCCGAAAGGCGGGGTTGCTTCGCGACGCCTGGCGCGATCCCGAAGCTCGCCTCTTCGGATTTACTTGCGAGGTCTTCTCGGAGCGCTTAAATTCGGCGGAAGCCTAAGGATTGCAACTGGCTACGGAAGATCGAACCAAACGGGGAGGCAAAAAGAGAAGGCCCGCGCGGGGAATCCGCAGCGGGCCTGAGCTGTTTCATGGCGTGCCGGAGATTTCTACTCGATCTCGACGTAGTCGCCCGCGTAGAGTTCAAGGTGACTGAAAGTGACTATCATCGTCGATGAATTGCGACTGACGTTTATCACGATTCCTTCGCCGAGCACTTCGCGCGGCAAGTCATTCCATGAATAGCGCGAAGGGGCACTCCCAAACCCGTAAAGTGCGTATTGATAGTCCTTTGTTTGGGGCACGGTCTCTGCCATCGAGCCCTGATAGCGGAAGATTCGGAAGTAATCGCCGACCTTGACGCCCTGGTTCGTCCCGAGGTTTACGTACACCGGGCTGAGTTTGCCGTAGACTTGTCCATAGTCTTTTCCCGCCACGAGCATGGCCACGGGCTTGCCGCTTATAGGCGCAAAGTGGTCGAAGACGGCGGGATCCTTGTACGGAGGCGCTGGACGATCCTCATAAGGCTCAAGAATATCTCCGCGCTGCATGAACCCGCATGAGAACGTGACCTGAGCGACGGAAACCTTCGGCTGGACGTTCACCACACGAACCTGTCCCAAATCCATATAAGGCGTGCCCATGGCCTTCAGGAGCTTCACCTGCCATTTAAACCACGGCACATCCGTGGGATCTTTGTCCGGCCGAACCACCGTGAACCGGTCGCCCACGCGAACACCTTTGTCCTGCCCGCGATTGATGTGCACATAGTCGCCGCGAGTAAAGGTGATCTTATAGTTTGACTGCTCTCCAGAAACCAGCCGCATCTCATCCGGCACTCTCTGGTCCGAAACGAACCCCGAACAATTGACCGTACTGTAGTCGACTTGAGGAATTGCCGGAGCAGCCGGGGTTACATTTTGTGCCGAACTCGCGGCAGCACCCAGGAAGACCGACAGTGACAAGACAGCAATTCTAGCGCGCATTCCGTAACTCCTTCGAAAACACGCCCGACGGGCCGTGCATGGTCTATTCCTAGCGAAAATAGCAGGGCCAACCCCACGCGTCAACAGAATGGCCGTGGTTGCTTTACACTTTTGATACGGGCGCAGGCGGCGAATGCGGCATACTAGGTGCTTGTATTTTCAATGGCTTGGCGGCAAGAGGCGGAGAATGGGGATCTTTGGCACCGGGTTAAGTCGAATTTGTGCGGTTGTGGCAGCCTCCACGGCCGCCGAAATGGTAAAGCTGGTTCGCTCCGCCTTAAGGCAAGCAAAGACCGTCGAGTTGCGTCTCGATTGGTTGAGTAGCGACCTGGAGCGCGCGCGGTTCCTTGCTTGGTTGATGAAAAGTAAAGTTAAGTCTGCCACATTTCTTGCCACCTGCCGCCGCCGCGAGGGTGGAGGCAAATTCGCCGGAGGCGTCGACCGCGAACTCTACTGGCTGATTCAGGCTCGCGAAGCCGGTTGCCATTGGTGCGATCTCGAATTGGAAACCTTGCGCAAACTTCCCGGCCAGTCCGTTCGAGAATATCCCGTGCCGACCCGCGTCATGCTTTCCGTACATGACTTTGATCGCACGCCGGATTTGCCTCGAACCATGAACCCGCCGGCTCACGGCGGCGTCGATGCTGTGAAGATTGCGGCGGAAGCGCGGAGCATTCAAGACAGCGTTCGGCTTCTGCGCCTGGCGCGAAGCTCCAAAAATTTTGTCGCCGTTCCGATGGGAGAAGCCGGCCTGCCCGCGCGAATCCTGGCATTGCGCGAGGGAAGTGCGCTGGCTTACGCTCCTGTCGCCGCGGCAACTGCTCCCGGCCAGGTTTCGCTGGACGATATGAAGCATCTCTACCGCGCTCACGCTCTCACGCGCCGCACACTGGTCTATGGTGTCGTCGGTGAACCTGTTGGCCATTCCCTCTCACCGTTAATGCACAATACAGGTTTTGTCGCCCGCCACATGGACGCCGTCTATCTCCCATTCCTTGTCCATAAGGTTCCCGACTTTCTGGCTGCCATTCCCGAATTTGGGGTCCGCGGGTTCAGCGTCACCCATCCGCACAAGCAGGCGATTCTTAAGTACCTGCAGGAGTGCGATCCTCTGGCCGCGGAAATTGGCGCCGTTAATACCGTGCTTGTTCGCCGCAACGGCTCTCTCTTTGGCTGCAACACCGATTACCTCGGCGTGCTCGGGTCGCTCGAGAAAAAACTCCGCATCAAAGGCAGCCGCGTCTTGATCTACGGGGCGGGTGGTGCTGCGCGGGCAGCCGCTTTTGCGCTGGTGTGTTCCGGCGCAACCGTGGCCATTTGCGCGCGCCGCGAAAAAGCCGCAAGAGAACTCGCGCGCGCCTTCGGTGGAGAGGCTGTGCCCCGCCCTGCTCTGCGCACCGAGTCTTTCGACGCCATTTTGAACGCCACCCCAGTCGGGATGCATCCCCACGATGGCGTTTCTCCGCTTGCACCCAGCGAGTTGCATTGCCGGGTCGTCATGGACATGATCAATCGCCCTCAGAGGACTCAGCTCTTGAAGATGGCCGCTCAGAAGGGCATCGCCACTGTCCCAGGCATCGAAATGCTGATCGCTCAAGGTGTCGCCCAGTGGGAGATTTGGTTCGGAAAGCGCGCGCCCGAAGCGCCCATGCGCCGCGCCGTGCTCGCGGCCCTGCGCCCCGAAGAGAAGTCTCGCGCCCGCTAAGGAGTCCCGAGGCTGGTCCTCTTCGCCAGCAAAGCCAATCTCTGCTCGTGATTCATGAGCTCCCACGGGACAAGTTTCTCGGCAAGCACATCCATTCTGCGAAACAGCGTCAACTCCACGAAAAGTCCCATGAAATCCAAGTCGCGGAAGACCAACGAGCCTGCTTTTCTCATCCGGTCGCGAATCCGCTCGAAATGGGCTGGCATCTCCGTCCAGTGCAGGCTGGCACGGTGGTGATGGCAGAGGTGGTATCCTTCGTTCATGAAGTTCACCTCATCCAAGGCCGTCACCGAATTAGCGAAATAATCTTCAGGATGTTCTGGGTCACAGAAAGCGTGCTGCACCCATGCGGTGATGGCGTTGATGAAATTCATGCACAGAATGGGAACCAGAACGAAGATGGTCCCAATTCTCCAATCGTAAATAAACACAGCTGCGAAGTAAGCGTAGTAGCGCGCCATTCCCCCTAACATGCGTTTGCGGTTTTTTTCATCGCCATGTGCTTTGAAGTAGGCGTAAGGAGCCAGCCCCAGGACCGTCCAGATGTTGTCCGAGAGATACCACAGGAAATCGAGCCGGCTGGTTCGATCGTAGCCCATCGTGTTGCGCGTGTCGTCGGGTCCGCTGTTTTCTCGATGGTGCAGGCACACGTGCGCCGTCCGGCCCAGTTCCGGAATGTTTCCATACAAGTACCCCAGGAAGAATTCGAGGTAGCGGCCGAAGACTTTATCCCATTTCCCGGAAAAGTAGCCCTGTCTCCGGTGCGCCTCGATGTGGCTAGCGCTGAACATCCTCACAAACCGCTGAAATTTCAGGCCGTAGAGAGAAAGATAGAAAGCGATC
>Ga0137359_10003101_pt1 | contig 13409 bp, 10 predicted proteins | sample Mad1_40_16metaG_FD_108281 | JGI IMG/M metagenome (GOLD analysis project Ga0137359, IMG submission 108281) | Vadose zone soil microbial communities from Angelo Coast Range Reserve, California, USA - Mad1_40_16 metaG | ecosystem: Environmental > Terrestrial > Soil > Vadose zone | place: USA... | reverse complement strand
CGTCGCGCCCAGGGCAAGCTGGTCAATCTCGAGGCCAGGCTCGGTGCCGAACCGCTCGCCGGTACGATCGGGATCGGCCATACGCGCTGGGCGACACATGGTCGGCCGATCGAGCGCAATGCCCATCCCATCGCCACCGACCGGGTGGCGATCGTGCACAACGGCATCATCGAGAATTTCCAGGAGCTCAAGGACGAGCTGGTGGCCGAAGGCCGCAGCTTCGACAGCGACACCGACACCGAGATCGTGGCCCAGCTCCTTACCTCCTACCTTGAGCGCCAGATGACGCCGCAGGAGGCGGTGGCCAAAGCCATGGAGCGACTGCGCGGGGCGTTTGCGTTGGCCGTGCTGTTCAGCGGCCGCCACGACCTTTTGAACGGATCTCTGCGTGGCACCCCGCTGGCAGTGGGCTATGGCGACGGAGAGATGTTTCTGGATTTGGACGCACTGGCGCTGGGACCGATTACGCGGCGTATGAAATATCCCGAGACGGCCGACTGGGTCGTTGTGCGCGCCGATGGCTGCGCAGTGTTCAACGGCGGCCGCGAGGTCGCGCGCGAGGTCCGCCAGATCGGCCTGTCGGGGGCCATGATCGGCAAGGGCAACCACCGTCACTTCATGCTCAAGGAAACCCACGAGCAGCCGGCGGTGATTGGCGACACGCTGCAATCCTATCTCGACCCGATGACGCGCACGGCGCGCCTGCCGGCGCTGCCGGTCGACTGGACCCAGGTGTCGAGGGTGACGTTCATCGGCTGCGGCACGGCGCTCTATGCCGGCATGGTCGGCAAATATTGGTTCGAGAAGCTCGCCCGGCTTCCGGTCGAGGTCGAGATCGCCTCGGAGTTCCGGTACCGCGAAGCGCCGATGCCGCCGGGCGGCCTGTGCGTGGCGGTCTCTCAGTCGGGCGAGACCGTCGATACCCTGGCGGCGCTGCGCTACGCCAAATCGCAGGGCCAGACGATCGTCTCGGTGGTCAACGTGCCGGAAAGCGCGATTGCGCGAGAATCGCACGCAATCTTGCCGACACTCGCCGGACCCGAGATCGGCGTGGCCTCGACGAAGGCCTTCACGACGCAGCTCACCGTGCTGCTGTGTGCGGCTATCGCGGCAGGCCGGGCACGCGGCACACTCTCTCGCGCCGAGGAGGAGAGGCTGGTGACGGCGCTGATCGAGATACCGGCGCATGTCAGCCAGGCCCTGTTGGCGGAGGCCGATTACCGTGGCGTGGCCGAGCTGCTGGCCGAGGCGCGCGACGTGCTCTATCTCGGCCGTGGCAGCTCCTATCCGATGGCGCTTGAAGGCGCGCTGAAGCTCAAGGAGCTGTCCTATATCCACGCCGAGGGCTATGCCGCGGGCGAGATGAAGCATGGGCCGATCGCGTTGATCGACGAAATGATGCCGGTCGTGGTGGTGGCCCCGAGCGACGCGATCTTCGACAAGACCGCGTCGAACGTCGAGCAGGTCGAGGCGCGTGACGGCAAGCTCGTGCTGCTGAGCGACGCGGCCGGCGTTGCACGCCTGGGCAGCAAGGCCGCGGCCTCCATCACGTTGCCGACGGTAGATCCGGTGGTCGCGCCGATTCTATACGCCGTGCCGCTTCAGCTTCTCGCCTACTACACAGCGCTGGCCAAAGGCACCGACATCGACCAGCCGCGCAATCTCGCCAAGAGCGTGACGGTCGAGTAGCGACCTACCGGCACCTGTAGCACATTGCCTTGGTCAGATCGTATCGTGGGTGACGGCATCAGTCCCAAAGGTGTCGCCGTCGCGTAGAGGCCGCAGGGTTGTCCGGTTTGCCAAAGTCGCGTCTGAAGTGGATTTAGGCTGACGCCTACAGACCTCTGGTCACTGCGAGGACGATATCCCGCAGCCAGCGATGGGCGGGATGACGGTCGAGCCGCCGATGCCACAGCATCGCCGTTGCCACGCTTGGCGATTCATACGGCGGCTTGAACAGTTGCAGCGGATGATCGCGTACGAACTCCTCAGCGATGCGGCGGCTCAAGGTCGCCACGAGGTCGGACTGCACGAGAATGGCCGCGGCCGATAGATAGGGCGCCCGCAACGCGATACGGCGCACAAGCCCGCGCTCGTCGAGCCAGCGGTCGACGAAGCCGGTATCCTCACGGCTGGACGAGATCTCGAGATGAGGCAGAGCCGCCAGCGCCGCCGCCGAGAGCGTGCGTCGGCCTGCAGGATGACCGCGCCGCATGACAATGACGAATGGATCCTCGAGCAATGGGGCCGCGACGAAGCGCTCGCCTGGACTGTCCATGCTGCCCAGCGCGAGATCGAGATCGCCACGGTCCAGGCGGTCGATAACGTCCAGGGTTCCGCTGGGCCGCAGATCAAGGCGGACCGCCGGTGCCGCGGCCGATACCGCCGCCACCAAAGGCGGCGCGAGGACGACGGCGGCGTAATTGTTGACGGCCAGCGCGAAGCGCCGATCGGACGCCGCCGGGTCGAAGGCCGCTGGCTCGAGGGCAAGGTGCATCTCGCTCAGCGCGCTGCGCAGCGGCTGGGCAAGCGTTTCGGCGCGCGGCGTCGGCACCATGCCCTCGGGCGTGCGGACGAACAACTCGTCCTTGAGCATGTGACGCAGTCGATTGAGCGCGTGGCTCATTGCCGGCTGGCTCAATCCGATGCGACTTCCGGCACGGGTGACGCTGCGCTCCTGCATCACCGCGTCGAAAACGATCAGCAGATTAAGATCGAAGGCACCCCAATTCATCCCAAACATGTAAACGTGGTGAGGATGCACTTCAAGCATGCGATGGCCGCTGCCATCATTTCTCAGAGGTGGACTCTTGCGAATCGACAAGGATTAGTCGGCCAGCGAACGCCGAGAAGTTCGCTGTCAAGCGTGCTTATCGATCCTTGGGCACTTGTTTCCACTCAGCCACAACGCGTACGAGGTCGCGGAAATTCTGGTGCATCTGCTCAAGCGCAAAGCCGATAGCGAAGAACCGCTCCGCATCGTCGGTAGGCACGCTGATCGTCAATCCTTCCTGGCGGAGCGCGGCGACCTCGGCTGAGTAGATTTCGAGAGCGCGATCCACGGTCTCGAGCGATGGCGACACGCTACGTGTCGCTAGCGCGCTGCCGTTCGCACGCAGAAAATCGGTCGTGGCTGCCCACACGTCCGCGAGCTTTGGCCCGAGCCGTGTCTGGAACGCGTCCGGCAAAGGCACGGCCGTGGCCCGACCAAGCGATATCAAGTCGTGGCGCAGGCGGAGCAGGGTGCGCGACAACGGTCCTGGGTCGGGCTCTGCCGAAAGATGAGCTGCCCGCTCGCGCTTGGCTTCGGCGCCGGTGGCATCCAACTTCGCCAGGGAGCGGTCGATGCCATCCTGCAGGAGCTGGAATATGTCGATGTCCAGACCACGCGTCCGGCTTCCTGGCAGTTCCCCCAAGGCCTGCGCCATCAAATCGAGCGACTGCGCCGCGACCTGCAGGAGTTGGCGATGGGCGCTCGAAGGAAAAATGAGAAAAGAAACCAGGAGGCCGGTGATCGCGCCGACCGCCACCTCGAGCACGCGATAGATCGCCGAATCGAGCGGACTGGCATGCGTCATCGTGGGCACCAGCAATACGGTGATGGCTGTGAACGGGCCGACTGCGAAGTTGGACCGGATCGCCGCGACCAGGGCAAGTGGCGCGATCGCGATCGCCAGCACGGCAAGAAGAGCCGCTTCGCTCGAATGGGGAATCAGCACGGCGATGGCACCGCCATAGACCGCCCCGCCCAACGTGCCGATCAGATAGTCGGTCGAGGCCTTGAGCGAATGGCCAACACTCATCTGAGTAACGATCACGGCCGTCAACGCGGCCCATAGTGGCAAGGGAAGGTCGAATGACTGCGCGAGGACCAGAGCAAGCAGGGCGGCAACCGTCACCCGGAAAGCCAGTCCGATCTGCCCGCTGCGCTGACGGGCTTGGGTACAAAGCCATCCCCAAAATGCTCCGACGCGATTCGCGCAGCCGACGTAGTCAGAAACGAAGCGCTGAGCGGAGGCGGATAATTTGAAGCGCTGCACTTCAAATCTCGAAGTCTTCGGTCAACACGCTCCGCTGTCTTTTCAGGAAGGCCAGCATGGTCGGGAAATCCCGTGGTCAGGTATCATTGGATCGCGGGCGCAGAAGCTTGGCATGCCGGTCATCTTGATTGGATGGTGCACTGACGCTTTTTCGTCCTCATGTGAAGAAGCGGTATCGAAAACTGCGGCGGCCATGGCAAGCCTCTGCGTTGTGACGGCGATATTGCTACCGCGTCGACTCGAATAGGAACCAAGTGCGGCGCTCGGCTTCGTCGATCCAAACCTCTAGCAGGCTGGCCGTGGCGACGTCGTTGTGCTCGTCGCAGAGGGCGTGCGTTTCCCGCAAATAGGCGGTGAACTGCTTGTTGTCGTCGCGAAGCTCGGCGAGCATGTCGGCTGGCGACACGAATTCGGCGTCATTGTCGAGCAGGCGCTGCAGGCGACCGATATGGGCGATTGAGCGCAACGTCGTGCCGCCGATCTTTCGGACGCGTTCGGCAATCGCGTCGGTCGTGGCAAAGAGCTGCGCGCTTTGCTCATCGAGCATCAGGTGGTAGTCGCGGAAATGCGGGCCGGACATGTGCCAGTGGAAGTTCTTGGTCTTCAAGTAAAGTGCGAAAACATCGGCAAGGATTGTCGTAAGGGCCGTGGATAGGTCCTTGATGGCGTTTGGTGTGAGGTCCGAAGGGGTACGGAGGGGCGCCAGCCGCCGCCGCTCTGCAATTGTGCTGCTCATCGCTTGATCTCCTCTTAAGACATAGGTCGGGAAATTTGCACCAAGACCATGGTGCGTCTTTCGAGAACGCATCGGGCTTTGCGAATTGGCACGAAGGCAAAGGACCGCATCTTCAAGGCTTGCGCCGTTTTCGGCACGCACGCGGTGCTCCGCCTTCCCCAGCGTGCGAACTAGAAAGCGGGGCAACGTTCTGGAAAGACGCCTGGCATGAAGGTGGCGATGATTGAGCTTCGCATTAATCTCGAACTGGACGCATCCACGATGGCACCTCGGAGAAAGATCCGTCCCTATCACGAGCCGGCCGGTGGTTGGGGCGCTCTCAAGGCAACGGGCAAGGCTCTTGTCGAGCAGGGTATTGCCGTCAGTGGTAGCAAGACGCTGATGCGCATGAACCAGCCGGAGGGTTTCGATTGTCCGGGCTGCGCCTGGCCGGATCCCAAGCACACCTCGTCTTTCGAATTCTGCGAAAATGGCGCCAAGGCCGTGGCCTGGGAAGCCACTGCCAAACGCTGCACGCCGGATTTCTTCGCCGCGCACACTGTCACCGAGCTCGAAGCCTGGGGAGACTACGAACTGGAGATGCAGGGCCGGCTCACCCACCCAATGGTCTATGACGCCGCTTCGGATCGCTACATACAGATCGGTTGGGATGACGCTCTGGCGCTGATTGCGCGCCACCTGAACGCGTTGCCGGATCCGAATGCGGCCGAGTTCTATACCTCGGGCCGGACATCAAACGAGGCGGCGTTCCTTTACCAGCTCTTCGTACGCGAATATGGCACCAATAATTTCCCGGATTGTTCGAACATGTGCCACGAAGCGACCAGTGTCGGCTTGCCCGACTCGCTCGGCGTCGGCAAGGGCACGGTGCTGCTTGAGGATTTCGAGCATGCCGATGCGATCTACATCTTCGGTCAGAACCCCGGCACCAACAGCCCCCGGATGATGACCAGCCTGCGCGACGCTTCGCGCCGTGGTGCCCACATCATCTCCTTCAACCCGTTCCGCGAGCGCGCGTTGGAGCGCTTCCAGGCGCCGCAGGATCCGATCGAGATGGCGACGCTTACCTCTACTCCGATCAGCGAGAGCCTCTACCAGGTGCGTGTCGGCGGAGATGTCGCCGTGCTCAAGGGCCTGATGAAGGCGGTAATCGAGGCGGATGATGTGGCGGTCACCGCCGACGCGCCGCGGGTCGTCGACACAGATTTCATCAGGGACCATACCCAGGGGTACGAACTGCTTGTCGCCGACCTCCGCGCAACCGCCTGGGAGGAGATCGAGGGTCAGGCGGGCCTCAGCCGTGCTGAACTCACCTCGGCAGCGATAGTCTATATGCAGGCTCCGAGCGCCATTATTGTATATGGAATGGGTATCACCCAGCATAGGTGCGGCAGCGAGGCCGTGCAGCAGATCGCAAACCTTGCGCTCCTGCGTGGCAATGTCGGTCGGATCGGTGCCGGGATTTGCCCGGTGCGCGGCCATTCCAACGTCCAGGGCGACCGTACCGTCGGCATTACCGAGAGGCCGACAACCGATTTCCTCGATCGCCTGGAAAAGCGGTTCGGCTTCAAGCCGCCGCAAGCACACGGCCACGACGTCATACTTGCACTGGAAGCGATGCTACGCGGCGAAGCCAAGGTGTTCGTCGCACTTGGCGGCAATTTCGCCGCCGCGATCCCGGATTGGCAACAGACCCGCGCGGCGCTACGCCGGCTCGACCTCACCGTCCAGATTTCGACCAAGCTCAATCGCAGCCATCTCGTCCATGGCCGCGACGCTTTGATCCTGCCATGTCTCGGTCGCACTGAGATCGACGTCCAGGGAACTGGCCCGCAATCCATCACCGTTGAGGACTCGATGTCGATGGTGCATGCATCGTTGGGCATGAACGCGCCGGCGAGCGAGCACCTGCGTAGCGAACCCGCCATCATCGCAGATCTCGCCCGCGCCACCCTCGGCGACCGGTCAAAAGTGAACTGGGAGGAGCTCGCTGCCGACTACGACCGAATTCGAGATGCGATAGAGGCGGTTTTTCCGATCTTCCAGGCCTACAACGCGCGCATCCGCGTGCCCGGCGGCTTCCATTTGACCTCGACCGCCCGTGAACGGATTTGGACGACACCCTCGAGGCGAGCCAACTTTTTGGTTTTCAAAGGATTGGCGGAAGATCCCCACGAAAGTGATCCGGAAGTGTTGTTGCTCACGACGGTGCGCAGCCACGATCAATATAACTCCACGATCTACTCGATGTCCGACCGCTATCGCGGCGTATTCGGCCAACGCGACGTCCTTTTCATCAATGCCTCCGAGATGCGTAAACGGGGCCTCAAGGCGGACGATCGCGTTGACCTCGTCACTGCCTCGAACGATGGGCTGACGCGCGTGGTGCGCAACTTCAGGCTCGTGGAATACAAGTTTCCGGATGGCTGCTGTGCCGCATACTATCCCGAAACCAACCCATTGGTGCCGCTCTATGCCCACGACGCCCGCAGCCACACGCCGTCGTCGAAGTCGGTGCCGGTTCGTCTCGTTCTATCAGAGTCTGGCGATTTTGCGCCGCCACCCAGCCGAAACGTCGAGGATACATTGGAGTAAACAGGCCGGCTATACATAGGTATAAGTCGACCAAACCAAAGCGGCATTTGGGGCACCATACGTAGAATGGATGCGTTGCCAGAAACAAAGGAGCTTTGACCTGCAGTTTCCGAAACAATGGAGTGCAGGCAATGCTGATACAGTTTCTGCCGAGTAAGGGTTGCCCCGCCCCGGTGCGGCAACTCTTCCACGCTGAGCCGAAGGGCTATGCCGCTCCGTTGGATGAGTCTAGCGCACAGGCAGCCGACGTTCGGACAGATGGCGCCTACCGTACCGTCAGAATCGCTTTCGGTCGGATTACCATCGTCATCTCGGTGATCGACCATCCAGTGCGAGAAGGGGCTGGCACGGCAGAGGTCCTTATGGTCGCCCGCAACAGTCGGTCGTCGCACAGCGTGGTACAGCAGTCCGGCAATACCTTGCACGTGCGTGTGGTCAGTGCTCTCCTGTGTGAACATCTGGACAGAATTCAGAGCGAGGCCAGCGCTGACGAGGTCCTGATCGTCGATCCAAGCTTTGCACAAGACCCAACCATAGGGCGCTTGGCACGGTCGCTCGTCGCGGCCGGCGAGGTGGAGCAGGGCCTTGGCGCCCTCTATGCCGACGCTGTCTGCCTGGCGATCGTCACGCGCCTGCTTGGCATGCGCTGCAGTCGTGATCTGGCGACAACGAACCGGCGTAGGACTGCTCTTCCAAAGTGGCGGTTGAAGCGGGTTATCGAGTACATCGACGCTCATCTTGGCGGGCACATCACGTTGGCTGACCTGGCGGAAGCGATTGGGCTAACCCGCATGCACTTCGCCGCCCAGTTCAAGGCAGCGACGGGCGTGCGGCCACACGAATACGTGCTGCGCCGGCGAATCGAGCGGGCACAGGAACTGCTTCGGAACTCCAGTCTGACGCTTGTCGACATTGCGCTCAGCGTCGGCTTTCAGACGCAGGCCCACTTCACAACCGTGTTCAAGCGCTTTGCGGGTGAGACGCCTCACCGTTGGCGCTGCTCGATCTCAGATGCTTCCAATGTCCCAAGCCTTTCATAAGCTCGGAGAACCCCCAGCTCGCCGGCGGATTTGATGGGAAGACTGGCTGGAAAGTAGACTGTTCCAAATATTGGAACTAGTCCGGGTCGATGACTAGCAGTTGGCCCGCCTCTTGTTTGGGCTCTTCCTTGGTGGCGCTTGAAATTGATGGCGCGCGCTATCGCCAACGTGAGTGCCAGAGCTCTCAGCTATGCCTCAGTGCGGTATCTAGGCATTCGATGAGGACGTGCCCATCGACCGGCTTGCTAAAGAAGCCGATGGCACCGGCCGCCGCGGCGCGCTTGCGGAGGCGCTCTTCGGGGAAGGCGGTGATGAAGATCACAGGTACTCGTAGACGGCGGACGATCAGTTCATTCTGAAGTTCCAGCCCGTTCATCCCTGGCATTTGGACATCCGTAATCAGGCATGAGGTCTCACTCAGCCGGGGAGAGGTCAGGAACTCCTCTGCGCAACCAAACACGCAGGCTTGGAAACCGAGCGACCTAACAAGACTGCTCACCGCGGTACGGACGGACTCGTCATCATCTACGATGGATATCACGGGAACCTTTGACAGAAGACAATCCTTGCAGCAGAGATCGCAATTGCGGATGGGAGGTCGCGCAATCGACCATTTGATAAGGTGCCTGATCCGTGGCATCCGCGAAATTATACAGACGTTTAGGGTCACCGCGCCTTTGTTTGACGGAGGCCGAGACTCTCGGCCATTCTAACGAGATCGGCCAGCGACTTTGCGTTCATCTTCCTCATCGCGTGGCCACGATGAATCTTGACCGTGATCTCACTGAGGCCAAGTTCAGCCGCCGTCTGCTTGTTCATCAGTCCTGCGGTGACAAGAGCCATGACCTCGCGCTCCCGCACGGTGAGCAAGTCGTAGGAGGCTTTTAAGGCCGAAGCTGTACTTTCGTTCTCACGCGCCCGCTGGTCCCGTTGGATTGCAGCGGAGACGGCGTCCAGCATATCTTGGTCGCGAAACGGCTTGGCGAGAAAATCGACCGCACCGGCCTTCATGGCACGCACTGACATTGGGATATCGCCGTGGCCGGTCATGAAAATGATCGGGATATGAATTTTCGCGTTTGAAAGCTCGGCTTGGAAATCGAGGCCGCTCACCCCAGGCAGTCTGATATCGAGGACCAAGCAACTCGCGATGTCCGGAAGCCTCCTCTGAAGAAACTCGGAAGCGGAACCGAAAAGTTCGACCTGCAGGCCAACTGAGCGAAACAGGCTGCTTAGCGCATCGCGCACGGACGGATCGTCATCGACGACAAACACGATGGGCGTTGCCTTGGCGGCGGCCTTGCTGCGAAGAGAATCCCGGCTCATGGCGGACTCCCTACGCGTTTACAGGCAGCGCGAATTGGAAAGTCACGCCAAGGCCCGTATTGCTTGATGCCCACAACCGCCCTCCGTGTGCATCGATGATCGATCGACAGATTGAGACTCCCATTCCCATACCGCCGGGTGGTGAAAAAGGCATTGAACAGCCGATCCATGTTATCCGGACTGATCCGATGCCCGAATCCTGGACCAAAATGAGGACCTCCTCGTTTTTATGCCGACTGGAGCGAACCACCATCGCCTGTATCCCGTTAACCATGAGATTGATGACGGCCTGCTGCAACTCGATGCGATTCCCTAGCACCACGGGTAGATCGGCCACAAGTTCCAAGTGTAGCGCGATGTGATGGTTCGGTATCTCGCGCCGGACGAGGCGGCCGTTTCGGCGATGACCTCGTTTAATTCGAAAAGCGTCGTTTGGGTCGGCGCCTTCCTGGCCGGGGCACACAAACGATGCATGAACTGGTTGGCGCGTTTTCCGTCGCTCCGCGCGCGCAAACCATCGCGGGCCGGCCTCTACGTTGGTGATGATGCCAGCAAGCGGCAGATCCGCCTCATGGGTGATCGAGGCGGTCAGCTCTCCGAGGATAGCGATGCGCGTAGCGGGCGCAAGTACGACCAGACCTCGTCGCTCCAGGCGTCCGTGGGCTATCCGCTGGTCGTCGGCCGGGGGAAATCGTTCCGGGTCGGCTCTTGCTGCTGGAAAAGGTCAGCCTTGAGACTAACACAGCCTCGTGCTTAGGCCCGATCGCGTACAAGCGTTGCGTGGCTGTGAGGTCTAGGCAGTTGACGATATTGCGGAATTTGTTTTGCGCCTTTGGCTAGCGGGCTGACCTTGCGGCTCACCAATGACGCGGCGCCACCAGGATCATGGATGAACAGCGTGGCGGCCTAGCCCATTCGCACAAAAGGAAGCGCGCGCACATCCCAGGACTGGGGTGCGCGCGCGCATAAGAGGGGCAGCCGGGGGATGGGGAGGAACTTGCCCCTCTTGCTCTCGAGTATACTGGGCATGCCCGAAATGACTTGGCCGGTATTGCGGTAATTGGGTCGAATTTGCGTGGTTGCGGCGACGCCATCCATGCGAGCAGTTGAGCGCAAGCGTTTGGAGCGGACTTCGCTCAACTCGGTGCTGCGTCGACGATCGATGAGAGGACGTGCAAAGCGATGTCCAGTTTGCGTTTCCCGACCTTTGCAGGCCGAACAATAGACAACAACAAGCCAACGTCAGCAATCGAAGACAAGCATCAAACCCAACCGGCCCATAGTTTCCTTGCTGCGTGCCGGCAGCAATCACGCGTCCCTGGCAAACAGTGAAAGGTGTCTTGTGATGAAAAAGTCCGCCACATTCTTGGTCGCCGCGATCGCGCCTTTGGTCGCTGGCATGTGCATCGCTGCAAGCAGCAACGCCCAATCCACGATGAGCGACGAGGCCTACTGTCAAGCGCTCGCCAAGCTATACATGACCTATGTCGGCTCCGTCGGCGGTTCGCTCGGTGGGGATTACAGCAATGGCCCGGGGGCGGCCGATGTCGACGGCAAGGTCGCAATTGCCCAGTGCCAAGAGGGCAATCCCGGCCCGGCGATCCCGGTGCTCGAGCAGAAGCTGCGCGACGGCCGCGTCGCGGTGCCGCCGCGTACGTAATGCGCGCCGCGATTTTCGCGGCAGCGCGAGCCAGGCAACATGAAGACCTTCGTGACTGAGGGTTTCGCCACCGCAGTCAACAACCGGCCGTGATTCTTCTGCTGACTGGCGACGCGATTGAGCATGGGCTCTCTATCCGCCGTTTGATCATCGAAGCTCATGTGAGACGATTGTAAGCTTCGTGCAGAGTTGGCCCAGGTGCGACCTTCCAGCCCACCCTCCCGTTATACGGAGAACTCAAGTCGTGATCCCGCGTGCACCATAATCGACAACCTGTACGTCCGACGTGACAGATCAGCAGCGCCGCTTCGGTGAACCTGTCCGCGCACTGATTGTTAAACCAAGGTATGGGGTTCTCATACCAATACGGCATCCAAATCAACCTCCGTAGGATGGAGCGGTTCACCTTTGCCGCACTATGTTGGCGTGGAGCTGACCAAAGCCGGGAGTGGGCGGGGCAGCCCGAGCCAACCGACACGAAAATCAAAGGTGGAATCCATGCTGGTGAACTCTCAAAGCACAGATATGGCATCGTATGGTGCTTTCGATCAGAGTGCTCCGAGCCTGTGCCAAACCACCACGTCGTTGTCCGATCGGCAGGTTCGTCGGTCAGGCGAGCGACCCTCGGTAGACAAAACCAATCATGCTGTTGAGGTTTCGTCGTCCGATATTGTGAAGCGCCGTGCCGTGACATGGGACGGCATTGGGGCAGAAATCGTGCAGGTCACGAAGCGTGAAAAGATGGAGTTCCGCTTTCGCGCTCCGCTCCATCTTCTCGCCGTATGCGAACAGGGCATGCGAAGCGATGGTGACACGTTCGTTGAGGGCCTTCCCCGATCGCGGCTGCGGGACATGACGCGAAAGCTCACATTTGTGCCTGCTGGCCACGAGTACCACGAATGGCATGATCCGCGCGTTCTCATGCGCGTTGCGTATTTCTATTTCGACCCAGCCAGGATGCCGAAGCATCCCGATACGGGCGTCACGCCTGTGCCTTTGGTCCCACGGCTGTACTTTGAGGACGCCACGCTGTCGGACACGGCGCTCAAGCTCAAGCGGCTGATCGAGAATACGGGCTCCGATAGCGGCCCCTATTTCGAAGCTCTTGGCACCGTTCTGGCGCATGAACTTGTTCGTCTCAACGCCGGGGTGCCACGTATTGAAGCTCCAGTGAAGGGTGGCCTCGCAGCCTGGCAGCAGCGCACGGTCATTAACTACATCGAAAAACATCTCGCGGAGCAGATATCCCTCGCAACTCTCGCGGAGCTGGTCGGCCTAAGCCCGTACTACTTCTGCCGAGCCTTCAAGCAATCGCTCGGCATGCCACCGCATCGATATCACAACAACCGTCGCATCGAACATGCCAAGACACTGTTGGCGAAACGTGCGCCCTCGGTGACGGACATCGGATTGACTGTCGGCTTCTGTGAAGTGAGTTCGTTCACTGCGGCGTTTCACAAGACGACTGGCCTCACACCGACCACGTATCGCCGAACTCTCGCATAAACCGGTAAAGCGGGAGCGAAAGTTGAAAATCTTGTCGGCGCTGCTCGCTTCGTGGAGCGCATACACTGTCATCGCAACGACACAGTTCGCGAATGGAGAGCACAAATGAAGCAAGCGCTGATCGTTGGACTGGTCGCTGTGGTCGTTGGCTGCAGTCCCAGCTTTGCACAAGTGAGCGGATCGGGCAGTTCAGCGCCTGGAATGGGCATGACCTCACCGCTGAACATGTTGCAGGGTTCGCCGGTCCCACCCACGGGAAATCCGATGGGTGCGACCGAGATGGCAATGCCGGGCATTAGTCCGCCACCTCTGACACCGGGAAATATGAACTGCCCCAGTGCGGGAAGCTCGATGTCTGGAGGAAGCTCGACGTCGACAGCGCTGTTCGATGGCGGCGGCATGGGAGGAGCCTCTTCGACCTCTTGCGCGGGAATGAGCAGCGCCACTTCATCAATGAGCAGCGCCACTTCATCACCGTCGGGTCTAACGAAATCGCCGAGCGGAGG
>Ga0137359_10003099_pt1 | contig 13414 bp, 13 predicted proteins | sample Mad1_40_16metaG_FD_108281 | JGI IMG/M metagenome (GOLD analysis project Ga0137359, IMG submission 108281) | Vadose zone soil microbial communities from Angelo Coast Range Reserve, California, USA - Mad1_40_16 metaG | ecosystem: Environmental > Terrestrial > Soil > Vadose zone | place: USA... | reverse complement strand
TTCGAGCGGCTCGTCGGCGAGGGTTTGATCGGCGCCTGGGGTCTGACGGGCATCGGCCATCCGGACACGATCATCAAGCTGCTCGGCGAACGTCCCGCTCCGGCGGTAGTGCAATGCATTGCCAATCTCCTCGCCTCGCCCGGAGCATTGAAGTTTTTCGACGGGCCGGCGAAACCTCGTGCGGTCATGGAAGAGGCGCGCGCCAACGGGGTCGGCGTCATGGGGATACGCGCAGTGCAGGCTGGCGCGCTGACCAGCGCGATCGATCGACCGCTGCCCGCTGATCACCCGGAGATGCGCGACTATGCGCGCGCCGCCGACTTCCGGCGCCTTGCCGCCGAGCTCGGCGTGACGCCCGCCCTGCTGGCGCATCGCTATGCGCTGTCGCTCGCCGTGGATACAGTGGTACTGGGTGTCAAGAACCGCGAGGAGCTCGCCGAATGCGTGGCCGCAGCCGAGGCCGGCCCGCTGTCCGCCGGGTTGCTCGCCCGGGTCGACCAATCGGTCGACCGCACCACTGCCGCAGGATGAGGGAGCGACTGTCTTGAGCGTCGAGGCTCGAATTGATGGCTGAAGTGTCCACCCGGCGCCACAGCTCCCTCGCGGCGGCGAAGACCAGGACATTTGGGCTACCGGCCGGGCTCGGTCAGCCAGCGTAGCTCAACCGAGCAATGCCGAGATAGGAGGACCCCATGCCGACATTCCGCTCTACCCCCGATTTGGTCATGCATTACGAAGTCGATCACTTTGCAGATCCGTGGCGCGACACAGAGACGATCCTGATGCTGCATGGCAATGCCGAGAGCAGCGCCGCCTGGTATGGGTGGGTCCCGCATCTCGCACGCCGCTATCGGGTGGTGCGCCCGGACATGCGGGGCTTTGGCGCCTCGACGCCGATGCCGCGCGATTTCCCATGGACGCTCGACGTCGTGATCGACGATTTCATCCGCTTGATGGACATGCTCGAAATCAGCCGGTTTCACCTCGTCGGCGCCAAGATCGGCGGCACCATCGCTCGTGCCTTCGCGGCGCGGCGCCCCGCTCGGGTGACGAGTTTGACCGTGGTCGGCACGCCGCCGCCGATCCGGGAAGGTGCGGCCGAGCGCGCCCCCGAACTGGCCGACGAATTCGAAACGCAGGGCGTCGAACACTGGGCGCGCCGCACCATGGCGGGCCGTTTGGGCAGCGACTTTCCGCCCGAAGGGGTCGAGTGGTGGATCAAGTTCATGGGCGGCACCGCGGTCTCGACCCAGATCGGCTTTATGAAGACGATCGCCTGCGCCGACATCCGGGCGGACGTGCCAAGGATCCAATGCCCGACGCTCGTTGTCACCACCGACGGGAGCGGGCTCGCTTCGGTCGACGCGACCCGGGCCTGGCAGCAGCAGATCCCGCATTCCACCCTGGTGGTGCTGCCCGGCAACTCCTACCACGTCGCGGCGAGCCACGCGGAGCGGTGCGCCGAGGCGGCGCGCGACTTCATCGATCGCAACAGCGGCGCCTGAACCCCAAGCGGATCAACGAACTTTACGCTCGTCGACGCGGGTGGCAGTGGCCGGATCATTGCGATTATTGCGCCAGGTCGGATGATTGAAATGGATCACAAAGTCGCCATTGTAAGACGCCACCGCTTCACTAAACACCAGTCTCCCGATACGCGTCCAGTTGGCAAACCGGCGCCGTTGAAAGAACGCCGGGCCGTGCGTTGAACCTTCGTCCGTCACCTCGATGTTAAAATTCAAGGTGCGCTTTGGGACGGGGTCGCCTCGATCGTAAATTTGCGCCATGATTTCATCGCGAAAATCCAATGCGTCGCCGGGGATTCGAGGTTGGTCGGGATCGACCAGCAGACGCAGGAAAGCCGGTGCTCGGGTTGGTTCGCCGTCCGGTTTGCCGAGTTCGGCGATCTGATAGAGCTGCCGTTGTGTCGGTTCCTTGTCGGTCTGACCAAAGAGGATCGCCTCGACGAGCAGAATCGGCAGCCCGAACCCGCGGCGCCAGCTGCGGGTGTTGGGGGCATTCCGAACCTCGGCGTCGTTGATGTAGTCAGTGCGTTCGCCGCCGAGGTCTTGCTGGGTAATAAAGCTGGCGGTGCGCAGCGGCTCGCTGTGGCCCGGATCGGTGGAGGGAAAAAGCTTGCCGACCAGGGATAAGGACCGTTCCCGGCCTCGCCGGGTCTCCTTGCAGCAGGTCGAATAGCGCCCCACCACCAGCGCTCGACTGTTCTTTCGGAAATAGCCGGAATAGGCGGTTTCTTCGGAAATCTCCCACAGACCCGTCAGGCTTATGCCGTTCGGATGAATTATCCGCCGGAATCCCTTGCGATCCGGGCCCCAGCGCAAATCGGACCGTGCGTCGACGGCTCTGTCGACCGCTTGCCGAAAAAAAATACGGCGGACCGAGCGGCAGAAGACCCCGCAGCACGCCCAGCAAGGTGACGTCATAGATGGGCAGCGGCGGTTCGCCGGCACCGCCCCATACCCTTTGGTAAGGGTTGGCGAATAACGCGTCGCGCACTTCAGAGAAGCGCGATCCCCTGTAGCCGCGATCTTCTTCGGTTACCTGTTCTGCCCCGAAATGCGTCGGGTCCATGGCGCCGGCCTTGCACGGGGTGAGCCTTCTACTTGGGCAGCAACGCTGTGCCGGGGGGAACCGGCACTTCGAACACGTTGAGCGTCACCGACACGAACGAATAATAGCCGATAAGCCCGGTGAGGTCGACCAGCCCGCGTTCGCCGAAACGCTGCTTTGCCCTTTCGAAGACCGCCTCATCGACGCCGTGGTCGCGATAGAAGGTGCTGCAGAAATCGTAGACGAGCTGTTCGTCGGAATCGGAGAACGTGGGAGCTCGCCGCTCGGCAATGGCGTCGATCACCTCCTGGGCGACGCCGGCTTGCCGGGCGAGGCGGGCATGCGCCGCCCATTCGAACTGCGCCGTCCAATAGCGCGCCGTGACCAGGATGGCGATCTCGGTCAGCTTGGACGACAGATCCGTGCCGAACCGGACATGCGCGCCGAGCTTATGGGCGTGGTCAGCGAGGCCGGGGCTACCCAGCCAGACATGCGCCGGCGGTGGCACCGAGCCGCGCGGTCCCGCCACGACGTCGTCCCAGACCCGCCGCTGTGCCTCGTCCAGCTCGCTCTGTTGCAGCTCTTTGTATCGGCTCATTTCTGTCCCATTATGGCTGGATTGCCGCAGTGCGTCCTTCGAGACGGCCGCTTCCCGGCCTCCTCAGGATGAGGTATTTTTCTTAATGCCATCGACCGGTTACCTCATGCTGAGGAGCGCCCATAAGGGCGCGTCTCGAAGCACGCACGATGTCCCCGCAGCCCTGCGCGCGCGTTCAATGAAGGCGGGGCTGTACCTTGTCGCAGAGCAGCTGCAGCGAGCGCATCACCCGTTCGTGCGGAACGAGGCCGCCGCAGTTGAGTTCGGCGAGGATGCCGGTGAGGCCGAGTTGCTCTCTAAGCTCCGCGAGACGGTCGGCGACCATCTCGGGCGTGCCGAGGATGGCCCGGCCGCGCCGCGCCTCGTCATAAGTCATCGTCTGCAACCGCTGGGCCCCCTCGATCCGCCGCGCGGTGTCGAAAATGCCGGCGCGATTTGCCGATTCTTCGAGCCTCGCACCCAGGTAGCGGTAGAACTGCATCAGGCTCTCTTCAGGGTCGGAGAGCGCCTGTTCGACGGTGTCGCCGACATAGACCGGGGCGCGCAGATACACTTCCCCCTTGCCGGGATGACCGGCGGCCTTCCAGGCATCGCGATAGATCTCCAAATTTGGGAGCACCTCTTCGATGGTGCCGCGCCGTGCGCCGACAAAGATCGCATAGCCCTGCCGTCCGGCGGAAATAAAGGTGTCTTCACGATTTGCCGCGATCCGGACCGGCGGGTGCGGCGTGTGGTACGGCTTCGGCACAATGCAAACATTTTCGTAATTGTAGTATTTGCCGGTGAACGAGAAGCGCTCCTCGGTCCATGCCCGCTTGACCACTTCGAGCACCTCGGCAAAGCGTTCGGGGCTTTCGCCGTAGGGGATACCGTAGGCTTCATAAGCGCGAGGGAAGCCGCTGCGACCGACCCCGAAGATTAGCCGGCCGTGGCTGATATGATCGACGGTGGCGGCATCTTCCGCCAGCCGCAACGGCTGGCACAACGGCAGAACCTGGACGCCTAGACCGATCTTGATGTTGTTGGTGCGGGCGGCAATCGCACTTGCAATCGTCAGCGGCACCGAGCAGACCGACCGTTCGGGCGCCATATGGATTTCCGCTAGCCAGATCGCGTCGAGACCCCAACGCTCGGCGGCATCGACCTGATCGAAAGCGGTGGTGAACGCCTCGGCCTCGCTCTGGCCCGGGCGCCGCTGAAACTCGTGGAACACGCCGAATTCGAAACCCATCGAAGGTCCTCCTGCTACTTTGCCGCCAAGACTTGCATCCGCGGCTCGCCGGCAAACGCCGGCATGATGTCGCGGGCAAAACGCCGGATCTGCTCGCGCGACCCGCCGAAATTGATGATGACGTACTCGACGCCCCCCTTTTGCAATCTTTCAAGCTTGTGCATGATCTCGTCGGGGGTGCCGAAGAGGGCGCTTTCGGCGCTCTCGTGCCGAGCCTCTTTTTCGTCGTCCAGAATGTAGCGTGCCCTGGTCTCGCCCGGCCGACGCGCCAGCGCGTTGATCCGCATGTGGCCCTGATAACGGCGCTCGATCGCGGCCGCCTTATCGGCTGCATCCTTGGCGATGTGGACGGCGCGGGCGACACCTACTTCCATTGGGTCGAAGGGCCGGCCGAGCGTTTCAACCTCACTGCGGAACTGAGCGACCTGCTCGAGGGTCTCTTCGGCCAGCGAATGCTGCCCGAGCAGCATATTATAGCCGCGCCGGACAACCTCGTGGACCGAGTTGTGGCTGCCCGCCCCCATCCAGAACGGCGGGTGAGGCTTCTGCGCGGTCGGCGGCTCGACGACGATTTTGTCGAACTGCCAGTGCCTGCCGTTGTGAGAGAACGGCGTTTCCGAAGTAAAGGCCTTGGTGATGACTGCGAGCGACTCCTCGAAGCGCGCGTCGGCCTCCTCCAAGGGTATGCAGAAGCCGGCGAATTCGTTGTGGCGGTAGCCCTTGCCGATCCCGAAATCGAGCCGGCCGCTGGAGAGGAGATCGAGGGTGGCGGCCTGCTCGGCCAGCAGCACGGGGTTGTGCCAGGGCAGCACCAGCACGGCGGTGCCCAGACGCAAATGCCGCGTGCGGGCGCCGAGCCAGGTCAGCAGGTTGAGGCTCGCCGAGACCTGGCCAAAGCCGGTGAAGTGGTGCTCGACGAGAAAGGTGCTGTAATAGCCCAGCGCCTCGGCTTCGACATTATTGTCGATAAAATCGCGGAAACCTTGGCTGCTGTCGGTGTCGGGCCCGCTGCGCCTCGCTTGCGCGCTACCGAAAAGTCCAAATTGCATTGTATTCTCCCCAATGGCTTTGCCGTCGGCCGGAACCTCAATTGAAGCGGGGCATGACCTTTTCGCAAAGCAACTGCAGCGACCGCGTCATCTTTTCGGGCGGGATCAGCGCACCGAAATTCAGCTCCGCCAGGATCCCGTTCAGACCCAGTTCCTCGTGCAGCTGCTGCAGACGATCGGCGACGCTTTCCGGACCACCGATGATGACCTTGTCGCGCATGACCTCCTCATAGGAGATCGTCCGGACGGTCTGCGCCTCGGCCGCGCGACGGCGGTTCGGCGAATTTTCGAGGCGGGTGCTCAAAGTCCGATAGCCGGACATGATGCTCTCCTCGGCTTCGTCCTGCGCCTGCCGATCGGTGTCGGCGATGTGCAGGGTCAGCCGCAGATAGACTTCACCCTCACCCGGGTGGCCGGCTTCTCGGTAGGCTTGGCGATACGCCGCAAGATCGGGGGCGAGCCCCGCAAGCGAACCGCTGCGCACCGCGACAAAGATCGGATATCCCGCCTCGCCGAGCGACGGAAAGGTTTCCTCGCTGGCGGCGGCCACACGGATCGGCGGACACGGCTGTTGATAAGGCCGTGGGACTGCCGAGGCATTGTCGAAACTGTAATATTTGCCTTCGTATGAAAAGCTCTGCTGCGTCCACGCCCGCTTGACGATCTCCAATGTCTCCAGAAAGCGCTCGCGGCTCTCCGAGTAAGGCACGCCGTAGGCGACATAGGATCGGGGGTTGCCGCTGCGGCCGACACCGAACAGCAGCCTTCCTTTGCTGATCTGATCGATCGTGGCGGTCTCTTCGGCAAGACGCAGCGGATGACAGAGCGGCAGTACCTGCACGCCGGTGCCGATACTGATGTGGCGTGTGCGCGCGGCAATGGCGCTGGCGACGGTGAGCGGCGCGGTCAATATCGAGCGGCGCGCCTGCTGGTGGATTTCAGCAAGCCAGATGGCGTCGAGGCCCCAGCGATCGGCCGCCTCGACCTGAGCGAGCGCCACCTCGAACGCCTCCGCCGAAGTCTGATCCGGCCGGCAATGGAATTCATGGTAGACGCCAATTTCCATGGACTTTCTCCGTGGTACGTGCCGCGCATCAGCAACAGTAATTTCGATCTGCTCATCGTGCAAATACCGATTTCAGAACATGGCGATGCCGATCCGGCATGGCAGCCGATCGACAACAGCGTCATGGCCGTGCTTGACGCGGCCATCCAAAGCGCTCCCACGACGACCTGGATCACCGGGTCAAGCCCGGTGATGACGGTCTTCTCCGGACCGGACACACGTCGCAAAGGTCTGTAATTCCGGTTGACGTCGACCCCGGCTGCGCGCGAAATCGCCTGTTATGGAACTGCGCAGCCTGCACTACTTTGTGCGCATCGCCGAACTCGGCAGCATTACGCGCGCCTCGGCGCATCTGCAGATTGCCCAGCCGGCGCTGACCCGCCACGTGCAACGGCTCGAGGATGAGCTCGACGCTCCTCTCTTCACGCGCGCGAACCGCGGTGTGCGGCTGACCGAAGCCGGCCACAAACTGCTCGAAAGCGCGCAGCGCATCCTGCGCGATGTCGAGCGGGCCGGCGACGAGATCCGCGCCCACAAGGCGCATCCCAGCGGAAAGATCGTCCTCGGGGTCACCCCGACACTGTGTCCGGTCGTCGTGCCCGAGCTGTTCGGCCGGATGCGGCGGCATTATCCGATGATCGAGCTCAAGGTCGTGCACGCCGGCACGGTTCGGCTGGAGGAGTTCGTCGTCGACGGGCGGGTCGACATCGGCCTCCTGGCGGAGATTTCGCGCAGCCGCCTGATCTTGTCGACCCGGCTCGCCGCAGAGGAGATGGTGCTGGTCACCCGACCCGGGTCGCGCCCACAGCGCATCGTCTCGCTGGAGGAGCTGAGCCGCACTCCACTCATTCTCGGAGACGGGCTGCGGGCGGCCATGGACAATTTGCTCGCGGGTCACCGCATCGAGCTGCAGGTCGACACCGAGCTCAATGATCACGAGACGATCCGGCTGATGGTGCAGCAGGGCGTTGGCGCCTCGATCCTCCCGCACTCCTCAGTTTACCGGGAATGCGCGCGCGGATTGGCGGAAGCGCACCGCATTACTTCGAGTGGCGTATTCCGGACACTCGCTCTCGGTGTCGCGGCAAATCGCAGCACCTCCTCGGCACGCGAAGCCGTCGCCGAGATCGTCACGCAAGTCGTTGCGGACATCGAAGCCGAGGGTAAGCTCTGTCCGCGCTTCCCGGCGGCCACGATGCCGGACGCCGCCAAGCTATCACGCTCGCGCATACGAGGGCGGGCTAAAGTCGAAGCTTAACCGGAAGGAGGAACGCGATGTTGATTGTCGATTCACAGATCCACCTTTGGGAAAACGCCAAGATGTCGCCGCAGCACCGGCAGATCCCGACCTATAATGTCGACGATGCACTGAAGGAGATGGCCGAAGCCGGGGTCGATGCGGCGGTGATCCATCCGCCCAGCACGCTTGGCGAGGGGCCGAACGTTCAGGCGGTCGAAGCGGTGAAAGCGCACCCCGACAAATTCTGCATCCTCGGCAATTTCGACCTGCAGGCCCCGAACCGCGAGGAAATCGTCAGGAACTGGCGGCAGCGGCCTGGGATGCTCGGCTTCCGCTTCACGTTCAACCAGCCGCACCAGCAGAGCTGGTGGAACGACGGGTCTCTGGATTGGTTCTGGGCAGCCAGCGAGAAGGAAGGGCTGCCGGTCGGCCTCCTCGCCGGCGGGCACATGGCCGACCTCGGCAAGATCGCCGAGCGCCACCCCGGGCTGAAATTGCACATCGACCATCATGGCCGCGGCGGTGGCGGCGGCAGTGGGACCGATGACGCGGCTTTTGCCAATCTCGGTGAAATGCTGGCGCTCGCCAAATACCCCAATGTGGCAGTGAAGCTCTCCGGCGCTCCGAGCTACTCGAGCCAGCCCTACCCCTATCGCAACATCCACAGCTACATCCGCCAGATCTTTGACGCGTTCGGCCCGCAGCGCTGCTTCTGGGGCACCGACATCACTCGCATGCCATGTTCCTACCGGCAATGCGTGACAATGTTCACCGAAGAGCTGCCCTGGCTCCAGGGCCGCGACCAGGAGCTGGTGATGGGGCAAGCCATCTGCGACTGGCTCGGCTGGAAACGACCGGTCTAACCCGCGAAGGGGGGCTGGACGAGCACAGTGCGTCCTTCGAGACGGCCGCTCCGCGGCCTCCTCAGGATGAGGTATTTTTTACAATGCCCTCAAAGAGGTACCTCATCCTGAGGAGCGACCAACGGGCGCGTCTCGAAGGACGCACGATCGTGATGCAGCCCCGCAAGGGCTCTCGCTCCCGTCATGCCGGTGCGATATGCCGGTGATCAAAAGACGGCATTTTGAACATCACGCGCCGCGGCGTAGTGTCGGGTGCAGATTCATTGCCGAGAGGAAGCTGGAGCAATGCAATTTGGGCTATTCGGCAGTGCTGCGGCGAGACGCGGCGGTCCCGATTTCGACAGCAGCGAAGGCTACCGCGATTTCATCGAATACAACATCGAGGCCGAGGCGCTCGGCTTTCACAGCACCTTTGTCGTCGAGCACCACTTCACCGGCTATGGCCAGGTCTCGGCCACGCTCAACCTGTTGACTTGGCTCGGTGCGCGCACGCGCTGGCTGCGGCTCGGCACCGCGGTGATGGTGCTGCCCTGGCACAATCCGGTGCTGTTGGCGGAGCAGGCGGCGACGCTCGACCTCTTATCGGGAGGCCGGCTCGATTTTGGCATCGGCAAGGGCTACCGCTACAATGAGTTCGCGGGCTTTTGCGTACCGATGGAGGAAGCCGACGCGCGGTTCGACGAAGCGCTCGGCGTCATCGTCAAGGCGTGGACCGCCGACCGACCGTTTTCCCATCGCGGCACATACTGGCAGTTTGACAATATCGTCGTCGAGCCGCCGACCGCGCAGCAGCCGCACCCGCCGATCTGGATGGGCGCCGGCGGCGAGCGCTCGATCCGCCGGGTTGCGCAGCAGGGCTATAGTCTGCTGCTCGGCCAGTATGCTTCGCCGGAGGATGTCGGCCGCTCCATAGCGGTGTTCAAAGACGCCGTCGAGGCGGAGGGGCGCCGTTTCGATCCGATGCAAATCGGCGTGACCCGGGCCTTCTTTGTCGCCGACGACCAGGCCGAAAAAGAGCCGGCGATGGAACGGCGGCTGCAGAACCGGATGCGCCAGCTGAAGCTGGCGACCCGTCCGGACGGCACGGTTCACGGCGGGCCGGACCGGGCCACCGGCGACCCGCGAGCGGTGAACGAAGCGAGCGCGATGTACGGCAATCCCGACGAGATCGCGCGCCGGCTCGAGGCGCTGCGCGACGCCGGGGTGGGTTACGTCCTGATCAACGGCGGCGGCTCGGGTGGCGGGGCGCGCGGGCGCGAGAGCCTGCGCCGCTTTGCGCGCGACGTGATGCCCTTGTTCGCCGAGGAGACACCAAAGCGGCGCGCCGTCTGATGGCGTGAGGTTGCAGCCCGCACTCGATCCTGCGGGTGTTCAGAGCACGACCTCCACCAGAAACGGGCCGGGGGTGGCGATGCCCTCCGCCAGGCGGTCGTTGAACCCCTCCATCGTGGTGACCCGCGCTCCCGGAACCCCCATCGCGCGCGCCAGCCCCACCCAGTCGAGGTCCGGGTGACCGAGATCGAGCATGTCGAGCGCCTTGCGGCCGGGATTGCCGGCGCCGACATTGGCGAGCTCGCCGCGCAAAATCGCGTAGCTGCGGTTCGAGAATAGGAGGGTGGTGACGTCGAGACCCTCGCGCGCCTGCGTCCACAGTGCCTGCAGGGTGTACATGCCGCTGCCGTCGCCTTCGAGGCAGATCACCTTGCGCTCCGGGCACGCCACCGCGGCGCCGGTCGCAACCGGCATTCCCATACCGATAGAGCCCCCCATGTTGGACAGCCAGTCGTGCGGCTGTGCCGAGCGGGTCGGCGCAAAGAAGCCGCGCCCGGTCGTCACCGCCTCGTCGACGACGATCGCATTCTCGGGGAGGAACGCGCCGAGCGAGGCGCCGAGCGCTTCCGGCGTAATTGCGCCGGTTGCCGGGACAGGCGCGGGACCGTTGGCCACCGGCGCCGGGGTCGAGCGCGCCCCGACCGCATCGGCCAAAGCGGCGAGCGCACCGATCAGATCCGCCTCGGGCCGGGCAAGGACATGGCGCGCGGCGTCTGGCGGCGCCAACAGGCTCGGCTTGTCGGGATAGGCGAAGAACGCCACCGGCATCTTCGAGCCGACAAGGATGATGTGCTTGAGCCCGGCGAGAACCTTGACCGCCTGATCGACGACATAGGGTATCCGCTCGACGGGGACCCGACCGCGCCCGCGCTGCGTCAGCGCGTTCGAGCCCTGCGCCATCAGCTTGGCCCCGGTCTTCACGGCGATGCGCCCGGCGAGCTCGAGCCCTTCCTGGCGCAAGGCACGGCCGGTCAGCAGCAGCAGACAGGGCTCACCCGAGCGCAATACCTGCGCCGCCTCGGCGACCGCCTCGGGAAATACCGGTATGGGCTCCACGGTCGGCGGCACCTCGACCGGGCCGGAGCCCTCGTTCCACGCCGTATCGGCAGGCAATATCAGCGTCGCGATCTGGCCGGGCGGCAGCCGCGCCGCGGCAATCGCCGCGGCGCCGTCGGCCGCTACGGAGCGCGCATCGGGAGAGGTCTTGACCCAGCGCGAGAACGGACTTGCCGCGGTCTCGATGTCGGTGGTCAGCGGCGCGTCGTAGCGGCGGTGGTAGGTGGCGTGGTCGCCGACGATATTGACCATCGGCGTCGACGCCTTGTTGGCGTTGTGGATATTGGCGAGCCCGTTGGCCATGCCGGGACCGAGATGCAGCAATGTCGCCGCCGGCGTCCCGGTCATGCGGGCATAGCCGTCGGCGGCGCCGGTGACGACGCCCTCGAAGAGGCCGAGCACGCAGCGCATGCCGTCCACCCGATCGAGCGCCGCGACAAAATGCATCTCCGAGGTCCCCGGATTGGCAAAGCACACATTGACGCCGCCGCCGACCAAAGTCCGCACCAGGCTTTCCGCACCGTTCATGAACCCGTCTCCGATGGCTGTGTCATCGCCAACGCCCAATTGGGCGTGTTCCGAGCAGCATGCCCGCCGCCGAGCGCCGCTTCAAGGCGGGCGAGGCGGGCGCGCGGAATTCCGTCTCCGCGTCACGCCCGCGAAAACGGCATCCAGGACCGCGGCCCTGGATGCCGGCTTTCTGCTGTGCTCCGGCCGGAATGACGATCAAACCACCGTTGCTCATCAATGGCGGACCTGTTTTTAGGATTTCGCCCTTGTGGTATTCTCACGGCATGTCCGCCCCCGCTGATGATCCGATCCTTAAACGCTTCCGCGCCACGCTCGATGAGATGTACGGCGACCGGGCCGAGCGCGTGGTGCTGTTCGGCTCGCGGGCGCGGGGCGACGCGCACAAGGATTCGGATTACGACGTTGCGGTGTTTCTGCGCGACATGGCAGACCGCGCGGTGGAGATGAACCGGCTCGCCGACCTCAGCACGAAAATCATTGTCGATGAATACGGCCCCTTCATCCACGCAATGCCGTTTCGCGCCGGTTCTTACAATGAAACCACGCCGCTGATGCACGAAATTCGCACCGGCGGCATTGATTTATGAAATGGGCCAGCTGCGCTTTGCATAATTCAAGAATTATGAAAGAAAATTAGGGCCTTGATCCGACACGGCTTTTCCTTTGCATAAATTACCGCCATAAGTACGGGCATGAAATACGGCTACGCGCGGGTATCGACGGACGGCCAGAGCGTTGACGCCCAAGTGCGCCAACTCACCAAGGCGCAAAAAGGTGTTCCGCGAAGTGGCGAGCGGCGCAAAGACCGACCGGGCGCAGCTTCGCCGGTTGCTCGACCAGCTTGAGGCGGGCGACGTGCTGACGGTGACGCGGCTTGACCGGCTGGCCCGATCCACCCGCGACCTGTTGAACACGCTCGCGGCGATCACCGGCAAGAAAGCCGGTTTCAAATCCCTTGGCGACACATGGGCCGACACCACGACATCGCACGGACGGATTGATGCTCACCGTGCTTGGCGGGCTGGCGGAGTTCGAGCGCGACCTAATCCGCGCACGAACGGGCGAAGGCCGAGCGCGGGCCGTGGCGCGCGGGCAGAAGATGGGCCGACCGTTCAAGCTCACCGATCACCAGAAGCGCGAGGCGATCAAGCGGCGAAACCAAGGCGAGACGCTTGCCGACATCGCCCGCAGCTACAATGTCAGCCCGGCGGCGATTTCACGGCTAGCCGCACAATCGAAAGCAAATAGAGGCTCACGTTTTGGAGCAGTTTGATATACGGCGCGCGATCCGCGCGGTGCTGGTGCTAGGCTGGCTGTTGGCGCGGGCTGCCGGAGGATGGTTGCTTCGCCTTCTAAGTATCCCGTTGCGGGTTTTTCGCGGCGTCGGCCCCAATGTGTTCGCATCATTGATCGGTGTGTTTGTTGGATCTGCGATTACTTTCGCATGGGATATCCTGAAAACGTCGCGGGATCAACAAGCCGAACTACTCAGAGCCGCCCGGAGCGTAGATCAAGAGACGCAGAATAATCTCGCTGTCATTTCAAACGATCTGTTTACCCTCACTAGTGACGATGTTGAGGCGGACAAGCGCGCAGAGGTGGTGACTCCTCCAGTCATGCCTCTTCTAACTGCGGCAGGCGAAACGGCGTATTTGCATGGCTCCTTCGAAGTGTATTCGCCAGAACTTGCCATTGGTATAGGTAACGTATATACCATCCACTATATTATAAATAAACGAATTGAAGGCAGGGATTTTGTAACTGCTCACCCCCCTCGGAGGCTGAGCCCTTCCAATCACCACCTTCGCTGAGCGCCGCTGATCCGCAGATGCGAGGGGACGGCACATTTTGTGGGTGAATGTTTAATGGGCGCATAG
>Ga0137359_10003097_pt1 | contig 13422 bp, 8 predicted proteins | sample Mad1_40_16metaG_FD_108281 | JGI IMG/M metagenome (GOLD analysis project Ga0137359, IMG submission 108281) | Vadose zone soil microbial communities from Angelo Coast Range Reserve, California, USA - Mad1_40_16 metaG | ecosystem: Environmental > Terrestrial > Soil > Vadose zone | place: USA... | reverse complement strand
CAAGGGCTTGTTTGACAGCCTCTGTATGTTGATCCCAGTAGGGAAGGTTGCTATCATCACGATCCGTAAGCTTCGGCACCAGCACGTCAACTTTCCGCTGCTGTAACTGCTCGGCGACCATGGACCAAGTGAATGGACCAACGAGGGGACTATGCACGAGAATAACTAGGGAATTCATCGATTCTCACCCCTAAAGTATGCTACGGGCTCCGCCGGCGAAAAAAATCGCCTTGGCTTCACAAAAAACAGGGCAATCACTCCATTCCGGTCTCACGCAGTAACGAAAGACAATCGCGAGCAAGTTGTCTTTTGTACACGAGGAGTAAGCGACTATTCCTTGTGGTGTTTCTGCCTCCGTGGACTCCGGCGGTTCCCGCCAAGGTCTGGCTTCGGTGGCCTCGTTCTCTTGCACCCTCAACTCTTCGCAAATTCCTAGCCTCGTCCGCCAGATGGGGGTTAACAAGACGCTTACGCTCGATCTCGATCCTAACTGCTTCTGACCAAAACCCCACCATCACGGCCGTCAACCCTGTGCTTCACGAGACGGTTACCCTGTTCCTGCCGATAAACTCAATCCAACTTCCCAGGTCAAAGTTTTTCGGGACTTGATCTGGAAAGTCTCGGCGATAGCGATAAAGCGTCCGCGCTTGATTTCTAAGCATTTCACAAAGCGCGACCGATTCACTGCTCGAACTCTTGAGTCGTCCTTACTAACCTTTTGTCGCCACTATTAAACGAATCTCTTTTGCTGAAAATTCTGTTTGGGCGTTTACCGGTGGCGGGTTTTTTAGACTGCGTTTCTGCCGACCCCCTCCTCCCCCAGCAACGGCAATTCGTTTCTATTTACCAAAAGCTTTTATTCTCGGGTCCCTACAGCTACGTTCTTCGGGTCACACGGTCGAAGCAGCCAGCCTGATTTTACTCCTTGTCTTTTTCGGTGACGTTGCAAAAACGACCGTTTTCCCAACAAGCTGAATCCCTGCCGGTTCCTAGGGGAATCTTGTTGCATAAGTATGTTGCATTTGCCAGACGATCGGCAACGCCTTAGCGCAACGTATTCTATTGCATATCGGCCATGCTGCGTCTCGAAAGTCGCTTTTTTGTCTCGCGCTCTTGTTTTGTTCGTGCCGGGCGCAAGTCGTAAGCTCTTGGCATGCCCTCTATTATGAAGAGTGCTATCCTCTTGTTTATTCTCGGGAGCTTCGGACTGTGGCGAATGGTGCTGACTACGGCAGCGAACATCAGGGGTATGTGAAGGTTCAGCAGGCTCTAGATTACGCCGAGTTTCAACTCGTGGTGAATAGGGCTTTTGAGGAACTCCGTTTGTTTCAAAAGGTACGATTTGTTGTGATACAGGATCCAAACGTTGTATCGGTCAAGGACGACAGCGAATTAACAAAGCACTTGGAAACGCTCCATCAGTTCTGTGCCTCCGGGGGTTTGATCAGCTTCCTAGATGACCGCAAAGTTCAGTTGCAGGTGGGATCTTTATGGGCAGGAGGCCAGAAGAAGGCTTTGAGTCTTGGCTTAAATCCTTCGTGGCCGATATGTCTGTTGTGCGACCCGTCTTGCATGTGTCATTGAATCGTCTTCGACCCGATACCGCTAATTTTTACGTCAAGGATGAGAAGCAGCCGTCTTTCGAAGGGGTCCCAAACTACAGGGCATGAAGCCAGAATGCGAAAGTATCAAGCCTGATGATGAGGATGAGGACGGTAGCAAGGACATCGACACTGAAGACCTCGATTCCGACAAGACTGAAGGTGACGAATTGAAGAAGTAGAAGAAGGCGAAGAGTATCGCACCCGCGCTCAAGCCCACACCGCCGCCTATGGGCGAATAAAAAGCGCATAGTTGTGGCAAAAGCCGGTGCAGTAGCTGGCTTCAAGCATAGCGCGATGCGGTCACATGACGGACCGTGAGACTGGTGCCGCAGCGGGTACAATGCGCTTCATGAGCCGGCGAATTGCCACCGTTGACGTATGAACATGGAATTAAGGCGCATCGGTCTCGCTGGGGACCTGCAACCGGTTGGCAGCTTGCTTCACGAGCTTCAGTCCCGTCGTCCTGACCTCTTGCTGAACATCCGCGTTATTGATGAGATTGGCCATCTCGCTCAATGCCAACCCGACCAGTACGTCACGTTTGGCGGGAGATAGCCCGGAATAAGCATTCAACGGCCCCGAGGGAGGGACCGGCACTGGTCCAATCCCCGGCACCCAGATGACCCCGCCTCCGTCGCCGATTATGCCGAAAAGAATCCTGCCGACAATCGCAATTAATCTCCTGGGATCGATCACACCGCCGATTGCCGCCGAAAAATCCGAGAGGATATAAGCCTCGCCCTCCACGTCGCCCAAGGCCTTGTCTGGCGCTCCTACGATGGCCAGACCGCCAACGGCTGACGCGTCGATAGCGACCGACATGCCGAAATCGTCGCGGGCCGCTGCATCGCTGGCGACGATCTTCTCAATCAACAGCCATGCCATGCCCTTGCGCTGGAAAATGTATGCTGCGCCGCTGTCATCCGCCACCTCAGCGTCGAACGGATCGCCCACCAGGGCATAGTTGCCGCTGATGCCGACCGAAGTCCCGAACGTTCTCTGAATGCCGGTGTTGGGTTCGAGTTTGGCCTGTTGGATCCAGACTGACCCACTATTCACGAAGACGTAGGCTGCGCCCGCGCTATTGGCGTCGCCGTTGGGAGCCCCGGCGATGATGTAGTCTCCACTGATGGAGACGGAGTCACCAAAAATGTAGTTCGAAGCGTCGCTCGCGGTGAGGACCGCCTGCTGCTGCCAATTCGTTCCATAACGTTGAAAGACCTTCAGGGCGATGCCAGAGGAGTCCCTTGCGACGGCATAGTTTCCGCTCAGCGAGACCGCCCGCCCGGTGATGCCAGTGAGCCGGTCTTCCACGGTCCACGTCGATCCGGTGCGCCTGAACATATACGCATCCCCCGACCCTACCATGGCCCAATCTCCGCTGAGAGCTACGGACTGACCGAAGAACGCACTGTCCGCAGGATCACTGGCGACAAGTACGCTCTCCTCTACCCAGTTCGACCCATCGCGATGGAAAACATAGGCTCGGCCCGGCTCGTTGCCGCCGCCGGACCGCGCTCCGACAATTGCGTAGTCGCCGTCGATCGCGACTGCAGTGCCAAACTGATCGTTCGGTCCCGCTGCGATGCTACCGCTCACCTGGGCCTGCTTAACCCAACCCGTTCCGTTTTTGACAAATATGTAAGCCAATCCTACTTCGGATTCCGCCCCCGTCATTCGGCGCGCCCCGACAATGGCGTAGCCGCCCCTCAGCGCAACTGCCTGTCCGAATTGAAAGGCATCGCTTACTACAAGCTTGAACTCAGTTGCCATACATCGTCTCCTTTGGCCAACCAGACTGGCCTTCCTCCATATACAAAGGATTTTCGACAGAGCGGTTTCAGACGAGCCCTAGATTGGAACAGCCGCAGAGCTGTCTACTGGTTCCAAGACGCTGCGCTGATCGTTGAAAAGAAAGACGATTTCGGCGGCGCCCATCAGAATCTTTACCGAGAGCTAGAACGTGCAGAGGATTTAGCAGGCCATGTGGCGATTTTTAGTTTCACCTGTCGTCACAAAAGGGTCAGTCAAACAGTCAAACGAGATTCGATTTCTGTGGTCGGGGGACTTGCACATACTGCTTTTTGAAAACTGATTTATCAATGAGTTCCAAAAAACAGCGCCCTTCGACGCCAATTTCCGATCAAGATATTCGCGAACGCCTCAATCGAGCGTTGCTGCGATTTGCCGCGAATGCCCAGCCGGCGTTCTATACTGATGATGCAACAAAGCACCTCTCATACCGGTCTGACTTTCTCGGTTTCCTTCGGCTTGGAAAGTACAAGGACGAGATTGGCCGAATTCTAAAGGTTTGCACTGCTGAGCCACCCCCTCGAAGGGCGATATTTTACTGCCACGCTCACGCGAGAAAAAGATGAGTCTATCCCAAACCTGATCGTCACTCTTAAATCGGGCGCGGAATGGAGCGATGTGCGTGCAGAAGCAGCTGCTGTGTTGGATATTTCTCCCGCTTCCCTGCTCACACCTCAAGCAGAGGAGATTTACCAATGGCTGATCAAGAAAGCGAACATTGGAAAAACGTGGAGCAGTCAAGAGCTTTCAAAGCGATTCAAGCCTGAACCTTCAAAGGATCTCTTTTGGAGACTCCGCTTATTACGGGATCATCGAATAATGATCGAGGACCAAGGCTACTGGAATTTTCGGATTTGTGTTTCTGAAACTCCTGCACCCGAGCTGACACTTCCCCGTTAAACCCAGTCTTCCCGGAGATTCCGAAGAAGTTTGCAAAGGCCGATCTCGAGCGGTTACGCGACTCCTTCGAAAACTTGATCCTCGATCATGCTTCAAACGAAAACATTCTCCTCATAGCACGCATTGAGAAGCGCTGTGAGATGCTATCATGCTTTGCCTCAAGCACCGAAGGATCGGTCGAAGCCTGGCACTATTACAGAGCGCTATCCGTCATGCCTCGGATTAAAGGCACGTCGCTGTTCTACCATTTTAGGCACGATTTGGGCCCTTGGTACCTCTGCTTTAGTCTCGCTTCCGAATTCACTTGGGAGCAGGTCAAAAAATCCATTGCGCTGCGACGGCTGGAGAAATCCCCGAGCGAGAAATACGGTCTGACGAAAATGGCCCCCGATCTTCTTTCGTGGCTTCTTAGCAAAAACCACGAGACATTTAATTTGCATCTTTCGCCAAACGTAGAGGACGACCTGAAACTCGGCATCGGAATCGATGTCGAGCAGATTGGAAAAAAAAAATCTTCGACAATTATTCGATCTGCTCTGCCAGGAAATTACGGAAAAGACCGAGTTTGAAGCCAGAGCCGTTCCTTGGGCGGAAGGATTCTATGATTTGATCATTCATATCTTTTTCCGCAAGAAGCTTGACCTTGAGGAACAGGCTGTTCGAGCTATCCAGTCATTCCTTTGGGAAAGCGGCATAGACAGAAGCAAAGCTCGTATTCGAGAGGCGCTTAGTCGGCTTCCAGCGGAAGACTAGCCTTGCGCGAGAAAGGGGGCTTCACCCCCTAAACAGTACCAATCTGAATCTTCAGGCGTCCTGGACGATGAACCGAGAGGTTAGCCAGCTCTGCATTCCTGGGATTCCCGTGCGATTTTGTGCAAGCCATAGGACACCAAATCGACTAAACTCTAAGCCGCGGAGGACGCGTGAGTGCGAAAGGAACATTGGTCTGTCAGGTTTGCGGCACCGCATTGAACGGCGGTAGCGAAGCCTGTCCGGTTTGTGCACTACGAGGAGCTCTCGGACCCGACACCACCTCGGTTTTGGATTTCTCTTCCGAGCTCCGTTTTGAGCACTACCAGGTTCTAAAGAACAAAGACGGCACACCTGTTGAGCTCGGTCGCGGGGCAATGGGGATCACCTACAAAGCCTTGGATGTTCATCTGCAGTGCCCGGTGGCTCTCAAGATCATTAACGCCCGGTTCATCGGCGACGACTCGGCTCGGCGTCGTTTTGTGCGAGAAGCCCGTGCGGCGGCCAGCGTCCGGCATCCCAACGTGGCGTCGGTTTTTCATCTGGGTGAAAGCGGCGGCAGTTACTTTTACGCGATGGAGTTTGTCGATGGAGAAACGTTGGCAAAATCGATCCAACGTTCTGGCAGACTGGAGCCAGATGTGGCGCTCGAAGTAGTTGCACAAGTCGCTGCTGGACTAATGGCTATCGAGAAACGGGGTCTGGTCCATCGAGACATCAAAGCGAGCAACATCATGGTCAGTTGGGACGAGGGTCGGTTGGAAAGCGTCAAAATTATCGATCTGGGCCTGGCGAAAGGAGTTGCAGAAGAGACAATTTCGTCGGCGGGAGGTTTTGTCGGAACACCCGGATATGCCAGCCCCGAACAATTTGCTGGAATCGGAATCGATATTCGTTCCGATCTGTATTCGTTAGGGATCACGCTTTGGGAGATGCTTTCGGGCAAGCTTCCTTTCCAAGGCTCTGCGACTGAGTTGATGTACCAGCATCAACATGTTCCGCCGCCCACTGAAAAATTAAAAGGCGTCCCGGTGCCGGTTGTCGCATTGCTTGAGGTTCTGCTGACCAAAGCTCCCGAGCACCGCTTTCAAAGCCCGGCCCAACTTCAGAAGGCTCTGCCCAAAGTGAGAGAAGCGCTTGCTTCCGGGTCACACTTATCAACGACTGACCTGCGGTCGTTTGGTGGCCAAATATCGAAACAATTGCCGACACGAAGGCGGAGCAAGCAGACCTTACGCTGGCTGCTAGCGGCCGGCTTGAGCTTGATCGTGTTGCTGCTGGGCTTGTTTTACTTTCCTGGATATCGGGCGCCTTTCAACGGCCAGAAGGATGCACTGGCGCCAACTGACAAAAGTATCGCAGTGCTACCCTTTGAAAGCCTCAGCGAAAACAACAGCGATAGCTACTTTGCTGATGGAGTTCAGGACGAGATCCTTAATAATCTGGCCAAGATAGCGCAACTCAAAGTCATCAGCCGAACTTCGGTGATGCAATATCGCGCGGACGCTAAACGCGACCTGCGGCAAATCGCTAATGCCTTAGGCGTCGCCAACGTGTTGGAAGGAACTGTCCGTCGCGATGGAAACCGTGTGCGTGTTAGCACCCGGTTAGTCGATGCTCACAATGACAACACGGTTTGGGCCGATAGCTACGATCGAAATCTAACCGATATTTTTGCCATCCAGAGCGACGTGGCCCGGACCATCGCCAGTAAGTTAACCACAACCCTTTCGCCCGAAGAGAAAAAAAGGATAGATTCAAGGCCGACCGACAACCTTGAGGCCTATGATCTTTATCTCCAGGCCAAGGAGTCAGTGGCGGATGCTAGCGTTTCTTTTTCCGCCGAGACGAGCGAAAAGCTCTTGCGGAAGGCTATTGGTCTATTGGAGCAAGCTGTTCGCCTCGACCCAGAGTTCGCGCTCGCCTACTGCACCATCGCGGAGACTGACGGCCTCCTGTATTCTGGGTACGATCCAACCTCGGAGCGACGTGCATTGGCGGATGCGGCAATAAACACTGCGTTGAGGTTACGGCCCGATCTTCCCGAGGTTCACCTAGCCTATGCAAATCATCTTTATAGGGGCTACCGTGATTATGAACGGGCGCGAGTGCAGCTAGCAATCGCGAAGCGCGCCTCGCCCAATAGTGCGGAAGCGCTCCTACTTGGAGCGCTCATGGATTGCCGGCAAGGTAATTGGGAACAGGCAATCCAAGAGTTCAACGACGCGATCGCGCGCGATCCACGCAATCCGCCTCCAATAATGACGTTCGCGGACGCGCTCGTATACGTGCGTCGGTTTCGTGCCGCTGAAAAGGTATACGATCGTTTGACCGAACTTTTACCGGATCAGCAACCGATGCTCAAAGTCCTGAAGATGTCTATAGCTTATTTAGAGACCGGAGACGCCACCGCCTTGCGCTCGGCGATCGCGGAGCTGCCGGCGTCGATGGCCGACGACGGGGATATGCTTTCCTGGCGACTGTCTTGCGCGTTAAGTCATCGTGATTGGCCGGAAGCAAGAGAACTCCTGGAAAAGATGGGGGGAAGCGAAGACACTGGATTTGCCTATGGCGCCGAGCCCGTCCCTCTCGGCTGTAGAACACTTCTGCTGGCTCGACTGCAAATGGAACAACCCGATGCAAACCCTACTTTTCGCGAGACAAGAGAGCAATTGAACCAAAAGGTCCAGAAGTCACCAGCAAATGCCAAGTTGCTCAGCCAACTGGCCGTAGTCGATGCCCTGCTTGGACAGAAAGAAACAGCAGTATCGGAATCTAAACGTGCTGTCCAAATCTTGCCGATCTCTAAAGATGCTTGGGAAGGGCCGGGCCTAGTATTGAATTTAGCTATTGTCTATGCGTGGACAAATGAGCTGGGCCTGGCCTTCGAAACATTAGGTCCTTTGACAAAAATACCCGGTGGCATTTATCTGGGCCCGTTAAAGCTCGATCCATTTTGGGACCCGCTTCGCAAAGATCCGCGGTATGACAAACTGCTAGCCGAGCTAGCACCCCGGGATTAGCGCCTGATTAATTATGTTGTCGAGTACGCTGCGCGGAGCGAGCAATATCTACGAGTCGATCGCGGGAACGGTTCAGGCGGCGACCGGTGTCATTAATTTGCGTGATGCTGCGTCACTGAAGCCGATTCTCAAATAGGCGACACTCTATCGCATTTTTGCGAGCGACAGGAGAAATAGGCAAATACTGTGTACTGACTTCTGCGCAACGGGCCTGTTTAATAAGCTTGATGTCGGACGTCGTTGATCCCTATGCGGCGATCAATCCGCTCTGGCGTTCGGTTGTACTTCTAACGACATATTTTGCCAATCCAGATTCGGCCGCATCGGATCCTCAAGAGATCCGTTCTGCGACCGGGTTCGTCCACCAGATAGGCGATCGGTGCTTTCTTATCACTGCGCGACACATCGAGCCGGTCGTCTAACTGCCAGCCGACCACTCGACGACTGAAAAGGTCCAAAATCATCGCTCGATAAAGCCCGCCTTCGGCAGTAGCAACACAGGTAATATCGCTGGCCCAGATCTCATCAGGCCGCTCTGGTGCCAAAGTTGGCGATCCGATTGGGTTCAGCTCGACCGGCGGCTGAGAATGAGCTTTAAAGATCTCATTCGTAAACGCGCCCAGACCATCGCTATGTCGTCATCGATTCGGATCATGGGATCATAGATCCGCATCCGAAAGGGGCATTCAATTGACCCCTTTTTAACCAGCGAGCGGTAGGTTCACCTTTATCACGTCGACGATCTCATTTTTCTCCGGCAAACGCTTGAGCGGGTGATGCTCTCGGCTGATAGTAGTGGGGCTACCGGCCTCCCATACCCCCCATCCGCAATAATCTGATAGCCGGAAGGATCTTTTATGATTCGCGACGCAGCGTTGGACCAAATTAAGAACGCCGAACAGCCCTGGGATTTCCTCGTCATTGGCGGGGGTGCGACGGGACTCGGTGTTGCCGTCGATGCATCCGCGCGCGGTTACCGTACGCTGCTGGTGGAGCAGTACGATTTCGCCAAAGGAACTTCCAGTCGCAGCACGAAGCTCGTGCACGGCGGCGTTCGTTACCTTAAGCAAGGCAACATCTCGCTCGTGCTGGAAGCGTTGCGAGAGCGCGGACTACTCTGCGAAAATGCGCCGCATCTAGTCCACCACCTTGAGTTTATCGTGCCGATCTACAGCTGGTGGGAAGGGCCGTTTTACGGCGTTGGCATGAAGATTTACGACCGGCTCGCGGGTAAGCTCGGGCTCAGTCCCTCACGGGTGCTTTCGCGTGAGGAGACGCTGAAGCAGATTCCAACGCTCGAACCTTCCGGGCTCCAACGGGGAGTGTCCTATTACGATGGCCAGTTCGACGATTCGCGTTTGGCAGTAAACCTGGCTCAAACGATTTTTGACCTCGGCGGTGTCGCAATCAATTACATGCCAGTCGTTTCCCTGATAAAGGAAGACGACCTGATCGCTGGGGCAGTGGTGCGAGATCTTGAGACCGGTTCGGAACACCGAGTCCGAGCTCGGGCGGTGATCAACGCCACAGGCGTGTTCTCGGATGGCGTTCGCAAGATGGATGAGCCCGACGCAAAAACCGTCATCGCCGCGAGTCAAGGCTCCCACGTGGTGCTACCGAAGGCGTTCCTGCCGGGCAACAGCGCCATCATGGTTCCGCATACGCCGGACGGTCGGGTGCTGTTTGCGGTTCCTTGGCATGATCACGTGGTGGTGGGAACCACCGACGTCGGCGTGGATACTGTTTCGCTTGAGCCAGTTCCCATGGATGAAGAAATCGGGTTCATCCTCACCAATGCCGCCAAGTATTTAAGCAAGCCTCCCAGCCGCGGTGACGTCCTGAGTGTTTATGCGGGGCTGCGCCCTTTGGTGAAAGTCGGCGATTCCAAGAGCACGGCGGCCCTTTCTCGCGACCATACCATCCTGATATCCAACGCTGGGCTGTTGACGATCGCCGGCGGCAAATGGACGACTTACCGCAAGATGGCCCAAGACGCTGTCGAACAAGCGGAGACCATGGCCGGCTTGGAGGAACGTCCTTGCAAAACCGAGCATTTGCAGATCCATGGGTGGACTAGACAGGCCATCCCGGAGCCAAGCTTGCGCATTTACGGCGCCGACGCGCCCGCGATTCAGGAAATCGCAAGCAAAGAGCCTGCCTTGGCAGAAAAATTTCACTCTGAACTGCCGTACATCGGCGCCGAGGTGGTCTGGGCCGTGCGCGCAGAAATGGCACGGACGGTCGAGGATGTGCTTGCGCGCAGGACCCGGGCCCTGTTACTAGGCGCGCGGGCCAGCATTGAAGCCGCTCCACGGGTAGCGGAGTTGATGGCACGAGAGCTAAAACGGGACGGCAACTGGCAGAAGCAAAGTGTGCAGAATTTTAACCAAGTGGCCCAAGGATACGTTCTGCCAGCATAACTATGGCCAGCTATTGCTAAATCCCGTGTTCTGCGGGTAGCCGCCCGGACTTGACGGCACGCAGGAGAGCTTGGTGATCGGCTTCCGTCTGATCAGCGTAGGCACGCGCGAAGCGAGCGAAAGCCCGATCGGCGATGTCACCCTTGCCAAGGTAACCGGACAGCATCGTGGCACCTGTCGAGCGAGCATGGCCTTTGGCGAGCAAGGCGCCGCAGATCCGACCATAGTCCATGAGCGCAGAGCCATCCATGCCTTGCACGGTGATCGCGCCTTTCATGTCGCGGAATTGGCGGACATAGTAATCGCGGTTGTCTACAGTCGTCCAACCCAGCAGCAGATCGCTCACAGTCTGCAATGTTTGCTGGTACTCCACGACCCGCTGCCCCTGATGCGCGTGCCATGCGGTGTCACCATGCACAAAGGGGGCGATACACGATCGCCGGGCCTGCTTCAGCTGGAGGAATACCATGTCATCCGCGCCATTACCTTGCAGCAGCACAACGAACGCTCGCAGGCCAACACTGCCAACCCCAACTACCTTCTGTGCCACGTCGATGACCACATACGAGCCAAGCACGCGGTGCCAATGCGGCGGAAGGGTTTGCAGGTATGCCTGGAGACCATCGATGAGACGCTCCTTCTCTTCATCGGATACGTGAACTACAAGAGGCGGCTGGTCCATGATTTGGCGATTACCATCGCGCTCGCGCGTGAGCTTTGGTAGCGCCCGGTCGGTCGTCCGCTGACGCGCCAGGTTGGCTGATCGCTCGATTTCCGCTCGCAGCGACCAATCCACCATCTCCTGTCGCATCCGATCGATGTCCATCCGGTTAAATGACCGAGCCAGCAACGGCTGTCCTGCGAGCTCGGCAATCTGGCGGCGATATGCTGTCGCACACCACAGCGCTGCGTCTTCACAAGTCGCTTCGGCGAGGCCGTTATGCCGGCCAGCCACCCAAATACTCGTAACAAATCGCCATAGATCCCACTCCCATGGGCCTGGGTGTGCCTCGTCGAAATCATTTAGGTCGAACACAAGATCGCGTTCCGGTGAGGCGTAGAATCCGAAGTTACCGAGGTGTGCGTCGCCACAAATTACGGGTTCGAGGCCGGTTCTGGGCAGCCTCGAAAAATCCTCTGCCATAAGGGAGGCCGCACCCCGCAGAAAGGCATAGGGTGAGGCCACCATCCGACCGATCCGCACGGGGATCAGCCGATCCAGGCGCCCTGCGTGAGCTTCCTCGATCAGATCGATCGGGTCAGGCCGGTCCTTTTTAGGCCGCCAGAGGCCCAGATCTCCGCGCCTCACCCGTTCCCGCAGCGAACGGCCTGCTGCTCTTCGTTCTTCATTGGTCGGCAGAGCAGTGCGCAATTCTTTCGGCATCTTTCCCACCCGTGGTCAAAAGTTGCTTATGGGATGTCATCGCATTCTTGCTCGTAATTCTAATTTGCCCAAGCAAATAGCAAACAAAGTCACTTGGGGAGTCAAAGCTTTCTCGAAACCAAAGTGCGACTGCGGGCGCTACAAAACGTTTAGTCGAGAGTTACTTTGATCCAGAGCAGGACTATTTGGACAATCTTTGGGATTACTTTCATCTCAATCCGGTCCGAGCAGGGTTGGTGAGATTAGGCTCGGGGTCGCGTCCAAAATTGAAGAAACATTCTTTTCAGATGTTGTGGTCAGTGAATTCCTAGGTACACTCTACTGGTCCAGTTGATCTGCCGAAGGCCAAGGCTCTAAGGCAATAAGGGAGGCGGAAGCGCTGGTCGAACTGTTTGAACCGCGCAATTGGTCTGCCGAACCGTGCCGTCTCCGCGGCGTGTTTCTCGCGGCTATTGGCGCTGACGAGACCCAAATTGAGGCTTCGTTCCGCGAAGCCGTCAGAATTGCACAGGCACAGAAGTCGGTTTCACTGGAGAAACGCGCCGAAGCAACGTACGCAGAATACCGTCGCCAAAAAGCGAGCGCCGCAGGAGGACGTGGATTCCGACTCCCTCTTTGATGTTTTCTTGCAGCGCGCTGCCTTTCGTTCAATTCAACGAGAATGCCAACCCAAACTGGGATCCGATCCGAAAACATCCGCGTTTCGCGAAGCTAGTGGTGCAGTTGCCGACGCATCCGTGAGCCTGCGGGAATTCATCCGAGTCAGACACGATGTCGTCTAGCTAGGTCTCGCACGGATGTAACGGTGCTCACGGAGAGTTCTTTGCCGTTTAACAGTAACCGTCTAGTGAAGCACAGGGTTGACGGCCGTGCTTTGCCTATCCGCCATCGCATGCTCGATAGACTTTGATTTATGAGCCTCTCAATTCGGCGGCGCTCCTGGCGGCGTCCTCGATCCGTTTCAATGGTTCGAAGAGACCTGGATTGAGCTTCGGCGTCTGGTGTTTTAGTGACATATTTTAAATAATCAATTTATGGATGTCGCATACCTCTCGGCACTATCGGCGATTGCCGGATCACTGGTCGGCGGCCTGACATCGGGCTTCACGACTTGGCTGAGCCAACGTTCCCAGGCGAGGGCCGGCCAGCTCGCCCGCGAAATGTCGCGGCGAGACGACCTCTACAAGGATTTCATCGCCGCGGTATCGAAAGCATATGGCAATGCTCTCGTGAGCAACGAGCCCCAGGTTCAGGAGCTCGTGGCCCTCTACGCTATGATCAGCAGGATGCGCGTCATGTCTTTGCCGCGCACTGTTGCGTGCGCCGAGAAGGCCATGCGGGTAACGACCGACACCTACTTCGCACCGAACAAGACGATCCACGAGCTGCATGAACTGACGAAGGGCGGGACATGGATCGATCCGCTGAAGGACTTCAGCGAGGCCGCGCGCGAGGAGCTGCGGGCGTTCACCTCGCTGTAGGGCAATGAGTGACAGAGACCCGAAAACAACGCCTAGACGTACTTTATT
>Ga0137359_10003096_pt1 | contig 13426 bp, 10 predicted proteins | sample Mad1_40_16metaG_FD_108281 | JGI IMG/M metagenome (GOLD analysis project Ga0137359, IMG submission 108281) | Vadose zone soil microbial communities from Angelo Coast Range Reserve, California, USA - Mad1_40_16 metaG | ecosystem: Environmental > Terrestrial > Soil > Vadose zone | place: USA... | reverse complement strand
GCATCTTGTGCGAAACGCACGTCGGCATCCGTGAACAGCAGCCAATTTCCTGTCGAGCACTCATATCCTTTCTGCAAGGCGTGCGTTTTCCCCAGCCAGCCCGGCGGCAGCTCTTGCACATGCACCACGCGAAGGCGCTCATGTTTGCATGCAAATTTGTCCAAAATGGTTCCTGTGGAATCCTGCGAGCGATCATCTACCGCGATGATTTCAAGGTTGGGATAGTCGATGGCCGCCAGCGTAGCGAGCGCCGCCGGCAGCTTTTCCTCTTCGTTGCGTGCCGCAAAAATCAGCGAGATACGAGGGCAATCAGCATCCCTGGCGGGGGCAAAGTCCTTGATCCACGGAAGCCGAAGCGCTCCCCATCCCGTGCGCAGCCCATGAAAGATCCAGAAAAATGCGATCAAGCCAAATAGCATCAGTCCTGCGCTGTGCTCGATCTTCGTCGCGGGAATTGGTGTCAACGCTCGCCTCGCGGTATCCTAGCACGTGACGCAAGACTCGTCGAAACCAACACTTGGGTGAGCGCATTGAAGATTCCCATCGAAGCCACAACACTTCCCAACGGATTGAAAGTCGTGGTCGCTCCGGATACCACCGCTCCGGTAGTCACTGTCGGCGTCTACTATAAGATCGGTTTCCGCCTTGAGCCGCAGGGCCGCAGCGGCTTCGCGCATCTTTTCGAGCACATGATGTTTCAAGGCTCCGCCAACGCTCCCAAGATGCAGCATATCAAGCTCATCAATTCCAGCGGAGGCACGCTCAACGGCTCCACGCACTACGACGTCACCAATTATTTCGAATCCGTTCCCTCCAACGCGCTCGAGCGCGTCCTTTGGCTTGAGGCGGATCGCATGCGCGCTCTCAAAGTCGATGACGAAAATCTCCGCAACCAGCGCGACGTGGTCAAGGAAGAAGTCCGCGTCAATGTGTTGAATCAGCCCTACGGTGGCTTCCCCTGGCTTGATCTTCCACCCATCGCCTTTCGCAATTGGGCCAACGCCCACAACTTCTATGGTGATTTTGCCGATCTCGATGCCGCCAGCCTCGCCGATGTGCAATCCTTCTTTAAGACTTACTACGCCCCCAACAACGCTGTGCTCTTGATCCTCGGCGATGTTAGATCCGATGAGGGTCTCGCCCTCGCCAAAAAGTATCTCGGCGATATTCCTGCCGGTGCCGCGCCGCCATTCGCTGATCCGCGCGAACCTGAACAAGCTGAAGAGCGTCGCGGCGAAGTCGAGGAAAAATTCGGCACGCTGCCCGCTATGGCCATCGGCTATACCGTTCCGCCCCGCCGCACCACCGACTGGCACGCCATGACCTTGCTCGCTCAAGCCCTGCACGGAGGCCGCGCCGGACGCATGTACCGCCATCTCGTCCTCGAAAAACAAATGGTTGTCGAAGTCGACGGAGGCATCGAAGACATCTTTGGCTACAACGGCCCAACGCAAATGGTCACCAAGATTCTTCATAAGCCCGAATATTCCAGCGACGCCACGCTCGCCGACTTCGACGCGGTCGTTCATGAAGTGCAACAAAACGGCATTACGCAAGACGAGCTCGATCAACTCAAAGTGAAATTTCGCTCTGACTATTACTCCACGCTCGAAGGCGGCCGCGGCGGCATGCCGCGCTATGGCCTGATGCATCTGCTGGCGTGCTTCTCGCTCTTCGATAATGAACCACATTTGGTCAACACAATTCTCGACGGCTTCCTTGCCGTGAAGCGCGAAGACATCCAGGCTGTCGCAAAAAGATATCTTCGCAACGACAAGCGCGCCATTGTCTTCCGCCGCCCGGCCGCTGCGCACGCCAAGGAGGCCGCATAATGGCAACCCGCGCCGCAGCCGAGATTCAAACCGCGGTCCCGCCGCTTTCCGCTGAACGCCAAGTCACCTGGCCCAAGCGCACCAAAGTCCGCCTCGCCAACGGACTGAAAGTCGTTCTCGCCGAATCGCACACCATCCCGAAATTTCACGGTGAACTTTTCCTTCGCTCTGGCAACGCCGCCGCCGCAAATCGCGCTCCCGGCCTCGCCGAAATGACCGCCACCGTTGTGCGCACAGGAACCGCAAGGCGCGCGAGCCGCCAAATCGAAGAGGATCTTCGCCGCCTCGGCGCCGATCTCTCCTCCCACGCCGGCGCCGACAACAGCGCCATCGCCTTCGCCGGCCTGTCCGAACTCGCTGAGCCTCTGCTGCAGTTGGTCAACGAACTCGCCCGCGAAGCCTCATTCCCCGAGACCGAATTCGAACGCGAGCGGCGCCAGAAACTCGAAGAAGTAAAGCTGGATCGCACGCAGCCTGGCTTCCTCGCCGGCGAACGCCTCCGCAAAGTTCTTTTTGGCGGGCACCCGTACGCGCAGGTCGCACCCACCGAAGAGCAAGTCGCATCCTATAAACGCGACGACCTGGTCTCGATTTACCGCGATTTCTACACGCCGGAAAACGCGCTGCTCCTGATGGTCGGCGACTTCGATTCGTCCGCCATGCTCGAAACCATCGAAAAGGTTTTTGGTACCTGGAGCGGAGCAAAGCCCACGGTTTCCTCGTCAGCAGAACCCGCGAAACCGCACGGCCGCCGTGTTCACCTTGTGCACGTGCCCGGAGCCGTGCAAGCGCAGATTCTTGCCGGATGCCACGCCATCACTCGCAGGCATCCCGACTGGATCAAGCTGGGCTTGACCAACAGCCTCTACGGGGGCGCTTTCAATTCGCGCTTGGTGATGAACATCCGCGAGGACAAGGGCTACACTTACAGCCCCCGCAGCGGCATCAATCCGCTACGCCAGTATGGCTACTTTTCCGTTTCCGCCGCCGTTCGCAATGATGTCGTCGCCGCGTCGCTCGCCGAAATTTTCTACGAAATGGACAAGCTTCGGGCTCTCCTCGTTCCGGACCCAGAGCTAGCCGATGCTCGTAACTATGTAAGCGGCGTGTTTTCGCTAGGCCTCGCCACCCAAGACGGCTTGCTCTCTCAACTCGCCACCGTCGCACTCAACGACCTTCCCGACGATTACCTCGAAACCTATCGCGACAAAGTCCGCGCCCTTACGCCCGGCGATCTGCTCTCCACCGCGCGAAAGTATTTCGATTCCGCCAACATGCAAATCGTAGTGGTCGGCGACCGTACCCAAATCGAACCGCAAGCCGCCCTCTTTGGCGACCTGGATGTGTACGACGCGCACGGCAAGCGCCTCGGCTAGTTGGAATGAATGTTATTTACTTCTTAAACTGCCTCTGCTAGTATTCCGCAGTTATGGCGCGCGACAAACTGAAGATTCGGTTCTTCCTTTTCCTTCTGACTTTGTGTTTCGTTTTCGCAGCAATGGCAGGGGCTGCCAAGAAGCCGCCCCTCAAGCCCATCAACATTAATACCGCTAACTCCGAAGAGCTCCAGCAAGTCCCGGGAATCGGCCCCGTCACCGCCGAAAAAATCCTGCAGATGCGCAAATCCTACGGCGCCTTCAAAAGCGTCGACGACCTGCTCTCCATCAAAGGTCTTGGCAAAAAGCGCCTCGAAAAGATGCGCAAATATCTGACGGTTAGCAAAATGTCAGCCAGCAAGCCGGCAAAGAGCCCAGCCTCGCCAGGCGCAACCGAAACCGAGGCTCCGCCCAACTAATTTCTTCTGTGGGCCGACTCTCTCCGCAACTCTGCGCTAGATTTTGTACCTTTAGAACGTTTGGTGTGTTGGGTGGCGCGTTTCTACGCGCAGGGGCACCTGGTCCGCGATGCGGATGCCATAGCCTTCGAGCGCCACGACTTTCTTTGGATGGTTGGTAAGTACGCGGATATCTTTCAGACCCAGATCAATCAAAATCTGCGCGCCAATCCCGCTCTCGTGCTGCACCATCCGCTGACGGGCTGGCTCGCGGTCCAGCTGCCCGCGCGAATGAAAATGAATCTGCGGCAGCGCGCCGGGCTCCTCGGAAACCTCAATCCCAAACCCGCGCCCGGTGTGATGCAAATACAAAAACACGCCGCGATCCTCTTTCGCAATCGCCTCCAGCGACCGCGCCACCAGTTCCGCGCAATCGCACGCGATCGAACCAAAAACGTCGCCCGTCAAGCAATGCGAATGCACTCGCACCAGCGGCGCGCCTCCGCTTTCGAGCGCTCCGCGCACAAGTGCGACGTGCTGGTCATGGTCCACGTCGCTTGAATACGCAATCATCCGAAACTCGCCGTACCGCGTCGGCAGCACAGCTTCCGCCACGCGCCGTACATAGCGCTCGTGCTGCATGCGGTAACGAATCAGGTCCGCCACCGTCAGCATTTTCAAGTTGTGTTGCTTGCAAAACTCCACGAGTTGCGGCACGCGCGACATCGTGCCGTCCTCATTCATGATTTCGCAAATCACGCCCGCGGGAGTCAGCCCCGCAATGCGCGCCAAATCCACGCTTGCTTCGGTTTGCCCCGCGCGCACCAGCACGCCGCCGTTCCGCGCCCGCAGCGGGAAAATGTGTCCCGGCCGCGCCAAGTCCTGCGGCTTCGTCTTCGGATCCACCGCCGTTAGAATGGTGATCGCGCGGTCGGACGCGCTAATCCCGGTAGTAACGCCCGCGCGGCCATCGATTGCCTCGCAAAACGCCGTCCCATGCACGGAAGTATTGATCGGCGACATCAGCGGGAGATGCAGTTCATCGCAGCGTTCCTCTGTTAGCGGCAAGCAAATCAGTCCCCGCGCATACTTCGCCATGAAGTTGATGGCCTCCGGCGTAATCTTCTCCGCCGCCATGGCCAAGTCGCCTTCGTTTTCGCGGTCCTCGTCGTCAATGAGTACAATCATCCGTCCCTGCCGGATTTCTTCCACCGCCTCTTCCACGGTCGCAAAGTCAGCTCTCATTTCTCTCATATTACCGAATATAGCATTTAGTGGGTTGATCTGCCTCATTAGGATGGCTAGGTTATGTGCGAGAATACCTGGAACGTGCTCCTTCGCGGTCCCATAGCAGCCGCGAGATTATCTGTTTTCAATTTCGTTGAGCGCTTGCGCGAACGTTGTGTCCGGCGCTACCGGCTGAAAACCAGTTCTACTCTCATCTTGATGCTTATTGATTGTTTTGAGAATTACGAATCGTCCGTTGATGTCGATTTTTTCCGCGCTAGTTTTCCAAATTCCCGGCGACAGATGAACTCGCGTTATGTTCGTGGTGCCACCTTGCTCTACGTGGCCGATCACGCCATACCCAAACTCCACGCGCGTTCCCAGTGAACCAGAGAGGCGTGCTATTCGTTTGTCGAGAAGATCGATGAAAACTATCCCATCCAAAGCGTGCAAAATCCGTTGCTCATAGGTCTTGGGCTTGAACCCGGGATTTGGATGAAACGCTATTCTTTCGGACTCTCCCTCCTGGCCCTGATCCTCAAAGACAAACGCCTCGGGAATAATGCGCAATAGCTCTTCCATCTTTTTGTCGTCATTGTCCTGCTGTTTCTGTATCGCGTGCCTCCGAGATACGTTCTTCAGCAACTCTCGGTTCCGGTCATTCTCTTCTTTCATCTGCACTGATGTAGGTGGCTCGCCATCGACTGCAAGCAGGTGACGAACCGAGGCGTCCACGGTCTCGATTACTTGCTCGCGGAATACGTGGTTGTTACTGCTGCGCTTCGCGACATAGGACCACAACGTTCTCTTTTCGCGCTGTTGCAATTCGTTGTAGCACGTATCTGCGATCAACTCCTTTGCCGTTTGGGAAGGCAAGGCTGGCGCTGGCCGCAAAGCCATGCCTGCTGCAAGCGTGAGGGTAAGGAAACGGGAAACGCGAGCCAACAGAGATATCGTTCTCGATAGTTCCATGACGGCTAGCCTCAGATAATTTGATCGGCGCTTGTGCTTCCATTGCGCTGATACGCAGGTGGGTACTGTCTCCCTACCCGTTCGACCAGCTACTAAAAGACAAGGCGGGGCCCAATGTTCCAACGCTATCAACAAATGGATTTTCGCCAAATAAACAATGGGCTCCAGATAGGAACGGCTATCTAATTGTTAGGATATGTTTGATTCATCAAGCTGCCACGGCGATTTCAGGCAGACGTTTTTCAATGGCCTGCGGTTCGAAGTTCGTCGTGTTGAATTCCTAACGCCCTAACATCTGTAACAGGACCAAGACTGTCGCACAGATCCTTTGAAACCAGAATTTCATAAAGAGTTCTCCTCTCTATTTCATTCTGGTGACCTGTGAGAGTTAGTGCCGCTAGGAAGAGTACTTCTGCTGTTAGTGTTTGTAGGTAAGTGAAAGAGGAGAGGCCCGCCAGCCCAGCGCCTGCTTCGGTGCGAGTCGAAGTCAGACGTTGTACCTCAAAGGACTAATCGGACTTACTGTTTCCCGGGCCATGCATACAGATAGCCGATGCCACGGACACTGCGAATCCTCTCCCCACCGTCGGGCTGTGGCCCAAGCTTGCGTCGAAGATTCGTAATGTGAAAATCGATGCTTCGATCGAAGGGCGAAAATTTCCGGTCCAGGACACGTTCCACCAGCTTATCTCGTGTGAGCACCTGGCCTGGGAATTCGAAAAACATGTGCAACAGCTCAAATTCCGCCGATGTCAAATTCAAAGGCCCGCAAGCTTTCGAGACGATGCGCGCACCCAAATCGAGTTCCAAGTCTCCAAACTTGATTTTTGGAGGCCTAAGCCCGTTCTTGTTGTCGGACTGCCAGCCCGATCTGCGGAGAATGGCGGAAATTCTTGCCGCGAGTTCGCGCGGATTGAACGGCTTCGCCAGATAGTCGTCGGCGCCGAGCTCCAACCCGAGGATGCGATCAAACTCTTCGCCCCTGGCAGTCAGCATCAGAACCGGAGTCCGCGCGCGCTGTCGAATGTCCTTGAGAAGGTTAAATCCCTTCTTGTCCGGCAACATGACGTCCAGCACGATTAGCTCGAAACTGCCTTCAATTCCCGCCTTTGTGCCGGCCTCACCCGTATGTGCAAAAGAAACCCGGAAATCCTCCGCTTCGAGATAGCGCTTCAGGACTTCGCAAAGTTCGCGATCATCATCCACTATGAGCAGGTGCGGCTTGATCTGCTGCGTCGTCCTACCGGCAGCTTCCCTTGCGTTTGCGCTCAGTGTGTTCTTATCCTCCATGACGACTCCGACGAATCCTTTCTCAAGCACGACAGGTCTCCCAAACAAAATCCTAACGAAGAAATCGCTTTTCCAGACCGTATTGTGACGGGTTCCCGTCAACAATACGATGCTGCTTGGAGCGGACCGGTCACCACCTATGCTAGGGCTGGCCTGGATGCCGCGGAACCCACCAGGCAGGAAGGATCTTGGGGAGGCGTATCTTTTTGGCCCACGGCCCCCATTGGGGTTCAAATTCAGTAGCTATGTTCCCGATAGCGATCTGCAAGAACTCACTGGCCATACGCTGTTCCGCGTGTGTTAGATCGTTATAGCCATTCGGAAGGATGCCCATGCCTACAAAACCGCCGGCTGCAGCCGAAGCGAAGTTACTTGCCGCGAAAGTATCTCTGCCGGAATCTGTCTTGTCGACCACGGTGAAGGCGAGCGCGTGCAAGGTTCGGCGGAGCGCGTTGGTGCTCGTCGAGCGTTGGTAGCGAGGATCTTCATGCAGAAGGAGACCCGTAAGAGACTGTGCAGTCTCCCTGGAGGTGCGATCGGCCACTTTGTACCCGTAGATTCGGCCAAATGCACCGGCGCCATCCTTCCATTCTCTTGGGTAGTGGTTTGGCGGACTAGCCATTTGGTAGCTTGTCCCAAGTGCGGGCAGAATCACGGCGGGCGGGCCAAAGGCTTTATGGATGTAGATCCAAAGCTTGTCTTCTCCCGTTAAAGGAGTTCTAGTTAGGGTTGGAGGCAGCAGTGCCAGCTGGTTCGTTTGCTGACCCGAAGGCATCGCGGGATCCTGAGCTTGCCCCTGTGGCTGTCCTGCCGGCAGTGGTGCATCGGGCAAAGAGCCCGCAGCCGAATTTTGATTGGTCGACACCGGTTTGGCTTCCAAATCCTGTGCTGCGACAGAACGCTGATGTAGACAAAAAATGGTTGTCGCAAACAAAATGACGGCGGATGAACGCCCGAAACGGATACGCCGGTAAGTCATAACTCTCCGCGTAGGAAAAGTGTTCCCGCATGCAGGATATGGGGAGGTTGCGGACGCTGCAGTTAGGAAGCGTAGAGCGTTTGTAAGGATTTGAAAGGTCTTGGCTGGAGGGCTGTTCGGAAGCCGGGTAGTATTGTATACGTCGAGGTGAGAGCCATTGAGTCGGAAGGAAGAACTTTTGCCTCTTGATCTTCAAGCAAGACTCCTCAAGGTGAGAGCCAGAGTGCCCATGTACCGGCTCTTCCTGAAGATCTTTTTTTGGTATTGGCTGACTGCCTGGGGCATGATCGCTGTCGTGCTTCTCGGCAGTCGCCTGACGAGCATGAGGCAAGTCTACTCAGCTCCAAGCATGTATGCGACGGTTGCGCCTATCATGGCGGCAGAGGCCGTTAAAGCATATGAATCGGGCGGCCCTGAGGCGTTTGCTCGTTTTTCGCAAAGCAACAAACGCAATCGCGACCGGCAACTCTTCTTGCTCGACGGATTCTATAAGGATGTGCTGTCGCGGCCGCTATCAGACGATGGTCTTCGAGCTGCGCACGCAGGAAAAGACGGACAACTTGTCGTACTTCGAGATCATATCGCAGTCTACAAGTTTGTCTCTTCCTCAGGGCATCCCTACATACTAATGCTCTACATGAAGTCCAATTTGCGCCAGATGGGAGAAATACTCTGGGGCGAGGGCCTGCCCTTTAGCATTTCCCTGATCCTTTTGGTCACCTTACTTTGTTTCGCGCTTGCATATCATATTGCGTCCCCGATCCACAGTATTCAGGCAACGGCTAGAAGAGTCGCGCAAGGAGATCTCAAAGCGCGAGTGCCGTCTTCCGTTTCCCGGCGCTTTGACGAATTGGCGCCTCTCGCAAAAGACTTCGACTCGATGGTCAATCGTCTTGACTCCCTGATTCAAAATCAAAAGAACCTTCTCAACTCTGTATCGCATGAACTGCGCTCTCCTCTAGCTCGCATTAATATCTCTCTGGCTCTTTTAAGAAATCGTTGCCCGGCAGATTCCGATGACCTGTTCCAGCGTCTGGATCGCGACGTTGTGAGAATCGATCTATTAATGGGGCAGCTTTTGACGCTCTCACGCTTGGAAGCCCGGGTTTCGTCTGCGGAGAGAGAAGACGTGGACTTCGCTCAACTCGTCGAGGAAGTGGCGGCTGATGCGAACTTCGAAGCGCAAGCCCTGGGCAAATCCGTGAGTCTTCAGACAACCGGTTCGATCATTCTCCGGAATGCCGATCCTCATGCCCTTAGAAGCGCTTGTGAAAATATCATTCGCAACGCAGTCCGCTTCACACCGCCGGGAAGCGATGTCCAGATCGTTTTGGAGGTCGATCGGAGTGCTCCGGAACCGCAGGCATTTCTTTCTATCCGGGATCATGGTCCTGGGGTTCCGGAAGGTTCTCTCCAGGCGATATTTCAGCCCTTCTATCGAATAAGCGGGGACGGGGAAGCAACGCGAGGGAATGGTCTGGGGCTTGCGATTGCCTCAGAAGCGATTCGTATGCACCGCGGTACGATCCGTGCCGAGAACCTTCGGCCCACGGGCCTCGAAATTATTATCCAGTTGCCTGTCGCATACGACGTAACCTCTCACGGAGACGGTCTCTCAAAGCCCGAGCATAGCACCGCGTTATAAAGCTTTCACGTCATTACCCAACTCCTAACAAAACGGCAGGTCAGTCGAAACGGCCGTGACGGATCGTAGCCGGCGCCGAAACTAATCTCGCTCGTCAGAGATTGGGTCCCCTTCAATTCCTTACATAACGTCGACATTTCCTCGCCGCACTCCGGGTTCCGTCCACGTAACCTCTGGCTACGTTCCTCGAATGCTGGGCGGTCGCTTGCCGGGAGAGCGCCCGAAATTTGATACGAGACGAGGGACACTATGAAACGCAACGTTGTGTGGATTGTTCTTTCCTATTCACTCTTGAGCCTCACGAGCATTCCAGCGCGCGCCCAAGAAACAAAACCCGAAACGAAAACTTTGGTTGTACAGCCCGGCAATGATTTCCGCGCCGCGCTCGAAAAAGGAGTGCGTCTCAAAGCTCCAGGGCAACTCATTACCGCGAAACTGCTGGAGCCGGTCTATGCCGGAGAAGATCTCGCGATCCCGGCAGGCTCGACGATCAAGGGACATGTTTCTGCAATTAGTAAGGCTCCGAAGGGCAAGCGTGTCCGAAGGCTCCTAAATGGCGACTTTACCCCGCCTAAGACGGCGCAGGTGACGTTCGATCAACTGGTGCTTTCCGATGGAACGACGGTGCCGATTCACAGTGATTCCGCTGTCGGCCTTGGTCGTGTGGCGAATTCGCAATATCTTCCCAAAACGCAGCGTCCTGGAATCCGCCAAAAACTCAAGGGCGCCACGGCCCCGCTGCACGAACCGAATAAGCTGCAGCGATTGGGCCAAGCTGTCGTAACCAGCTTGCCCTACCACCCGGAATACATCGATCAAGGAACTGTTTTTGACACCGCGCTGCTCGAGCCGGTGACGCTGCTAGCACCGGTTCAGCCTGATACGGCGTCTCCACAAATTGCTAGCGACTATGTCCACCTTCACCTCTTGACCGCAGTCAACTCAAGTACGTCCACTGCGGGCACGCAAATCGAGGCCGTTGTTTCGCAGCCGTACTACCAGGCGGATCATCAACTGCTCTATCCCGCCGGGACCAGGCTCACCGGGACAGTCCAGAAAGCCACCTCCGCGGGGTGGATGAAGAAAAACGGAAGCATCGTGTTTGCATTCCGCTCAGTCCAGATGCCGGACGGCACGACGAGAGACCTCCATTCCACTGTTCAAGGCTTACAAGCCGAGGGTTCGGAAGGTTTGAATATCGGTAAGGAAGGCGAAATCAAAGCTACGACTTCGACTCTCGCGCGGGTTCTCGCTCCCGTTTCACTTATAGGCCCGTCGAGGGGAGTTGCGGACATGACTACGCAGAAGACCGCATGGTCTCGCGCCGGCGAAGGCCGCAAAGGCTTCGGCTTGCTCGGTGCCGGCGCAGCGCAGGCATCTGTAGGCACGGCAATTGGGTTTGGATACTTTGGCGCCGCAAAAAGACTTTGTGATGCGTTCATCACCAAAGGTTCAAACGTCGAATTGCCGGTGCATACTCCGATTCTGGTGCGACTGGATTCCGATGATCCCACGGTAGCGCGTGCAACGCCATAGCCGCCCGTGTGTTTTTTGCTACCTCGCGCTCGGCGGATCTTGACTTGAACACTCAGGCGGATCGGAGTAGCCGTAGCGTTGGAAAGTGCTTTAGAATCAATAGCGCACTTCATGTCGGGGCGTAGTGCAGCCTGGTAGCGCGCCTGCCTTGGGCGCCGGAGGCCTCCGGTTCGAATCCGGACGCCCCGACCAAATTATGTGTTCTGTTTCCCGCGGCTCAGCAATGAGCGCCACGGATTTCGTAGCCTTCAACCGGTGGAAGAGTCTTCAATCGGCTACATAGGGGGTCATCGCTGGCGCCGATCGATTCCGTACAGTTCCCCACGCGAATGTTATCACGGCCGAAAGTGCTTCGTCGGCGAATTTCGTAGGAAGCTGGACAGCAATATGAATGGGCCCAGGCGCAAGCATTCGGTTTACGATTACTCATTGTTCTTGCCAGCCTTCGCCGAGGTTTCTGTAAATGCTGACAAGACCTAACAGCTCATTCAATTGAGCCTGCGCGAGTCCTAACTCCGCATCAAAATAATTGGTTTCGTTCGTCAGTACCTCTAAGTAGCTTGTGGCCCCGCCTCGATAGCGCGTCTCCGAAAGCCGGGCCGCGTCTTCAGCGGAAAACGCGAGTTGCTCCTGCTGCTCTCGGAACTCCCTATCTTTGCGGTATCCGACTAGCGCATCTGAAACCCCACGAAAGGCCTGCTGAATGGTCTGCTGGTAGATCAGTAGCGTTTCCTGCTGCCGAGCTTCGGAGAGCCTGACACCGGAACGAATTCTTCCCCCGGCAAAGATGGGTTGTACAAGTGATCCTCCGAAACTCCACAATCCGGCCGGACCGGTAAACAGGCTGGTGAGCGCTGAACTCTGAAATCCGCTGCTCGCGGTCAAGGTGATTTGCGGGAAGTACGCTGCTTTCGCTACTCCAATTTGAGCGTTGGCCGCGATCAATTGTGCTTCCGCCTGGCGAATGTCGGGTCGCCGCTCCAGCAGGGTCGAGGGAAGTCCTGCCGGAACCTCCGGCGCATGAGGTTGCTCCGTCAACTTCGCTCCGCGCGCGATCGGGCCGGGATTGTTTCCCAGAAGTGTGCTGATGAAGTTTTCTTGTTGCTCGATGCGGCGCTCCAGATCGGGAATCGTTTCAGCCGCGGTGAATACCAACTGCTCCGCCTGCCGAACGTCGAGCATGGATGTGGCCCCACCGTTGGCCAGCAATCGCGTGAGTTGCAACGAGTCTTGTCGCGAAGCCAGCGTGCGCCGGGAGATTTCGAGCTGCAGGTCGAGTTCGCGAAGCTGGAAGTAGGCTGCGGCAACGTCGCTCACCAGTGTGCTGATGACCGCTTCACGCGCCCACTGAGTGGCCAGCAGGGAAGCCCGCGCGGACTCGTTGGCGCGGCGATACTTCCCCCAGAAATCGAGATCCCAAGCCAATGAGAGATCCACTTGGTGAGCATTTGTGTCGAATGCAGGAAAGAATTTTTGGCGCGCCGAGCGTTGATCGAAAGACTGAGCTCCGGCATTAACCGTCGGCAACCCGTCAGCGCGCGTGATGCCGACCAGCGCCCGGGCTTCCAGGATTCGCGTTGCCGCAATGCGAACATCGTAGTTCTGCTGGAGAGCAGTGTGGATCAACTCTTGAAGCTGCTGGTCCTGAAACACCTCCCACCATTTTTGGTCTCCAAGCGATTCGGCCGCAGGCTGCTGCGCCTCTTGCGATGCAACTCCACGGTATGTGCCAGGAACGTCTGCGCTCGGCCTCTTATAGTTCGGACCGACAGCGCACCCAGAGTCAAGCAGCATAACCAAGGAAAGAGCGATAAGTCTTCTCACGTCAGTCTGCCTCCGATGGGCTGGGCTGCGGAACAGCCGGAATGTGCGCGCCACCGCGGCGTTTCGCCATACGCTCGACCAAGACGAACAGCGCCGGAATAATGAAAATGGCAATCCCGGTGGCGGCCACCATGCCACCGATTACGGTGGTGCCCATGATCTGACGGGCCACCGATCCCGCGCCGGACGCGATCCAAAGCGGCACGCAGCCAAGAATGAACGCCAAGGAAGTCATCAGAATAGGACGCAGACGAAGTTTTGCCCCTTCGAGCGCAGCATCTATGAGGGGTTTTCCCTTTTCGTATTCCTCTTTGGCGAACTCAACGATAAGAATCGCGTTCTTTGCG
>Ga0137359_10003092_pt1 | contig 13431 bp, 9 predicted proteins | sample Mad1_40_16metaG_FD_108281 | JGI IMG/M metagenome (GOLD analysis project Ga0137359, IMG submission 108281) | Vadose zone soil microbial communities from Angelo Coast Range Reserve, California, USA - Mad1_40_16 metaG | ecosystem: Environmental > Terrestrial > Soil > Vadose zone | place: USA... | reverse complement strand
TAAGTGAATTGTTTACCTTTCCTTGCGCCGCTACAGATGACTTCATCGAGTTCGGCGCGTATCAGTATATGGATGAAGCGTATTAAATTATCAGCGGCGATGCCGGCTCGTTCGACGGCTGTTCGTAGAGTCTGGCGAGTTAGCTGCCTGCCGTTTCGTAGTGCGCCCGCCAGTACCTTGTTGGTGCGTTTGAAAACAGAAGCATCGAGTTCGAACTTGCGATAGTTGTGACTGCAGGCGGCATTCACGCGCGGAGCTGTAAGTTTAAGTAGCCAGCGAATATCAGCAGGAGTGACAAAGTGCCACGTGGGCCGCATAACGTGTGTTCGCAGTATGTCTCCATTTGCAAACGCCTTTTCGATTGTCTCGTCAATTGCGTCCTTCATGCGCTGCGCGAGGGCCCATTTCGCGCCGTAGTAATCCTGGGCTTGGACAGCGCCCATCCACTTCACTAAATCAGCTGGTTTCTTGAACTCCGTTGAAGACAAATGCTGGTTATGAATTCGTTGATATGCAATTGAGGTCATGATTTGCATAATACTAAGGCAAAAAAGACGCATACCGAAAATCTTCGGTGTAAACTTCTTCGTACACTCTCGTTGGATTAGACTGTCTGTCCAATCATGAAACCGATTCCCGAACAGACGATCGCACACTATCGAATCATTGAGCTGCTGGGGGCGGGCGGCATGGGCGCGGTCTATAAGGCTTATGACAAAAAGCTTGATCGCGTTGTTGCGCTCAAGCTCTTGCCAACGGAATACATCTCTCAGCAAGACCGTCGCCGCCGCTTTCTCCAGGAAGCGCGTGCCGCGTCGGCCTTGAATCATCCGCACATTCTTACTGTTTACGAAGTCGGTGAGGACGACGGCAAGCCCTACATAGCGATGGAATATGTAGAAGGGGAGACTCTGCGTCAGAAAATCAAGTCTCGTGCATTCCAGCTCAAGGAAACTCTAGATATCGCGATACAGATCGCCGAAGGTCTAGCTAAGGCTCATGAAGCGGGCATCATTCATCGGGATCTGAAACCGGAAAATCTAATGATCAGACGGGATGGCTACGCGAAGATTCTGGACTTCGGTCTGGCGAAACTCGTTGCACGGCGAGAGCGAACACTCGCAGCCGATAGCGCGGAGAAAACGCTTTTACGGGTTGAGACCGAGTCTGGAACGCTTTTGGGGACGGTCAACTATATGTCGCCGGAGCAGTTGCTGGGCCAGCGGGTTGACCTCCGCTGCGACATCTTCTCTTTCGGGGTCGTTCTTTGTGAGATGTTGACTGGCACGTGTCCTTTCGTAAACAAAAACCGCATCGACACAATGCACGCCATCCTCCACGAAGAGCCGAGGCTTCCGGCGTCCAGCAAAGCTGAACTGCCCGCCGATATTCAACGGATTCTGGCCAAGGCCTTGGCGAAAACGCCGAAGGATCGCTATCAAACCGTGAACGAGTTGGCGACGGAGCTTAAGGTCCTCAAACGCGATCTCGAACTCGGTAAAGCATTGCCGGTCCCTGGTAAGAGCAAGTTGATCTTGAAGCGCGTCACTCTCGCGTCGCGCTCTCGCGGGATCGACTACGAGAAAGAGCTGAACGAAACGCAATTGAAAGCGGTGATGACAACTGAAGGTCCACTTTTGATTGTCGCCGGCGCTGGCACTGGTAAAACGCGGACCCTCGTCTATCGAGTAGCACGCCTGGTCGAGACTGGTGCGCCACCCGAGTCGGTGCTCCTACTCACATTCACTCGGCGGGCAGCGACCAGCATGCTAGCTCGCGCGGCATCGTTGGCCGACGCCCGCTGCCAGCGCGTCTCGGGCGGCACCTTTCATTCGCTTGGCCACTCAGTCTTACGGAAGTTCGCTGAGCAAGCTGGCGTCCAGCGCAACTTTACCGTTCTTGATCAGAGCGACACCGAAGACCTGATTGATCTTCTACGCCGGCAAATAAAACTCACCAAAGACCGCCGCTTTCCTCGCAAGCGCACCATCGGCGCCATCTTCAGCATGATGGTAAATAAGGTGAGCTCGATGAAGCAGGTGCTAAACCAGAATTATCCACAATTCATTGATGAACACTCCTCCCTGGAAACGCTGTTCAAATCCTTCGAGCAATTCAAGCGATCCCGCCATATGCTGACTTATGACGACCTGCTGGTGCGTTTGCGTGAAGCCCTCGAAGGAAGCTCGGAATTGCGAGAGCAGCTTTCTGAACAGTATCGCTACATTATGGTAGACGAGTATCAGGATACTAATAAGCTGCAGGCGCAGATTGTTCGGCTAATGACATCCAGGCACGATAATGTCGCCGTCGTGGGAGACGAATTCCAGTCAATCTATTCGTTTCGTGGGGCGAGTCACAGGAACATGCTGGAGTTTCCCAAACTATTTCCTGCCGCCCAGATCATAAAACTTGAAGAGAATTTCCGCAGCACTCAACCCATCCTCGACGTGGCCAATGCGATTATCGCCGACGTCAAGGAAAGCTATAAGAAGCGGCTGTTCTCGCGTCTCGAAGGAGGTCAACCGCCGGTGGTCGTCAGCGCGCGTGACGAAAACGAGCAGTCGCGTTTCGTCGCGCAACGCATAGATGAGTTGCGTGAGGAGGGTGTGCCTCTCAGCGAAATCGCAGTGCTGTTTCGCTCCAGCTCGCACTCATTCGACCTGGAAATAGAGTTGGGCAAGCACGGAATTCCCTTTCGCAAATTCGGAGGCATCAAGTTTGCCGAATCAGCCCACATCAAAGATGCGCTGGCGTTCCTGCGCGTTGTGGTCAAACCGTCGGACACGCTCTCGTGGTTTCGCGCCCTCAAACTGATCGACCACATAGGTGACGCTACCGTCTATCAGATCCTCGAACATCTCGGCGTTGAGAGAAGGGAATTCAGGTCGACGAGAACAAAGGAAAGCTTGTTTAAGAAGTTGCATCGTTTTCCGGCGCGGGCGAGTTACAAGGCCCAACTGGTTCGGCTGGCGCGTGTGTTGACCAATGTTCTCGAGAGCAAATCCCCGGGTGAGCAACTCTCGGCCGTTCTGCGCTTTTACCGGCCACTCTTAAAAGCCAGGTACGACGATTCCCCACGTCGCGGGCGGGACCTCGAGCATCTGCAAGCAATCGCAAAAAGATACAAGACCTCAGCGAAATTACTGGACGACGTTGCCCTCGACCCGTCGGATGCAACTCAGGGGAACAGTGCGACCCGTGCCGGTGGCTTCGTTACGCTCTCGACCGTGCATTCGGCGAAAGGACTGGAATGGAACAGCCTCTTTGTGATCTGGATGACAGACGGATGGTTCCCTTCGAACCGCTTCAACGATGAGTTTGATGATCTGGAAGAAGAGCGGCGGTTACTTTATGTCGCGACAACGCGTGCGAAGCGAGATCTTCATTTCGTCTATCCCATAAATGTTTATCGTGGTGGGGGAAATGGATATCGTGGTGGTGACGGCGACTTCTCGCCGACGGTCTCGCGATTCCTGGAACCCATCTCCGCAACGATTCTTCCGCACGCATCTCTCCATGGAGGTGAGTGAAAAAAATAAATAGGCGCGCATGGTGAGTTGAGGGCATCGGCAACGGCCGCCGAGTCGTAACTCGTGGTTGAGTTACCGCAACCGTTCACAGGAGTCAGGTCATGATAATTGTCGGAATTGCCGTTGAGTTTTATCCAATATCTGGAAGGCCAGCTCGTTCTCATTCAACTCTTTAAGTTTGCTTTGTTCCCCCAAAGCCGACTCTTTGTCGTTTAGATCAAGGTAGACAAGACCCAAACAAAAGTGTGCCCTGGCATTGTTAGGATCGATGTCCAACGCTTGGTGGTATGCCTTTACTGCATCAGCATAGCTGCCTATATTGAAGTAAGCCATGCCCAGATTATTGCGTAGTTCAGGATCATTCCGGTCCAAGACTATCGCCTTTGAGTACATTTTCAGGGCTTTAAGGAAATGGCCAAGGCCATCGTAAGCGACCCCGAGATTCTTGTAAGCCTTTACAAGATCAGCCCGGATCTCGAGCGCAGCTAAATAAGCCTTGATCGCTTGATTTGGGCGGCCCATTTTCTGATAGGTAACACCTATCTCGAGCTGAGCTTCCGCGCAGTCCGGGTCCGCGCGGATAGCTTGTTTCAACTCCACCAACGCCTCAATATAGTGACCCTGCTCAGCTAAACGCACGCCCTCTTCAAAATGACTCTGAGCGTCGACTGGTGAGTTTGGCTCACGCCATCCCAGCTTGGTCAATATATTTTTTCCCAGCATCGCAATCCTCTGAAATAATCTTTTGCTGAAGTGGCGTTAGGGACCGTCAAGATACTTCTAATCAGTTCCTAAGGATCCGCAGTAGTATTTGGTGTGCCATCATTCAAGTTAAGATGTTGGAGGGGACAAGAAGACTTGCGCTGACAGTTGAAGGAAGAAAAGTTTCTCGAGGTTTTCGTCAGAACTCGCTTACAGACAGCACAGGGATTCCGCCGAGTCGCAGAGCGGAGTTTACCCTACTTCTATCCAACTGCAGAGTCGACGTGCCGCTCCCAGACGAAGTAAAACTCGGAGCCAGGAAACCTCCGGTACTGTCGAATTTTGCGACGACAACGGCACCGAGAGTCGTGCCGTTGCCCCCACCGCTCCGATCGAGGGTACCGCCGCCAAGCACCAGTACCAAACCGTCGAAGGTCTGGCTCCCGCTCATCGAAAGGGTGCCGGTGACGACTAACAAGCCCCTGCCTCCGGAGCTCGGAAGGCTCACATCACCGTCAACAAAGGTAAAAAGTCCATTGGGCGTCGCCGAGGTTGTGCCGAAATCCGACGGGGCTGACTCGCCGGCAGCCGTATTAAAGTAGCGATCGCAGCTTGAGTCCTGGCCGCTGCTACATCCAGAGAACTGCTGCTGGGCGGCCTGTCTAAGTTGGTTAACGAATGCCCTCGCGCCGAATACAGGATCTGAAGTAGTCCGCAGCCAGGTAGGCAGGGCAGCCAAGTTGGTCGGCAGCGTTACTTCTGTCAGGATCGGCGTAAGACCAGTCGGGTCGCCCTGTACCCCTGTCGGATTATTACTCTTCAGGGTGGAGAGAGTTGTGTAATCCGGGTCGGTCGTGACAAGAAAAGCTGGGAGGGGTTGCCCGCCCGCGTTATCCAATCCCGAGTAGACATAATTTGCACTACTGCCGACGGAAACTGTCGACGCGGTGGTGGAATCATTGCCAGCGCCGCGAATGACGAAAGTCGCGAGGGGATCATAGTTTATGCCGAAGCGGCTGATCATCATCTGCAGGTTCTTGGTTGCGCCATGAGGGCCGAAACCAAGGACCTTGACGACCAAGCGTCCTGGCTCCGGTGAGGAGACGGCAGTTTGTAAAGTCGTAACTGTCCCGCCCACCGGTAAGTTAATAGTTTGGCTGGCTAACGTAAACAACGTGCCGACGCCTGGAATCTCAATTGACTGATTATTGAAAACGAGAGGAAGCACGACTGCCGTCGAATTGATAGTTCCAGATAGAGTGCCTTTCATGGAGACGGAAATTGGGGAAGTGGTCCCCGGCGGCAGCGGAGCGCTTTCAGTAATCTGCAATGTGAAGGTTTCATTGACGGTGATATTTGTGTTGTTCTTTACCCCTGAAAACTCAAACGTGCCCAGAGTCGGGTTACCATTGGTCGTGATATCGATTGAAGATTGCGGAGTATAAGTGACAGAGACGCCGCTGCCCAAAGATAAGGTTGACGCCCCCGTGCTGAATGCGCCCGCAGTGGAGTAAACCACTTTACTTGAGTTGTCCGGGTCGCTTATGCCGGTGATCGTGTATGCCAGTCCGTCCGCTGCCGAGTAACTTGGGCTCAGTGTCACACGATCCGGAGTATTGCTTGGATAGTTGTAGACGAGCCAACGGGAGAGTTGGGGCACACCAGAACTCGGATTGTTAGAGGTTGCGACATTGATGGCGTTCTTGAAGTTTATTTTCGTGCCGTCGTTCGGGCGCGGTGCAACATTGCCTCGAAGTACGTTGAGCGCATTCTGGAGACCGGCTTCCGCCGCGTAGTAAGCTTGTATCTCGTCAGTCGAACTGATGGCGTTCGTCGCCGACATAGTAGTTGTCAGTAAAACTGCGCTAGCCGCGGCAAACACCAACAGCGAGATCAGAAGTACACTGATGAGCGCCACGCCGCGCTCGCCGTTTCGCCTGTGTTTATTGCCTTTAGTTAGTTTCTGCAGCATCGAAATTTGTCTCCAATCAATATTTCCCGTCAGTAGTTAACAATATCGGCGTTCCGCAAATACACGTCGGATACGAGTTGAACGCGAGAGGCTGGCTGGTAGCCGGGAGAACCCGCGGCCCCGCGGGCTGGTAGTTCAACACAAATGCTCATCACGATGTACTTCGTATTACTCTTCTGTGTCACTTCAGACGAGGCGGTTGAAATGTCGCAGTCGCTGCCCGTTGCCGTGTAGCTGACTCTTGCTGGATAATACCGAATTTTCAGCGCGTCGACGCGGTTAGCGAGCACCGTCGTTTGGTTCTGCGTGCCGATGTCGAGACGCACGATGTAGCTGTCGCTTGCCGTGGTATAGAGTGAATACTTCACATCTTCGTTCCGGTCGCTCACGCTGTTGCTAGTGGTCTGGCCATCGAAAGCATTGAGATTCGCTCTCACACGGATAGAACTCAAGTCGGAATCCGCTTCCACGATGCCGTTGTCCGCGAGACCGAAACCTGTATTGGCGATCTCTCTCGTCATGATGTTGAGGGCCCGTTGTGCGTCGGCCATGGCGTCTGACTTCTGATTTTGTCGCGAGCGCACGTTAAACGAGCTCGCAAGCATGTTGGCCATCAGTCCCGTCACCACAAGTATTATCGTCATCGCGATCGTCAATTCGATAAGCGAGAAGCCCGCCTCCGACCTTCTTGCATGCTGTTCTTGCATAAAAACCCCTAAACTGTCGGATTTGGTTAACTCGTTCAACCGAGATTCGGCCCGGCCGATAAAGTTGTGCGTTCCGTGTAGATGATAACCTGACCGTACATCCACCCATCTGTTCCGCTATACACACCCCCGGTAGTGCTCCTGCCCTGCGGAGTCACAACGATCTTGACGTTCTTCAAACTAGTGCTTGTGTCTGTAACTATTGTGTCAATGGTGTATGTTTGCGACCCTGTCGTCGGGCCCACAGTCACGATCTCGGACGACGAAGTACAAGAAGTGAAAGAATCGGCTCGCAGTTTCTCCAGTTTACGCTGCGCGACCGCCAGAGCCCCGGCGCGGATTGCGGCGGCAGAGTTATACTTCATCGCGTACACGAAGAGAGGCGCAACACCACTAGAGATGATCATTATCAACATGAGCGCGATGCAGGTCTCCATTAAGGTAAACCCCTGCTGGTCTTTGTGGATGGTACGTGTTTCCATAAAAGCTACCTAAATGTGCACTTCAATTAGTTACATTCACTTTGACGGTTATCGATGAGCCGCACTGTGAAGTGAATGTAACGTTGAATGGGCCGCGCAAACTGTTCTTCGACGCGATTGAAAAGTTCGAGCCCGTAGACAGTGTTTGCGAGGCAGGTGAAACGGTCAAGTTAGACGGGTACGAGGCTACGACAAGGCTGGGTAGGCTCATGCTGACAAGCGCGCTACCAGTCGAACCGCCATTCTTTCTGATGGAGATACTCGTCGAGTTGACGTTGATGGTGCATGCGGGTGGCCCGCTGCTGCCTCCCACGCCGCCTCCTGAGAGATCCATACAAGGAGTGTTATCCGCCGTCGTTGTGCCGCCCACTACAACGCGGGTATTAATGCCGTCGGAGGAGTTTACGGTATTATTGTACGTGACATTAGGGAGAGTGGGTTGCTGATTTTCCACCGTCACGTCGCCCGACCCAGACACGTCAACGCTTAAACCGTTTCCCTTATTGTCGGCGATCGAGAAGGTTGTCACACATGACGATCCCCAAGTTACTGTGCGCCCACGCCAGTTAAAAGTCACATTCGGAAGATCTGAGCTGGCTAAGTTAACGCCGTTTGGAAAACTAAACGTGCGGGAAGTTGGAGAGCCGCTATTATTGAAATCCATGTTGACCGTATATGTTGTGGGATTCGTGAACGTGACGTCAGCGCTACCGTGTCGACGGACAGCGTCAACACGCGCTTTCTCCATATAGGAGGCTACCTGACGCACCGAATTCTGGACGCGCAAGTTGGCTTGGGAGGATTCAACCTGGATCAGCGCAAACGCCGAAACAATACCTATTACCGTCACGACTATGACGAGTTCCGTGATGCTGAAACCACGATTGTCGCCGCCCCGTTTTTCAGTTGTTAAGTCTTCCAATGTTTTCCGTCTCATTATGATCTCCATAGGTGCTTCCCGACTGAGCAACTGCAATAACGAAAAGAACCCCCTTGCTGAACCCGAGTCGTCGTGAGATCTGAGTACTGCCTGTCACGAGCGCTTCCATAAATCGGCCTCCAATAACATCAAGCTAAACTAGTCTGGTCCACAAGTAACTACCAAGATCACAACTAGTAACTCCACCACACTAAAACCGGCGGCACTGCTAGGTTTGGCTTTTTTCTTTGGAAAGTTCATTGTCTTTTTGCGCATGCTACCCAGCACTCCGGTGTTGGAACCTAATAACTTTCCCCTCGAATTCTTTAGCCCGACCAAAAAGGGGTTCTGACCGCGCTTGCGAGACCGGCGGCGGAAATTTCACCGTCTAGCGATTCCCGATAGACGGGGAAGTTGGTCCTTCAGAAAGGCAAGAATCTTCGCATAGCGGCGGTAAACTGTTGATTATTAAGCAATCTTTGGTGGGCCATTGCTTTACGCAGAGCGTCCCGCGAAGAAAGTCAAAAGCATGCTAGCACAGGAGTTCAACGCTTGCCAACATGTTTGGGTCAGTTTGACCAAGCAGAGCTGTGGGAATCGTCTAGTTCCAACGATTGGGTGCTGACATGAACTTTAGCTCGGAGTTAGAGTTAGTGCTTCCGGACTAAGCATTGGACAGAAATTAGGAGCTAGACCCATAATCAGGCCGCAGTCATCAGATCCGTCAAACCTTGCACGCCAGCTAAGAAAAGATAATGAAGCGGACTAACGGAAAAACGATTGGTATCGGAATCGTTGGAGCGGGCTTCGCGCGCACGACTCAGATCCCCGGCTTTCGCGATTGCATGGGAGCGCGCGTGGTTGCTATTGCGAGCCAACACCGCGAGCGCGCCGAAAATGTTGCCAGGGAATTCGGTATTAAAGACGTAGCCCGCGATTGGCAGGAACTCGTCGCGCGCGCCGACGTCGATCTCGTAAGCATCGTCACGCCTCCGGCCACGCACATGGAGATCACTTTGGCTGCTCTCGAGCGAGGAAAGGCCGTGCTTTGTGAAAAACCGATGGCCATGAATGCCTCACAGGCGGAGCGTATGACCGAAAGCGCGCGTGCTGCCGGCGTGCTGGCACTGATCGATCATGAACTGCGTTTCTTAAACAGCAGGAGAACCATGCGCGCGATGCTTCAAAATGGCGCGATTGGACCAGTCCGTCATTGCAATTATGTCTTTCGCTCCGATTATCGTGGTGTTTTGGATCGTCCCTGGGATTGGTGGTCCGATGAAACCATGGGCGGGGGCACGCTGGGCGCACTCGGATCCCACGTGATCGACTCTTTTCGTTGGGTGTTAGGAACTGAGATCACTGAGACGCTGGGTATGTTGTCCACACACATCATTCAGCGGCCTGATAAAACGAGTGGCGAAATGCGGAAAGTTACTTCTGACGATGAGTCCAAGTTGCTGTTCCGCTTCGCCGATGGCCCATTCAACACGGGAACAACTGGCGCAGCCTCGCTTTCAGTCGTCGAATCTGGAAGATACGAAAATCGACTGGAGATCTACGGCGCTACCGGAGCGCTAATGGTTGAGGAGACAGGGGAACTCTGGCATTCGCCTGCGGGATCGGGGACGTGGAGACCAGTGCAGGTTCACCAGGACCACATGGCGCCGGGTATGCGCGAAAGCAGTTGGTCGCGCGGCTTCACAGCTTTTGCAGGAGCTATCGTTGATGCGTTGCGTGCTGGACGTACGAAAGTCAACGATGCGGCGACTTTCGAAGATGGTTACCGGATTCAACTCGCGCTGGACGCTGCGCGCGCTTCCAACCAGAGTCGGTGCTGGGCGAAGGTACAATAGTCCGGACCATGTCAAACAAACCATCTCGTATCCGGGTCGGCGTCGATACGGGCGGCACATTCACGGATTTTGTTTTCGAAAATGGTGGTCGTCTTGATGTCTTCAAGGTTCCTTCCACGCCTGCAGATCCCTCACTCGCAATACAAGCAGGTCTGAATCGAATTTGTACCGCAACCAGCACTCAAATAAGCGCGCTCGATGTTGTACATGGTACGACCGTCGGTACGAATGCCTTGCTGCAACGACGCGGCGCGCGCACCGCTCTCGTCACGACCAAAGGGTTCGAGGATGTACTGGTCATTGGACGACAGGCGCGTCCCGAGCTTTACAATCTCAACGCTATCAAGTCCCAACCGCTTGTTGCTGACGAACTACGATTTGGCGTCGCTGAACGAGTTGTTGCCTCCGGCGCAGTTCTCGAGCCGCTTAATGAGGGTGAACTTGCGAGTCTAACTGCAAAACTGAAGACGACTGGTGTTGAGTCGATCGCAATCTCACTCCTCTTTTCATTCCTTCATCCGGCGCATGAAGAACAAATCGCAGCGGCGCTCGCTTCGTTGGGAGTGCCACTGTCGATCTCGCATCGTCTCCTGCCGGAATATCGTGAATACGAACGCACTTCCACCATCACTATCAATGCCTATCTCCAGCCTTTGATGGGAAGATATCTGAATCGCCTCGTGGAGATTGCGCCAGACGAATCTGAACCTGAGTCTTCAAACAATGCCAGGCCAAAGACCAAAAAACAAAGACCACGGCTTCTGTTGCGGGTGATGCAGTCTTCCGGTGGAAGCATCTCGGCGCAGGCCGCCGCCAGCGAGCCGGTGCGAACAATTCTGTCGGGACCTTCCGGTGGCGTCGTAGGCGCACTGCGCGCGGCCCAAGCTGCGGGATTTACCAACATCATTACTTTTGACATGGGAGGCACATCGACCGACGTAGCGCTCTGCGATAGTGGCGGAATCCGTACTACTAACGAGGCAACCATCGCCGGTCTGCCGGTAGCGATCTCTGTAATGGACATCCACACGGTGGGCGCCGGCGGCGGGTCAATTGCGCGTGTAGACGAGGGGGGTTCACTGCGTGTTGGTCCAGAGTCAGCCGGGGCTGAGCCGGGACCTGCATGTTACGGCCGTTCTTTCCTGCCGACTGTCACCGGTGCTCATCTTGTACTGGGCCACTTCGCCGGCAGTGGTTTGTTGGGAGGTGAATTTCGCCTCGACAAAGATCGCGCCCGCGAGGCGCTGACGCTTTTGGCCGCTGAGATAAGCAAGGCAGCCGGCAAACGGGTCAACGTCAACGCGGCGGCCGAAGGTGTGATTGCAGTTGCAAACACAAATATGGAACGTGCGCTGCGACATATTTCCGTCGAACGTGGTCACGATCCGCGGCAGTTCGCGTTGTTGCCGTTTGGGGGTGCAGGTGGATTGCATGCAGTTGATCTTGCTCGTTCTCTTCGGATACCGCGGATCATGGCGCCCACTTCCGCCGGTGCGCTTTCAGCGATCGGTGTGTTAGCGGCTGACGTAATAAAGGATCAGGGTCGCACGGTGATGTTGCGTTGTCGACCATCCGAAGTAGCAAGACTGGCGCAGACGTTTAAGGAGATGGAGGGCGAAGCTCGATCTGTGTTACGCAGCGAAGGATTTGCGAATAATCGGCAGAAGCATGACCGTTCACTTGCCATGCGGTATCTGGGCCAGTCGTTTGACCTCGAAATCCAGAAGACGACCGGAGATATTGCCGCCACTTTTCATGAGGCTCACCGCGATCGTTACGGTTACGCGCAGGAGTCGTGTGAGATTGAAATAGTCAGTGCGCGATTGCGCTCCAGTGGCTTCGTAGAAAAGTTACCCGAAGCACCGATTGCTGTTTCTCTTCGCAAAAGATTTGTGCCGCCGCATGAATATGTTTCCGCTTATTTTGAAGGCAAGAAGCTGAAGGTTGGCGTTTATCAGCGTGGTGAATTGCAGGGTGCAGTGAAACTTCGTGTGCCCTGCATCGTTACGGAATACTCGGCGACGACGTTGATACCTCCCGGTGTCGAGGCGTGGTTAGATGAACTTGCAAATCTGATAATGCAGGTGGGCTAGTCTTTTCGGTATTCTTGATCGAAATTGGCTTTACGACTTTTTGTTTTAACGCCTTTCGTTTGGAAGGAGTCAACGCGTTTGACCCCGTTAGGGGTGCAATGTTTATAGCTCGCGTCGAAACCACCCCTCCGGCTCCGTTTTGGAGGAGCGGAATGGTTCTCTAGTGGTGAAGCTCCGATAGAATTCCGCTCCTCCAGAACGGAGCCGGAGATGTAGCTGCTCCGAGGTCTATAAACATCGCACTCCTAACGGAGTGGAACGCGGTTTAACGTAAGGGATAGATTTTGAAGAAATTCGATCCGACAACTCTGGAGATCTATCGCGCCCTCTACACTTCGGTCGCCGAAGAGATGGGGATTGCGCTCCGACGCACAGCCTTTTCGCCAAACATCAAGGAGCGACGCGATTACTCATGCGCAGTCTTTGATGCCTTTGGTCGGGTCATTGCGCAGGGCGATCATATGCCTGTACATCTTGGTTCGATGCCGATGGCTGTAGCTGCAGCATTACGCGAGATAAAGATCGCGGCTGGTGATGTTGTTGCGCTCAACGATCCATTTGCCGGCGGCACCCACCTGCCGGACGTGACCTTGGTAATGGCAGTTGTCAGTAGTCAGTTGTCAGTTGGTAGAAGGAACTCCCGCCGCTCAAGCAATCGACGACTTGGAGCCTCGCAACGGAATACTGACAGCGGACAACGGACACTTTTCTACGTTGCAAATCGCGCACACCATGCCGACATCGGAGGCGCAACTCCGGGATCTATGGGACTAGCAACTGACATCTACGGCGAAGGAATCCGTATTCCCCCGATTCGACTCGTGCGCAGTGGCGTGCTTGATAAGGACGTGATGGGATTAATACTTGCCAATGTTCGCAGCAACACAGAACGTCGTGGCGACTTCGAAGCGCAGATTGGTTCACTCAAAACCGGCGCTGCTCGTTTGCTCGATATCATCGAGCGTCGTGGCGTAGTAGAAACCGGGGAGTATGCTGAGCAACTGATCGACTACTCCGCAAGGCTCATGCGATACGCGATTGACCTGGTCCCCAATGGCGAATATGAAGCAGAGGACGCACTCGACGATGATGGCATCAGCGATCGGCCCGTGCCTATTCATGTTCGTATAACCATTCGCGGCGAGCGAGCCACAGTTGATTTCACAG
>Ga0137359_10003088_pt1 | contig 13433 bp, 17 predicted proteins | sample Mad1_40_16metaG_FD_108281 | JGI IMG/M metagenome (GOLD analysis project Ga0137359, IMG submission 108281) | Vadose zone soil microbial communities from Angelo Coast Range Reserve, California, USA - Mad1_40_16 metaG | ecosystem: Environmental > Terrestrial > Soil > Vadose zone | place: USA... | reverse complement strand
GGCAGTTGTGCACACTCTGGGCACACTCTTGGCAGATACGAGCTATAAGGACGCGCTGCGGAGGCAAGGCTTGGCGAGCGCAACAGGGACCATTTTACGGAGCATCATGGGTGCTGGTGGGAACCCGCTCGAGGAACGCCCGAATGCTTATGAGACCTTAAATAGGGACGCGGGTCTGTGACCTCCGATGCATGCGTTAACAGAGTTTTGCTGACATACAGGGCAGCTATACGGGTGGCGACGGCGTTCGTAGAAAGCGTAGATCATGCAGGGACACAGCGTCCACGTCCCTTTGTCTATATTTCAGCAGAAGACATATTCCAGCCCGTCATACCTGCCGCGTACATCGAAACCAAACGACAAGCAGAGGCACAAATAGAACGTGTGATCGAAAGGCGAGCAAATTATCGTGGAGTGTATTTACGACCAAGTAAGTGGCGTTCGAGTTCACTTCTTAACGCACGGGTTGAACGATTGTCAGGCCTTGTCTATCATCCCCATTTCAGGCCGTACACGGCTGCTATGGCAGCACTGCTGGACTTATCATCCACAATGCAGTCTAAAATTCCCAGCGGGCTGCCTACGCCCTCAGACGTACTCCGTACAGTGTCGCAAACGTTAGTTGGGGGATCGTCAGCCCTTGATTCGATGGCAAGGGCGCTATCTTTACCTCCTATACATGTGGATCAAGTTGCGGAGGCTATCTGTGTAGCAGCAGACAGCGAAAGGACTGAGGTGCAAGGGGTGTATGGTGTCCGAGAGATGAAGGCGTTAATCGGATAAGCTTATTCTTATCTTAATCTTATAATTAAAAACATGCGTTAATTCGCTTTGGGGTTCGGGTCTGGGGTTCCTCCGTTCCTCCGGGCATTGGACCCACTACAATGACTCTCTGTCCCCGTCCCAATACCCGACATAGAATATCTCTCCGCGATTTCTCGACTTCTGCTCGGTTTCAGACAGCCCTTCCCTTCCTTTTGCGAAATTCTCGCTCAGCTGCCGCTCCTGATGCGGATACCGGCTCAGACTCATCCCATCCCAACGGGAAGGTACTGCGCATGATTATGTTCGGTAAACCTGGTGCGGGCAAGGGAACCCTCACAGCGCGCCTCGCACGAAAATTCGATATCCTATCCATCTCCACGGGCGATCTGTTGAGACAGCACATCGCAGAGAAGTGAGCAGAACACATTTCCCCTGCCTCTGTTCGCGCCCAACAGTGTTGCAACTCCGAAGGACTGAAATCGGTCATATCGCTGAACAAATCGTCGCAAAGGGTGGTTTATTGCCTGATGAGTTCATGCTGAGGGTAGTCTCAAGCAAACTCGATACCCTTCGTCATAACGTGCGTGATATAGTCGCCACCGAACTCGTTAAGCAAAAGGCACTGATGCACTCGTTTAGCACTGGATATTAGATGGCTTTCCCCGGACGGTTGGCCAAGGAAAACTCCTCGATGCACATCTTCGGTTATAGGCACCTATCATCTGTGGCTATCTTCCATCGCCGCTGACGTGCCTTGGTTCAGGAAACAAGGACTTCCTCTCAGTCTGGTCGTGAATCTAGACGTCCCAGATGAAGTCATTCTCGCTCGCATCTCTGATAGATGGGTACACCTTCCATCTGGCCGTGTTTACAACCTCTCCTACAATCGGCCTCGAGTTGACGGACTTGATGATGAGACTGGCGAACGTCTGACCAAGCGGCCCGATGACAACCCAGTGCGTGTGGAACTTGTGGAAGAACAAATACGCATCGTGCCTGACATGATATTTCAGGAAGTTTTTGCTCGTCGCCTACAACAATTTTACGCGTCGACCTCGCCTCTCTTGCGGTATTATGGTTCACCGCACACGTCACTTTCCACTACCTCACAGCCGAAACTTGTTTCACTACGTGGTACCTCATCGGACGAAATTTGGCCCATGTTAGAACACGCGGTGCGCTCGATCGCACCCAGCCTGAGAGAACGTAGCGAGGAACGCAAAAGGGCCAGTCTGAGCGAAGCTCTATTGGGGAGAAACGACGAGCGACGCTTGCACAGACCACGGATGCAAAGCGGACGCGAACATTGAGCGCCTTGTGTCCTGTTTACGTGTGCCCTTTCATTATGGCTTGTCCCGGGGCGCAGGGACACGGCCAGTTTCTCGCCGTTAATTAATCGACCCCTTCTGATGTGTTAGGGTTTTGCCGGTCTCACTGTAACGCGTTTGCAATATCATTGAACCTTTTCTTTTTGTATCGTCACAATGCACGGGAATCTCTCCTGTACTTCTCCAAGTTCGCAACCTTATTAGGATCCCACGACAGCATGTCGAGCTTCTCCGCGGTAACCATGTCGAACTTGACCTGCTCAAGGAGCATGGCCCATGGTGTCCGCGGCGTTGGTTCACGAATGATCCGCAAAGTACGCGCCAGCTATGGGAAGCGTGTTGATGAGCAAGGTAGGTCCCGAAGGTTAGCGGCGTAACCAACCTTATCATTGGAATTCTCCGGTTGACCGGGCACACGTAGGCGGTTAAGAATGGCCTCGTGCACCGCGGTCTCCAACGTTAAAACTGAATGGATCTCCCGCAGGAAATGGAAGAGGTCCGCAATTGCGGACGACGTAGCACTCCAGAGTGGCTAGACTTTTAGGTAAAGCGGCTACCAAATCATTTCGCGCACCCAAAGCACGCACCATATTCTGTCCCTTTAGCACGCCCGCCTCGTGAGCAGCGATAAGATCTGAGAAGGGCGGCCATAGCTCGTTCCAGATTACGAAAGGACCTGCTTTCGAAACAGCGGTGCGGCCTTCCGGTGACTCCGGATCTTGCGAGAGCATCTTATCAAGCAGTAGCCACAGCTTTACAGATACGTAGCAATGGTTGATATTTGCCGCTGCGCTCACAAGTCCTTGAGTCGCGGAGGAAGGGACGGTTAGTGCTTCTCGATACGCGATGACAAAGGTCGAAAAGTGTCCCATCAAGACAGTTCCCGAGCGAATGAATTTGTGGGACAGCGCAGCCAGTAAGAGCACATTCCACACGTGGATGCTCAACAGTCGCGCGGATTTCTATGTAATCAATGCCAGCCCATAAGTCGAATAAATCATCCACAATTTTAGGCATACCTCCGGGGGTTGCTCCAAAAGTAGCTGATGAATGGGTTCCACATCAATTTCCAAGCCATGCAGGACCAGGATTGCGATGGATAATGAAATGTTAACCTCAGCTTCCGCATTGCTACTTTGAAAGGTGCGAGTTTGTAAGTAGGCGATGCCATCCGCCCCCAATTTGGTTAACGAGCTTTCCAAGTCGTTATCATACTCAACGGTGTTAATGCTGGTTTGAGCTATTGCCTAGAGATACCTTAGTACATAGTTACCAAGCCTAAATTCCATTGGAGATACCTCGGCCATTGCGGCTAATGTTGATGGGGAGATTCGGCTTTTTCGTCGTAAGCCCTCACCATAGTACTCAAGAATCGTGAACACAATTCGATTTTGTTCAAGCTTGAAATCAGTTGGTGCTGTCTGTTTCTTGATACGAACGTGGAGGTGTTTTGCTACTTCTAATATGCGCACGAGGCTTTCCTGGCTTATGATAAACCTGATCAATATCGCTCGGAGTATTGTATCCGCGTAGACTAGGAAATCCTGTGAAGCTTCTGAATGAGTAGAGAATGGCTACACAAAGTGACTCCGTACTCGAGTTTGGGTTGGGTTGTTTACTATGAGGATGCTCGTAATTGAAAGTAATGGACTTGGGTCGAAGCTTTCTGCAGACCAATCGGCCGTACGACGAACGGCGCCTACGAGGCAAAGCCCTATGTCTGTGCGAGGTTAGGAGAGCTGTAAAATTAACAGCAGGGAAACTCACGGCGTACGAGACCTGGATCATAAGCACCGGTGTGGACCTTTTCAATGAAAAGGCTAAGGTTGTGCATGACTGACTTGAAGCTTTCTGCGTCACTTTCAACGATCCTAGAAGCAGTATCTCGCAGGAGCGTATCTCTCAGACCCTGTGACTCGGGGGAGCCGCGGGTCTTGTTCTCTGTACAGGACCGGAGAACCGTAAAAAACCTCTCGGTACGTGTTCTCTGCGACAGAACCTCAGCAAAAGGAGCATACGAGCAACTGAAAAAAACCTGCTTTGAACAACGCGATCATTATCCCGTTTTCGGCGAACCTGATTTATACCCAGATATCAGTTGGTACTCACACACGAATTTCTACAAATACGCACATCATTAGAGCAGTTTCTATGAAGGTCGTTGCTTGGGATGAGAGCGGATCTTCTTTACTGGATTTAACATCTGCGATTACTTCCGAACACGTTTCAATACACTCACTGCACCGACGTCACCGGCAAGATCTGTGAGAAAAGTATATCGCTTACAGGACGAAACTGCCTGCCGTGTTCGGCCATAGCTTGACATATGTCTGCGCTACAGTCAGGGAGAGCTGGCGTAGTTCATAGGCGAGCTTAGTGGGTACGAGATTGAGTACCCGGCGGACCGCCCTTCGAAGATTTCCTTGTAGGTGTCTGAGAGGCTGACTTTCTATGTCATGTTTATACATCACGAGAAGAAGACATTCAATGAGCCTCTTCGTCGACAAAATTGGCAAGTCAAGCAGGTCCTCAGATCCGTTGATTAGTGCGAGAGGGATATCCGCAAAAATGGAGCCGACAAGCAACGAAGCCGGCGCATCGTTAGGAGGTGATGATTCGGTCATTGCGGAAGTAACGAGTGAAAATGGATGAGAAGCATCCAACACAGTCAACAGCTCGTCCATGCAGGGTGACACGTCACGCTCTGTGGTTCTCGCATGGTCGAATGTAACAAAGAATAAATGGCTTCCAGGTACGCGGACGGTCGAGACGTTGGAAAATCCCAAGATATGGATGAGGTGTTTCTTCAACTTAAGCATGGTGAGAACATCAATACTGATCCCTGAACCGATCATTTTCAAGCTGAGGAGCAGGATAGAAATCTGAGTGTGGTCAGTTGGAGGCCCTGTATTCTGTGTGACGACCCACGTTTAAGGAGGCGACGTCAGGATCAACGACGGCCGAGCTGCGGCTGATTTCGGACTGTGTAAATAAGTGCACTGTTCAGAGATAATCTCCTGAAAGGGGACTCACTTCTCGAACAGACATCAACTTTTTCTTGTGATCGTCGTTGATCAGTATATCTTCTTCTGAAAGAACACCGACGATCGCGTCCCAAGAAAGGACTGGAGAAATGATAATGTGCGAATAGACACATGCTTAACATAGTACGTACCTTTCCAACTAGAAAAGAGTGACTGGAGCTTTACGAGGAAGCTTATAAGCCTCACACGTTCAGACACTGGGGCCTTAACCAAAGCTTCGTTCCAACAGTTTGTGATGGCTTCAAAATGAGAGGGAAGCAATGTTTGTGACCAAGTATCCGCTGCGACCTTGACCTCTTCCTGTGGAAATTTTAGGTTGTGCAAGGCATCAGGAACTGTAAGTAAAAAAAAAACCTGAGAATCCTGCCACAGTGCAGCAAAGTAACTGTAAAAAATAATTGTTGCGCTAGACTGCCACTGCTTGTCCCCAACAATAAACGATGGGTTCGTCACATCGAGAATTATACGAAAGAGCCGTTCCAACGTTCGGAGTCTACGCAAGATGAGGAACCAAGACCCTGGTGTTGTAAGATTCCCACCCACCGTCTTTCCCAATGAATCGCAGAAGACAACGAAATTTTTAGGAGGGCATCTAGGGGTTGGGGGTCGACAACAAGAATACGCATAAGAACGTTGGGACAGATTGAGAATAGATGGCTAGATTGCATTTCATAGAATGACCATATACTTCCCCATGCGTAAGTGAACATCAAGTCATGATATATTCTGGGCCTCACCAAGAAGTGAGAACTCCAGCGTTGCGTAGAATAAAGTTATCCACTTCATGTGCTTCCATTAACGAACACTCGTTCACGAAGAGGTAGAAGAACTTGGCTATAATGACGTTGATTTCCCCAAAGCCTACATCGACGTAGTCACCAAGGGCCCGAACGAAACTCGTATTCACGTGAATTGGGTCCGCGACTATTGATGCCCTTGTGTTGGCAGTTCGCCTGCTTAACACTTGAGCGATGACTGACTGTTGCTACAAGAAGCGACGAACCTTGAGGGTAGTGTAACTACTTCGCTTTCCATAATCAAGCCATAGCTAACAAGGACCCCGCGTGCGCAGCCCGCCAGGAGAAGGCATGTAGTTAATGATAATCGAATGAAATCAGAACTGACAAAAGGGTCAGCACCAAATTTTCGCTTTATGACCCTTCGCCTCACGTAGTCTGAGTTTTTTCACGGAGTGACTTAGACACTTCTGAACACAAGCGAAGGTGCACCGAACTGATTGTACTGTAAAGCTCTTGTCGACCAAGCGACTTCATCCAGACACAATGAAAAGCGGCATGGATCAATGGATATGTCTCAGCTATGGAGAACTCGAAGCGGTCAGTCAGAGTCTTTAATCGTTGGAAGACGGCCCCCGGGATGTCGACTGCCGAGAGAGCGAAGACACTCAACCATTTCAGACACCGATTTAGACCCTCCTTGTCTGTAGACGCTAATTTGAGGACCACACCCCACGGATCGATGGCCGTGATATTAGAGGCATCAGCCAACGATGCAGTGAAACTAACGGCGCTATTCGACTGGAGGTTGATATTACTTTCCCGATTCAAAAGCCGTTGTAGGGGCACAATTGGCTGCACGTCTCTTCAGTAAGGGACGTGTCAAAATGAATAAAATCACTTTATTTAATGGCCGATTTGAAGTAGACTCCAGCCATAGAAGGAAGAGATCGTCAAACGTGGTGAAGACGACAAACGCTTGGCAGAGTTTGATTATATAACGCAATGATAAATCCACCTTCGGAGCAATCAATACGATAGACTGTCGATATACTGACACTACTTGCTGGTCCTTCACCGACCTCAGCGCTGGGAGTGTCTTCTGCGATTTCGACAACCAACTCGAAGCAAGTTTTCCCGTAGAACGCCGCATCCTGGTCATGGACCGCGAGCAACCAGGGAGTAGCGTAGGCCCTGAGTAGAAATTTATGGTGACTAAGGAAATCCCCGCCATAATTTAATGTGGCAATTTTCTTCTCAGGACTTGGCCAGGGCTGGTGTGTGGTGTTCGCCCGTACGCCCGGAAGCTCCAGTCCAAATGGAACATAGTCTCGGAGTATGGTCGCTAATTTCTCATCCTCCACAACGGTGAGCCAGACGTTTTTTCCCAGGATCATAATATGATGAGCATACCTCCGTGAGAACCCAACAAAAGACAGATTTCATGAGTCTACGGAGGGCATAATTTGTCGACATCCTTGTGGGCCATGCCCTTCTGGTCAGAAACAAAAAACCGGCTTCATTAACAGAGAGATCAATATCCGAGAGACAAGCTTCAATAGCAGTCACGAGAGTTTCCACGTTGACTGAGAGATCGAGACTTAGAGGCAAGGCAAACAAGCAAAGCGATTCCTGATACCGTAGCAACTCTCCTTGTTCAATTAGGCGGATCTGCGGCAGTTCGAATAAGCCAACGTGATGCAATTGAGTGAGCAACGTCTCGACAGCGACATCAAGACGAATGTGAAAACGGATGACAAGGCCATCACGGAGAATGCCAAGGGGAACAACATCGTAACTATGAGGGTGCGAGTCGACACCATGTGAATCCAGGCCAAGAGAGGAATCGAGGGTGTCTTTGGCGAGAACTTGTTCATCCACTATCTTTATGCTCGAGGCAAAGAAAACCAGAGTCGGCCAGTCAAAAAGTAAGGTTGTTTGCGAGGGAGAACGACTTTCCCAGAAGTCGCTCAACATATCGGATAGGACAGATGCTTCGGAAAGAGAGGCCCCGAAGCGATCAAGGAGAGAACTAAGTTCGATGCTGAACGCCTCAGAAGCTTTGTCTCCACCTTCGATGACGATGGAGCCCAGTGCGAAACCGTTGTGCAGAATTTGCAGTTGGGACCAAAGAATGTCCGAGCAAATCAGTATTTCTTCACGTTGTCGAAGGAAATCGGGATCGAGCTCTAGCAAGCTCTGAAAATGATTTCTGAAAGAATTGCGTAGATCATGCAGTGAGATCGACATATGGGCCGATGTGAGGGGAATTGTAAGGCACGGCGGGACCACTTCTTCAGAAGGGACTGTGATGCACCTAGCATGGGCGAAGTGATTACAGGTGTCGCATTTAAGACCCTGACTATGAAACCCCCATAAGGGCAACTTGCAGATAAAGCAAAGTGTCAGAGTGAACGTGTTGACAACCCTGAAGATATGATCCGCAGTTTGTAGTACATTGAATTTACCGTCGCTTCTTGGTGGCTGAACGTGGCAGAACTTATGAACGGCCATCCTTTGAGTACCAGGGTCTAATTTCATGGGATACTCTGTGAACAGGTTGCCGTCAGGGTAGTCGTAACAATCAAAGTGTACTGCACAAATGCAAAGGGGGCAGAAAAGCCCAGGTCCAACAATTTGCTTGAGACATGAGCGACACTCTCGCAATATATTTCCATCAAATAGAGTTGGACCAGAATGCTCTGCGAAACGCCAAAGGACAAACTGATGCGGGTACGAAGACGCTGCACCTGCATTGACCAGCGTTTCGAATGGCTTGCTTATGAGGCAGTGGCCGAGTGCTCGGGGCCAATAAGATTTCAGAAGACCGAGAGCAGTATACCGAGCTTTGTGTGTATGATATGCGACGACCTCAAGGACGTTTAGAGAAATGTCGAGTCTCAAGTCAACAATCGCGTCGAACAAGTGGCGCAGTCGATGAATGGTGAACGCCGAAACTTTACTGAAGTCGACTGCGTCGGAAATGGCGGCTAGTAGAGGTGAAAGGAGTGAAAGAAGACGGTACGATGCTGGGGACTGGCCAGGCGTGCCTTGTGAAGGCACGCAGAGGTTGGCATAGAGTGACCTGGGGTTCTGACTTTGGATGCCTTGGGAGTCAGTGTGTATCTCTTCGTAAGATTCTACTTGGATCGAAACGGTAGATTGCGGAAGTCCATCAGCTTGGAGCTCAGAGTACCCTACAATAAAGCAGTGAGCTGATCGCAGAGGGACAAAAAAAGTTCTTCTAGACACCTTGATTTGAGATCTCCACACTTCCCGTCAGACGACTACGCAAATGTCTTTCCTCATGGAGCATATCTTGGAGTATGCCTTCGAAAAATAGAATCAATCGAGGGTGCATTTCGGCCTTGAATGTGATAAAGGCGGGCAGAAGAGCAAACCCGACTTGAGAGATGACAGTATCAGACTTGGCGTGCATATGCACAAGAAGTAGAGCGATATCCAGGGAAACTGCTTGTAGAGAGTTTGGTGGCCGGGAAGGACGAGGTGGAGATAACGGGTAGCGACAGTCCTCTGAGACTATGGATTGAAGAACAAATATGCACTGGGAAAGTAACTCTGTGGATTCTATTCTAGAATACCTCACGTCAATGCTAGCGCCGCGCCGTCGTCGACGGAAAGGAGAAGATGGAAGTGCCGAGTCGTCACCACCTCCAAATACCGCTGCAGATGTGCTATAGGAACCATGCGTGAGAAGCGATATGGCGGACAACCTCTTTAGGACCCACTTATCGTTAAATATTTGCCATTTATGAGACAACGAGATCATCAAGACGTCTCTCAGACGGTTCATAAGGTCGTAAGCCATATCTGGGGAAAAGACTCGCGCAGAATTGTCTTCGCCGTCTAAGTCTGGTTGTTGAGCTTCACTATTCGTCCTTGAAGTACTCTGTCGTGGGATAATATACTTGGCGACTGCAACGGCCTGAGATGGGAAAGAATTTGGCGAAGGTGGTTTTGGTCTATGACGAAGTTGTTCAAGAACGTGCGCTAATAGCTTTTGGGATTCATCTCGTGCCCTGGAAATCACAGGAGGGGGTGTATAAAACGTAGAAGAGGGCGTTAAGGGAGGAGATTGTCCACTTCCGGTAACACCTTGGGGAAGGCGGAGAGATGTAGCCTCAGAAAGGGCGCCGTCTCTTTCCCTGAATGAAGGGGCCGGGCTACTACCTGGAGAGGTCGTTGATGGTATGTCAAGAGATTCTGATATCTGTAGGTGAAGGATAGGCGTCGAGAGCTTCTCCCTCTGAGATGGAGATGGCATGATTCCGAACGGACGAACACATTCGATTCCTCCGAGTCGTTCGTCGTCGATTCCTCGTCGTCTCTATTGCCCCGCGGTCACGTGCGAATGATTACACATTAAGTCGTGATTGATTGAATCGCACACTTCACGCTCGTGTTGCACGTTGCACTTGCCAGTGATATGCCTCGCAGAAAGACAGTCCCTAGACACTCTAGGCAGCAGTCTCTCACCGAATTTCTCATACCGACTTCTTCGAAGGCCAATTGTTCTCGTAACCTCAATACAGCTCAGACAAAGCCACGCCAAGCTGGCAGGACCGCCAAATCTCCTTCCTCCCGAGTTCCCGAGCCTTTTGATCAAAGTGATACGGACAGCGGTGTAGAAGCCATTCACTTTGAACCGAAGAAAGCGGCCTCATCTGATGATGACGATGACGATATCCAACCGTCTTCTCCTCTGAGGCGCAGAGCGGCGGTCGAAGCCGAGTCACACTCTGACGGTGAAATATCCATGTCTGCTTATTCAGATCATATAAAAGTGACGGCCCTACCGAATAAGAACAAATCCCCTCGTGCTTGTAGCCCGAGCACCGAGACCAATCTTCCTAAGAGGCGGCGGCTCACCAAAGGTGCCCGCCCCCCGAGCCCGGAGGAACACGAGAATTTACTACTCGAGGTCAACGAAGCAGGCGAATCTCGCTTCGGGTCGTGTGAGGCCTCAACTGACCCTGATCATAGATATCATACAGTCCCGCTTCCGTCAACGTCAGAAGCGGTCAACTTTCCAACAAAATTTAGAAAAGCTGAAAAGTGAGCAAAATTTGATGGATCGGGGTAATAATAACAGCGATGGACGCTACTATCCACAGAGAGAAAGCTAGGGATTACAGAATCAAGTGACGAGCAGACAGACGAAGATGACAGCCATGACAGTGATGAACCCCATGATTCTCAAAATGATGGTCAAATTGGAGAGCCTACCGAAGACGACTTTGTCGTGGAGGATGACGGAGTTGTCGTCCCTGAACTCCCTGTGGCCTTTAGTCGTCGTACTCATCAGGACACGAGCCACGATTTCAAGGTGGTTTGTCAACTGTTCGTGCACCTTGCCATGATGCCAGCGATTGAGCGCCGAAGCTTTATGGAACAAATACTGAAGGGTAAGAGACACCTTTCGACCGTAAAGTAGTAATTAAGTGAGCTCTAGGTGACGGCTACTTTTCTGTCCCATTCCAGGTCATTCGCAGAAAACTCTCGGGTGCTAGAGACTCCGTAGCATCCTCTGTCTGGCGATATGATTATAGAAAAGCATTGGAACAATTTCCAGACCTCACATTAACGAAACTTGATTTCTCAACTTTCCATTGTGATGCATGTCACGTCCGCAAGAAGTCAACCTTCGCTGGGTGGTTGAAGGGTATTCCTTATGACAAGCTTTCGTTCGAGGTACACTAATTCTTTCTAATGGACAATATCCTGTTGATTACACTTGTAGCCCGTTATCTACGAACGTAATTCGGAGGACCACGAGGGCGAAGACCACCGTGTCACCGGTCTCAGCCTTGGTCGCTTTTGTGCAGCTCGAACTCGAATCTATCATCGACTAACACACTGGAGTGTGAGTCATTGGCAATGGCCGATGGGTCCGAGACACATCGCTGACAGCGTTACAGTATCACCTTTACGGGACGTTATCCGAAGAAGTCGACCTTGTGCAGTGCCCTGGCAAGAAACGGCCTTTCAGCCGCTCTTCGAATTTAGCTCCACCAAAGGATACATCCAATCCCGATGATATCACGGAATGGTTAGACAAAAGGGGAATTGTATCGACCGAGTGGCAAAAGCTGTGTGAGTTATTGCAGCGTGCTAGTAGCTTGGATGCGTCGGCTGGGAAGGAGGACGAGATTTTCTAGACCCTGAATATGCTAGTGTGTTTGTTAGTTAGTTGCGTTACAGGATCACGTGTGCACCTGCCTCCGTCGGCGAGTGTTTGTGTTTAGCGCTTAACGTCCATCGTCGCGAACGCATCGTATGGCCTACTATCCTTCTCAATCGGGGCAGCTCCCTGCAGCTTCGGGAGCCTATCCGTATAACACTTACTCGTACACTCACCCACAGACGACCGGCGCGTATCCCTATACAGCGGGTGCATACCCAGGTACCGCTGTTACAGGATACGGTGCCGCATGGCCCTACTCATATAGTTATTATCAACATCAGCCTGCTAGTTCACTGCCCAAGCCTGCAACGGTACAGTCGGCTTCCACTGCTCCGACGGCGACCGTACCTACGGGCACTCAGCGGGCTACTACGTTTACGGCTTATAACCCTATATATCCTCGCGAAACCGCCGCAACTGCCGTGACAAGTGGCACGTCGACTCGCGGTTATAAAAAACAGTCCAACTTGAAAGGGTTGTTCACAAAAGAGCGTGCGTTCAGCTTCCCGTCGTAGTTGTTACTTGTTGCTCATAAACAGGTGGCCGTGTTTCAGTTCGCAACCTGATGTTTGGTTTTGGAGACGACCGCAACCCATCCAATGACACTGTCAACGTCATGGAGGAGATACTCGTGGAATACATCGCGGACGTAGTAAGTGCCTTCAGTCTTTATCTTCTCATTACAAAAACACGAGTTATAAAGTGTCAAACTGCCCTCGCGCCGACAAAAAAATCCCGTCTATCGATCGAGGATTTTCGCAGAGCACTATCACGACCAGCGGACGCCAAGAAGCTTGCACGGACGGAAGAGTTGTTGTTTATGCAGGAAGATATTAAGAGGGCGAGAGCTCAGTTCAACGATTCTGAGATGAACCAGTCGAAGGGTCTGCCATCATAGTATTAACAGAGTAAAAGTCGGTGGGAAATGTACATCTTGCTACTATGACCTCTTCTCTAGTGCCATTAGCGAGCTATATAAGTTCGACAAGGAGATCGGAGAAAGACTCGGAGGAAAACAATTTGGAGAGGATTCACGCTATACATAGTCGCGACCCCGCTTTTCAACATTACCGCCGCGACTCCTCTCGATTTGCTGGGGCTACACAATAAAGACCCACTCAAGACATGAAGGAAACCCTGAACGACAGGACAAGGCAAGCAAGGTCCAGTCGCGGTCATTTTGCAAGAAAAATCAAGCCCACTCCGCCAAACGCGGCAAGCAAAACTCTTACCTCGACCAAAGCCTTACCCGCCCTGGCGTAGGCGTATGACAACGTTTCTTCCGGTACTTGGCAAGTTGCACAGCCACCTTGTAAGGAACGGTTTGTACGGTTCTTTGAATGAAGTGCTCCAT
>Ga0137359_10003085_pt1 | contig 13439 bp, 10 predicted proteins | sample Mad1_40_16metaG_FD_108281 | JGI IMG/M metagenome (GOLD analysis project Ga0137359, IMG submission 108281) | Vadose zone soil microbial communities from Angelo Coast Range Reserve, California, USA - Mad1_40_16 metaG | ecosystem: Environmental > Terrestrial > Soil > Vadose zone | place: USA... | reverse complement strand
GATTGTCGTAGAGCACGCGGTTTTCGTGCTGGTCGCGTACCGTTACCGCCGCGGTAATGGTCACTTCAAAGATACGCGCGCGGCCTTTGTCGTCCAACAACACACCTGAGAATCCAAAGCTCTTGACGGTACCCTCAATCACTGCGTCAGCGCCCTCGCGCTCGCTCTGCACGCGCAAGCCGTGGCCGCGGTGAATCAATTCGGTCATCACGGCTTCCGTGAAACGATGCTCAATTTTGAAGCGCAGCGCGTTGTTCTGGAATGCCGGCACCGCCACCGTCTTGATGTAGGAAGGCATCTGGCTTATCGTCACCGGCTTATAGCATTCGGTGAAGCCGGAAACCGTTAGGAGGGTGATTACAAACGCGGAGGCCCGCACAAATCTTTTCATCGAATCGTCTCTTTTCCTGAAGGATGTTGATAATACGTCAATAGCCGTGCTATACGAAAGCCGCTGAGGCAGCGAGAGGAGCAAAAAGTGACTACCCCAATACCAATTGGCCCGAGTTTGACGCGCATTGGCCAAATCTTCGTCAACGTAAAGGACCTCGACCGCGCGATCGCTTTCTATCGCGACATACTCGGCGTGGCTTTTCTGTTTCAAGCGCCGCCCGGCATGGCCTTCTTTGACTGTGATGGCATTCGTTTGATGTTGGGCGTTGCAGACCGGCCGGACCTGGATCATCCCGCCTCGATCATCTACTACAAGGTGGACGACATCGAGCGCGTTTATGAAACCTTCAAAGCACGCGGTGTTGAGTTCATCGTCAAACCTCATCTGGTCGCCCCGATGCCCGACTATGACCTTTGGCTTGCGGATTTTCGTGACTCTGAAGGAAACCTGCTGGCATTAATGAGCGAAGTGCCGCGCCAGGTCGCCTGAGGATCCAGTTTGGAGTTCCGCCTTCAGGTGGCGTTACCTTGTAAAACCTGCTGCAGTCGATGGTCAGCGAGAGCGTGGGCCAGTCCGATGAAGCCGCATAGCCCCGAAATGTGTATAGTCAAAAGGTTCTTAATAGATCACCTGCAATAATGATGATGGAGCAAGCTGACCATAAACATTTCGCGCCTACGGCGTTCCGGGAGTTTTTCTTGTGGTCCCGGCTTCACGTATCAGCCTCTCCGCCACCAGACTCAGCCCCATAATCAAATAAAAGATCATTACTACTTCCGAATCACCCCAGTTATAATGGACGACGCCGCTACACATGAAACCCACCAGACCGCCCAGTGCTCCCAGCACCATTCCCCGCTCGATCCAATTCTCAGGCGGAACCCGACGTCTTAATCGCCATAGCATACGCGCGTACGTGCCGATCAGAATCAGCCAAACGATCAGAGCCGGCACCCCCCGCTCGAGCGCGATCTGCAAGTAATCCGAATGCATGTGGCCCATAGGCATGCGGCCATTATCGAACAAGCCCCACTCGCGCCAGTGTGCCTTGATCGAATCCATGCCGACACCTACCGCGAGGTGGCGAGGACTTCTCACCAGCAAATGAAATCCATCATGCCAGACTCTCTGACGCCAGACGATTGAATCATCTTTCTGATCAAAAAAGCCGACCTGACGCTTCTGTTGCAGCACAAACAGTCCGACCAGGACCAACGGCAACGCGCAAGCCCCGATCACAATAAGTTTTTTCCGGCTGACACTCAGCGCAGTTATTAAAGTCGCGGAAACCAGCAGCGAAAGCCAGGACGCGCGGGTCACGCTGAGCAGCAATGCAACACCCATCCCCGCAATCGCCAACGCCAGCAGCGCACCGTTTCGGCTGCGCTTGCGTGGCAACGCGACAAAAAGGCCGATCGTCAGCGAAGCGACCAGTTGCAACATCTCTGCATAGGTCGTCCAGTGATTGTAAAAACCAGTCGCGCGCCAGTCACGGCCACTGCCCCATCGCTCAATGCCCAATTGCCCTTCAGGCGTCACCCCGGGAAGCAGGCGCCCCCGTGGAACTTCAAGCACGGCCACCCACTCAACGCGATAGACTTTGATGTTAGCCGGCCCCGGCCGCGAAGACTGATTCAAAGCCTCGACCAGATCCTGCGCACTGCGCAAGGGCCGGCCATCTACCTCTTCCAGCGTGTCGCCACTGAGAATCGGTATCGCCTCGATTTTTGCGCGGGAGACACGTTTCGCCTCAACCAGCGGGCTGTTGGCTGCGACGCCATAGACTTTCACACCGCGTCCGAACGCGTACAGGCCAAACGTGTAGAGGACGTTAACCATGCATCCCGCCAGGAGCACCATCACCAACGCGCGCAGCACTCGAGACGAGCGAACATTTTCCGCGAACAAGTAGACGATGGTGAACAAACATGCAGCGCGCAACTTGCCGATTGAAACTATCGGCGTGTACGACAGAAATGAAGACAATCCGGTGAGCAGAAAAAAACCGAACATGGGATAGTCCAGCGGGGTGCGCTTGAGCGTGGGCCGGGGCCAAACCGTGAAGCGCAAAACCCAGAACAGCAATCCGAGAAACCAGGCCGACTGCGTGGCGGCAATAGAATTCGGCGCAAAAACCACAAACAGAAAGAGCGCGCCAAGTATCCCGCGCTCCAGCCACATGGCGAGCGGACCGTTGTCGATACCAGGTGATTTGGGTCTCGCGTTCACGTTCCTAAAATCGGGGAATCACCGAGCCGCGAAGCGGCTCATTGAGTGCTTCTGCTTAACCTAATATAGGGTCCGGTTGCGACCGAATCTTTCATAACGGTATCGAAACAATTAGAATCAGAAAGCTGGGATTATATTCGGCTCTGGTGGAAACCATATGCGCAAATCGATTTTCCTTTTGGCTGTTCTCGTACTCGTAACGACTCCGGCGCTCGCTCAAGTTAAGAGCGTGGCCCAATACATCGAACAAGTAAAGGCGTTAGCCAATCGCGTTGACGTAAAGGCCGCGAACGACTATATCGAACACAACCACGAAAGCATTCTGCGGGAATGGTTGTCGATTACTGAAATCAACGCACCTTCCGGTCAGGAGCAGCAACGCGCGAAATATGTCGAGGGTCTCTTGCGCAAATACCACCTTGATGACATTCATTATGACTCGACCGGCAATTTGATCGCCGTGCGCAAAGGCGCCGGTGGCGGTCCCGTGATCGTTTTTGACGCTCATCTGGACACCGTCTTCCAACCCGGTTTACAGATCAAAGCAATCATTCGCGACGGAAAAGTTTATGCGCCCGGCATTGGCGATGACACCCGCAACATCGAAGCACTTTTGGCAACAATACGCGCCCTGAATGATGCAAAGATTAAAACGAAAGGTGATCTCGTATTCGTGTTCACGGTCCAGGAAGAGACGACCATGAACGGCGCGAGGGCGTTCGTTCACGAGAACAAAGGCAAAATTGATCAGTACATCGCGCTCGATGGCGGCTATGAAGGCTTCACTTATGCAGGCATCGGTATTAACTGGTATCGGCACCACTTCATCGGCCCGGGAGGACACACGCGCTCGCAAACGCCGCCTTACTCGGCGTCGCTGCCGCTGGCTCGCGCGATCGATCGCATTTATCAGCTGAAGGTACCGACCAGACCCTCTTCAAACTTGAACATTGGCATGCTCGGCGGCTCGGAAGTGGTGAACGCCAAAGCCTCCGACGCCTGGTTCACAGTTGATCTGCGTTCGACCAGCAACGAAGTGATCGCGGATCTGGAAAGACAAATTCAGATTATTCTGAATGAAGAGGCGGCCCGGGTCGGTATGAAAGTTAAGACCGACATCATCGGCGCTTCACCAGCGGCGCTTATTCCCGGTCACCGCGAATCATATCTGGTGCGCATCTCGGAAGCCGTTCATCGGGTGATGGGTTTCGATCCGCCGATTGGAAATGCCGGATCAAATAACTCGAGCGCGGCGCTGCGCGAAGGTATCTCTTCAATCTCAACCGGCGCCGGCCCCTGCGACGGCGCCCACAGCCTCGCCGAGAATTGTGAGATCGAACCGCTTTATAAGGGAATTAAGAAGGTTTTGTTGTTGGAGGTGGCGTTGGCGGGGGTGGAGTGAGATGAGAGCAAATCTTCCTGGTCGTTGATTGAGAACGATTTGTATCTCCGGTCAATGGAACAGACCGGAGACACTTGGCTCCTTTAGTCTCCACTTTTTTCCTCTTGCGAAACATCAAAAGTCTTGTGCCACGTCCATCCATTTCCTGGTGAGATTTCGGCTTCTATGTAAACACGAACGGCCCGCACGCTGCTTGGGATCGATATAGCATCGTTAACTGCGTCCCAAGCGCCAGGTTCTATGGATGCGCCCAGATGTCTGCCATTGATTAGCCAGCGATATAGTGGATCATATCGAGTTCCTTTGCTGGTCGGCATCACGGACTCAATCTCTACACTTTGCTGAAAGGCAGGAATCAAAACCGATCCAATGTTGACCGTATCCAAGCGGAATATTAGTAATGCCGTGTTGAACTGTCGCTTCCATCTTCAGGATGGCGAACGACCTTAATATCAGGATCAACTCGAACGCGAATTGTATCGGTGCGGCCAACATAATATCTGTTCAAGGTCCAGATCATCCCGAGTAAAATAGCCATTGCCTTAAATACCGCGTCGACAAACTTCGCCAGATTCTCCAGCGCGGAGAGTTTGAGGGACAGTATTATCGCAAAGCCTCCAACAATAGTTAGGAGGATCAAAACTACTGTGAGGACAAGGTATTTTGTGGTGGCGGCTTCAAGGAATCTATTTTGTAACATAGCCATCGAATCCTCGATCATTTGGGACGGCAGATCATGAGTTCAACTGCCTAACAAGATGACCGAGATGGGTTCGAAGATTTGTGGTTAGCGAGCTCCGGACAGGCGGGAGCCCTCCCTTACGGTCGGGCTACTGCCCCGCTGTTGCATTCGACCCTTGACGCCTCGAAGGGCGCCAATCCTAACCACCGTTGTAACCATCTTCGTAACCATTCTCGAACCCTTCGCGATAGTACCGCCGGTACAGCTCGCGATCACCCAGTTTGGAACTGTAGTCCTGAGTGGCGTTCTGGTATGCGCTGAAGTCCCGGTAGTCGGTACGCCGGCCACGCCTGCGGTCATTGCGGCCTTGCTTGATGCCTTCGTTGTAGCCGGCATTCAGAGCCGTCTGGCGCAACTGGTAAGACCCGCCGTAGCTGCCGTAGCGATCCCAGTTACGGCCACGACTTTGCCGGTTGTCGTTACGATTGCGATCGTTGTTCCGATCATTACGGTCATTGCGATCGTTACGGATCTGGCCTGGATTTTCCGTCTCGTATCCTCTCGAGAACGCGAGCTGGAAATAGCGTCGATACAGTTCACGATCGCCGAGCCTGGGACTGTAATCCTTCGTTGCTTTCTGAAACGAGCTGAAGCTCGCGTAGTCAGAGTGCCGGCCGCGATCGCGATCGCGGCGGCCTTCCATCGAGCCTTCGTTGTAGCCGGCATTCAAAGCTGTCTGGCGCAGATCATAAGACCCGCCCCAGTTTGGATAACCGTCCCACCTGCGGTTGCGGCGATCCTGGCCGTTCGCGCCGCCGCCAAAACCGAGCCCAACGAGGACGCTGAATCCTACAAGAACTGCCGCGACTTTATTCGGTAAGTGCCTTGTCTTCATAATAAGCCTCCGGATTTTTGCGCTGGGGACGCCTCCATTGGGCATCAAGTCTCGGAAGTAGTCAATTGCCGTGAAACTTGGGCGCTCGATTAGACTCATTCTTTCTCATCAACACCAGCCGCCTTATAGATGTAGCCTCTGCGCGCCCCTACGACCACGCCCGGTGCGCTGACCTTTACCTTGATTCGTCGCTCAGCGGGATGACCTTCGCTGTTCGGGTAATAGCCAATGCTGTACTGCTCTCGCAATTCCTGCGCGATGCTGGTGAACACTACCCGCAAACGCTTCAAGCTGCCGGTGTAGTAGAAACGTCCGCCCGTCTTGTCCGCTATCAAGCGGAGATAACGCTCCGCCCGAGCGTAAGCCACGCTTAGAGTCTCACCTTTGGCGGTTACGATCTGAGCATTCATTTCCGTTGCTTGTTTTCTCAGGTCTGTAAGGGTGTCGTACTGAATCGGGTAAACCAGCGAGTCCAGTTCCTGGGCGAAGCGCAAGGTGCCCTCATAGGTAGCACTTTGACTGGCCGTATCAACTCCATCAGTAAACAGCACGATAGCTTTGCGTCCGCGGATGCGATTGAGACGCTGATTAATAATCACGTCAATTGCGTTGTAGAGGCCCGTACTGCCGCCCGTTTGCACCCGACGAATCGCACTCGTCAGCAAGCGACGGTCACTGGTGGCTTCAGCCAACACTGCGACGTTTCTGTCAAAGGCCGCGACGATCACCCGATCATCCGGCCGTAATTGTTCGACAAATTCGAGCGCGGCATCTTGTATGTCTTTAAGTTTGAATCGCGTTGAGTCGCTCGTGTCCAGCATAAGCGCGACCGTAAAAGGCTTTTCCGCGCTTTCGAAATAGGCGATCTTTTGTTCAATGCCATCCTCGTAGATTTGAAACTGTTCCGCTCTTAGATTGGGAATAAATCTGCCCTGACGATCCATGACGCTGACCGGAACAGTGACCAGGTTTGTGCTGACACGCACCACATCGTCTTCCGCGACTCGTTGTGGCGGATTTTGCTCCTGGCCGTAAGACGAAGAAACCGCCACGAGCAAGACAATAAAAGGGCAGGGCCGAAAGCCGAAACTAATGTTCTTCTTCATAAGACCCCACTTCCCTTCGCAAGCTGCGGCTGTTCGTCTTCAATCAAATTCTTGCTTTGGTGCCGCTTGCTTTGCCCCCACATGGCCGGCTGCAATTTTTGCTCGCGAGTAGTTCTCACCTTTGATCGCCGTGCCGGCTATTCGCCGCAGCATCGTTAGTTGGCCCACGTGTGTAAGCGCGTCCGCAATTGGACCCTGGAAGAGACGCTCGCAGGTAGCCTCAAGTTCCGCGTCTGACGCCAGATAGTTGTCGAAACTCTCGAGTGACTGGTGAAAACGCGCGACCTCCTGATCCCATGACAGCGACTCGGAATTATTCCAGGCTTCGGCGCCTTTCGCGATCGACAAAGCCCAATCCAACAGGTCGCCTATGTGCGTTAGAATCTGCGCCGGTGTCCGCGTTGTTTCGGAAGCATGGAAAGATGCGAAGGAATCCGGCGCGTCGCGCACCGTCTTCGCGCCGCGATAAGCGAGCGTTGCCACGGTGTGTCTGAGCATTTCGCGTTTCGTATCGGAGCTATTCATCAGAATATTGAGCCCTCCCTTACGGTCTACTGCCCGAGTCTCTTCTCTAATACACATCCTCCCCTCGCCACATCACCGGCAGGGTTTGAAGGATAATCTTTAGATCCAGCAGCAGCGACCAGTTTTCGATGTAGTACAAATCCATTCGTACCATCTCGTCAAACGGCAGACGGTTGCGCCCTGACACTTGCCACAGACCGGTGATCCCCGGCTTCATGTCGAGCCGCTTGCGATGCCACAACTCATAGTTTTCGACTTCGTACGGAATCGGAGGCCGAGGTCCGACGACACTCATGTCCCCGCGCAGAACATTGAAGAGTTGCGGCAGTTCGTCGATGCTTGTGCGGCGTAAGATACGCCCCAGACCCGTCACCCGATCGTCGGCGCGCAGCTTGTAAGCCGGTCGCTGCTGGTCGCCCAGGTTCGAATCCGCCTGGCCGCTGATGTAAAGGCGCTGAAACTCGCGGTGCTTCGCATCGTCCGTCCCCGCCCGCATCGAGCGAAACTTGTAGAAGAGAAAGATCCGGCCGTCCATCCCGACGCGTTCCTGCCGGTAAAAGATCGGTCCACGTGAATCCAGCTTGATGAGTAATGCAATCAAGAGCCATAACGGCGAGAGTAGCGCCAGCGCCAGCGCGGCGATGATTAGATCTGAGCCTCGCTTGGCCAGGCGCGCAGATTTCGACAGCGGCGAGCGAAACAGCGTGACCATCGGCAGCGATCCCACTTGATCGATTTCAGTCTTGCTCGGCAGACAATTCAAGAGTGTCGGAGCAATGCGAAATTCTACGCCGCGGCGGCGCCCGGTTTGAATCATTACCTCAAAGAGCGCCTCTCCGGGAACGTTAGGATCAGAGATGATTACTTCGTTCGCTCCTGATTCGCGAATCGCTTCGGGCAAACTGCGCAGGTTGCCGATGACCGGCACTCCTTCAAAACTGGTCCCCGCGGCCACATCAGTGGATCCGTTGTCGACAATGCCAATCACCCGATAACCAAGCTCGGGACGCGCCCGCATTTCCTGAATGCAAAGCACCGCCTCTGGTCCACGGCCCACGATCAATGTTGGGATCAGGTTAACCCCCCGCCGGCGCACCAGCACCTGGCCGCCCCGCAAGAGCATCCGCACGGCGCCCACGCTCGCCAGCGCCAACAGAAAATCAAAGAGAAAGACGGCGCGCGAATACGAAAAAGCGCGATAAGCAACTCCGCCGCGATACATAAAAGTCGCGGCCACGATCAGCAAAGAGCCAATAGCCGTTGCCCTGAAGACCCGGGCCATATCTTCGACGAACGAAAATTCGCCCCGTAATCGATATAGATCGTAATAGCGAAGAAGGAGCAGCCGAATCGGAATCACCAGGGGCAGCAGCAGAGCATAAGGAGCAAACTCCCTGCTCCAGGTCAGTACACCCCGCGAGGTTTGGTTAAGAATTAGATCGTGATGGCGCAGATAAAAAGCCAGCGTAAACGACGAGATCGCCAGCACAACGTCCGTCGCGACCAGAAGCGTCTTAACCAAAGGCACAACCCAACGCGGCGCGCGCGCCGCAACGCGCACGGCGCGAGCGTCGCTCTTGATTTCTTTTATGCGTTCAGCTTTCATCGGGAGTCGCGGCTTTGCCGCCTGAGGTGCGGAGGGGCTTTGCCCTTCCGGCGGCCTCGATGAATACTAGAGAGGCTACGTCTCGAATAACCGGCAAGGCACAGCCTCGCCGGCTGGATAATAGATCATTCTCACGGAAGGCCACAGGCCTTCCGCACATCAGGCGGCAAAGCCGCATTCGAATCATTCTAAGACTAACTTAACAATCTCGGCGCGCACGGCCCTCGCACCGCGAGGGCTCGCGGCTGGTTTTTTCCGCACTGCTAACGATTCGACTTGTTTGCGCGAATCAATTTTTTTCAACCGTCCTTCATTCACTAACTCTTCATCAATCGCCGCCCATTTGCCTGCGTAGATACTAACAGCAGGCACTCCCAGCGCGGCCGCCTCGCGATTCATGGTCCCGCCGGCGCTGACTACAAGATCGGCAGCGGCAATCAGATTCGCGCCATCTAGAGCCTCCCGCGGCATGATCAGGTTGGTCCACTCGCGAGTTTCATAATCGGCGCGCTGCGCCGCAGAACGTGGCAACAAAATAATCTTCACTTCTTGGTTCGTACTCAAGCTCACCAGCAATTCATCGAATAGTTCGTTTTCAAAACGATGATAGAGCGCTTCCCGCGCCGGCGGCCGCGCCACGACCAGCACATCTTCACTCGCGACGCCGAACCGAAGCAGTGTATCCGCGAACTCCGGATCGGCTACAAAGTCTGCGAGATAGACATCTTCCTTCGTGCCTTCATATCGTCTTACCTTGCGCGTCGATGCGCCATACTTCTTCAACTCTGCCGAGGGGAACGCCCGCGGCACGATCACCCGCGACGCCAGACGAAACGCCAGATGGTTCGCCGGCTGGTGTTCGTAATCCATCAACGTCACGGCCTTCACTCCGAGCGCCGCCGCGGCGGCGATCTGCGCGTAAGAGTTATGGCTCAAAGCCAAATCAAAACCACGATCGCGCGCCCACTTGCGCAGAGCCCCGGCGCGCCCGATCAAGTTCCCGGCCTTGCCGGTGATCGATCCGCCGCCATGACCGCCAATGACGTGGGGCATCATGCCCGCATTCATCGCCAGCTCCACTGTCTGGGCAAAGTCACGCGCGGTGATCTCAACCTGATGCCCGCGCCCGGCAAACTCGGAAAGTAACGCGCGAAAGAATGGCACGTGTGGCGAGTTAGCTAAGTCGATCCAAATGCGCACGGTTGAAAGTTAAAAGGAAAAAGTAAAAAGGTAAAAGAGAAGCCGGTCAGACCTTGCATCTCTTCGTCCTAATGACTATGGAGCCGAGAATCCGCTTGATTTGGTCAGCCTCATCTCCTGGCTCGGCAACACTCTTTTCGGGCATAATCTTCGCTGCGATAAGAAGTCTCGACCAATAGTGACACTCGCGCGCCTCCTTCAATGCGATAGAGTTCTTGCTGATGAAATCCGGTCTGCTCCGACCCAGGGTGAGCCTCTTCAATGTTAGCCCCGACAAACGTTCCCGCCTTTAGGAGTTGATAGCTGAGCGTTCGCGGAACACCAGGCTTCCTATCCAGATGCTGACACAGTTTGATAATGCGCAATGCAAACTCAAAAGCTCTTTCTTTGATGTCTTTGGGAGTCTTGATATAGTTCTTCCTGATTTCTATTTTCCTTTTACTTTTTACTTTTGCCTTCCAAAAGGCGTGCCAGCGCGTACGCCACCCATGCTTGCGACCAACGCATATATGGAATCCGCACGGTGTAAAAGCGCCGGCGCTGATAATGAAAGAAGCCATGCGAATCACGCAGGTTGTCGAGGGCCCATTTGGCGATCTTATCCGCCAGAATCATCGTGCCGGGAATTCGCCCGCGCAACTCTACCAGGGTAACTATCGCCGAGGCCGCCGAATGCGCATCAGCAGGATACAGACGATCGGGATAATACTTCGGCCAACCGTCGGCCAGGAAAAACCTCTCCTGCCAAAATTCATAGCCTCGGCGCAAGGTGTTATCCAACTCATCGACCAACCCGGTCGCTACCGCTCCCGGTTCTGACCCACTACCGTCAATGATGCGAGAAAGGCTGCCCAGGATAAACGCCGTATGAAAACCATCGGCCCATGATTGATGGTCATCGCCCCCATAAGCCCACGAACCGTCAGCACGCTGACGGCGGGTTACATAACTCGCTGAGCGCCTCGCCCAATCGCATAAACTTGCTTCGCCAGTCAGTCTGCCTACCGCAGCCAGCGTTTCACCGGCCAGCAGGCTCGCATTAAAGACGCGCGTTTGATCGAGTGGCGAATAGCTGAAGCAAACTTCCCTTTCTGTTTCTTCAGATCGATTCAGGTCATTGAGAATGAAGTCGCAAACGGTGCGTGCGAACGGCAGGTATTCCTCCTGGCCAAAGACTTCGGCCGCTTCACAAAGGGCGCGCGCTGCCAAAGCCGTAGGCACGATGGTGGGTGTACCGCGCGGCGCAAAGAAGGCCCGCGACTGCCAGTCAAAGTTGTAACCCCAGGCAGCGCCCTTGAATCCTTTCAGGCGCATCCACATCAGATCGTCCAGCAGCTCTCGCGCTTCGAGCTCTGCTTCTTTGGTTTGACTGCGCCGGTATTCAGCCAGCGCCGCCAGCGCGAAGAGGGCGATGCCTTTTGCATTTCTTTCGCGCGGAATGCGGATAAGAGAGCGAAAGTTTACCGGCGAGCGCTTGTGAAACTGCGTCCAGGCGAGCCGCGCAATTCGCGAGTGCCTGAGAGGTGTGGCTTGAAACCACCGGCTGTTCAACGCGTCATAAGGATCATAGCCGGCGAAACCCTGCGCGCGGCACCATTGCCAGAGTCTTTTGTGCGCGCTTGTGAGATCAATCGCCATTTTTGGAGCCTGCCCGCAAAGTGAAGCGCGATACCGCTTTGGTTTGGAGTTCCGCCTTTAGGCGGCCTTATTTCCTGATCATGAGTCCGCCGCCTGAAGGCGGAACTCCAAACGATCCAAAACGGTTTCTCCCGATGTATCGGGATTGCCATCGCACTCCTAATCACTATCTTGCCGTTACCGAGGTCTCGATCCGGCGCGGTGTTTCGACAAAGCTTTCGCGCCACAACTCAAATGACAAGAGCGTCCAAAGCAGCTTACGATGATTAGCGACCCCGCGCTCATGTTCGTCCTGCAGCCGCGCCACGTATTCATGATTGAACAGGCCACTGCGCCGGAGCCGTTCGGGCGACAAGAGGTCATGGGCCAACGGCCGTAATTCGCCTTTGAGCCACTTGGCAAACGGAACACCGAAACCTTTCTTACCGCGCCGCCAGACAAATGGCGGCACCAACCCTCTGGCGGCGCGCTTGAGGATGTATTTGGATGTATAGCCGTGCAGCTTGTAGCGCGAGGGCAGACCCGCGGCAAATTCTGCTACCCGCGGATCGAGGTAGGGCGCACGCACTTCCAGACTGACCGCCATGCTGGCACGATCGACTTTCGTAAGAATGTCTTCAGCCAGATAAAGCTGGGTATCCAGACTCTGCATGCATTCAGTTAAATTGGTCGAGTCGCATTCAGCGAACAGTCTCCGCGCGTCGCGATAGATGTCGGGCTCGCTGGCTCGCCTCACCTCTTCAGAAAGAAGTACGTCCTGATCGCTCGGCGTGAACGAGCCGAACCATACGTGATGCCTGGCGACTTCGTCATAATGCGAAGCGGTGATAAATCTTTTCGCGCGATAGTCGAACGAAAGATTCTTGGTTTTAACCGGCAAATGGTTCACGATTGGTTCGATCAGGCTCCGGCGTAAAAACCGCGGCACGCGGTTGTAGGCCCGCGCCATATGATGGCCAAAGTACATGGGATAGCCGGCAAAGATTTCGTCGCCTCCGTCCCCGCCCAGCGCTACCGTTACGTGCTTGCGCGTGAATCGCGACAGCAGAAATGTCGGCACCAGCGAAGGATCGCTAATCGGCTCGTCCATCCACGCGCCGATTTCGCCGACCAGGTTCGCGGCCAGACTGGCGCTGAACCTCTCTTCATGGTGATCGGTGCCGAGAAACTTGGCCACCGCGCGCGCGTATGGCGATTCGTCGAACGAGCTTTCGGCAAAAGCGATCGAAAACGTCTTAACCGTTTCCGGCGATGCGCGCACGGCCAGCGCTGCGACCACTGAAGAATCGATCCCGCCGGAAAGCAAGACGCCCAGTGGCACGTCGGAGACCATACGCATGCGCACTGAATCCGCCAGTAGGTCACGAAGTTTATCGGCGGCCTCGGCAACGCTAGGCACCGGCTGCCGCGTTTGATAGCTCAGCTTCCAGTAACGCTGTACCTCAATCTGGCCATTCTCCAAAGTCAGGGCATGCGCCGCCGGAAGTTTGCTGATGCCTTCATAGATAGACAGCGGGGCGGGCACATAATCGTACGAGAGGTATTGGCGCAGCGCATTAAGATTGAGGTTTGGCCGCACCGACGGATGCGCCAAAAGCACCTTTGGCTCTGATGCGAACAGCAATGTGCCATCGAACACGCCCCAGTACAGAGGCTTTTCGCCAAACCGATCGCGCGCGATGAATAAACGCCGGCGCCGTTCATCCCAAAGCGCGAAAGCGAACATTCCGTTGAGATGCTGGACCATTTCGCGGCCGTATTC
>Ga0137359_10003080_pt1 | contig 13448 bp, 8 predicted proteins | sample Mad1_40_16metaG_FD_108281 | JGI IMG/M metagenome (GOLD analysis project Ga0137359, IMG submission 108281) | Vadose zone soil microbial communities from Angelo Coast Range Reserve, California, USA - Mad1_40_16 metaG | ecosystem: Environmental > Terrestrial > Soil > Vadose zone | place: USA... | reverse complement strand
ATGTCAGGGAAGATGTCGTTCAAAGCGCGCACGACCTCGGCATCCGCCCGCGTCGCGCGGCGTGCCGTGGCCCCCGCCTTCGTGCGGAGCGTCGTCTCGATGACGTCGAGCGCCGCCGCCGCGTCGTGGCGCGCGACGACGAGGCGTTGCGCCGCGCGCCCGATCTCCTCCAGCATCGATGGCCGCTCCAGGAGCCGACGGAGCGCGTCAGCGATGCTCTCCGGATCGCGGCGCACCATGAGGCAATTGACGCCGTCCTGCGCGGTCTCTGCGTTACCACCGCACTCCCCGAGGATCACCACAAGCCCCGCTGCCATTGCCTCGATCGGCACGAACGCGAACGGCTCTCGTTCGTGCGTGGCGAACACCAGGGCGTCGTACTCTCGGTAGGTTTCGAGCATCGCGCGGTGGTCGAGCGCCCCGCGCACGGACACCGTCTCCTCGAGGCGGAGTCGCGTGATCGCGGAGGTGACCCGAGCGACCTCGCGCTCCTCGCCCCGGCCGATGAGGTCCAGGCGCACGCGCCGACGCTGCTTGGGCGGGAGCCGGGCCACGGCCTCGAGCGCTAGGAGGACCCCCTTCGCCTCAAGGAGCTGGCCGACATACACGACCCGGAGCGGGCGTTCACCGAGGGCGTACTCGGTCTTGACCGGGATGCGCGCCGCATCGACCCAGTTGTGGAGCACGCGGGTGTCCGAACGCAGCCCCACGCGCTCCACGAACCGCCGCACCGTCTCGCTGCAGCAGATGACTGTCGGGCGGAGCGCTTGGTTCACGAACGCCGCGTAGTCGGCGCCGCCCTCCCCGAGCAAGTGGGCGATGGTTTCGGGATAGTAGTCCATGAGGTGCAGCACGCAGGGGAGGCCGAGCGCGCTCGTACCCACCAGGAGGCCGAGCGCCCCGAGGCCGGCCAGGTTCCAAAAGTAGACCACATCGGGGGAGAACAGCTCCGCTGCCTCGACGAGCGCGCGCACGTTGGCGGGCTCGTAGAGGTAGGCGCGCTGCAGCTCGCGCTCGACCTCGGCCGGAGGTACGGCGCCCCAGTAGTCGGCGTCGTACACCGGCCTCAGAGCGAGCGACCGTGTCACGTCCGGCTCCCCGTCCGACCCAGTCGCCGTCGCCGTCAGCACCGCCACCCGGTGGCCGCGTACGCGGAGCGCGTTCGCGGTGTGGTACGCCGCCAGCTCGTAGCCGCCGCGGATCGCCGGGTGGTAGAGGTTGCTCACCACCAGGACGTTCATCTGCGCTCCCCGTCGAGCGCTCGCCCGTACGCGGCGAGGCAGCGCTCGGCCACCGCCGTCCAGGTGAAGCGTGAATGCGCGACCTCGAGCGCGTTGCGTCCCATCTCGTCGGCCAGCTTCGGGTTGTCGGCGAACAGCTGCATGCGCGCGCGCAGCGCCTGCGGGTCGTTGGGAGGCACGAGAAAGCCGTTGAGCCCGTCCTCGACCAGCTCGGGCAGCGAGCCGATGCTGCTGCAGATGACGGGCGTACCACACGCCATCGATTCCGCTGGGACGAGCCCAAACAGCTCGGGGTGCGGCCAGTGGTTCCCGTACATGTCGTCGCACACGGAAGGGAAGATCGTCGCGAGGGCGCCGCAGTAGAGTCCGCGCAGCTGCTCGTCGGTGGCATCCGTGATGAACTCGACGGGCCTGCCGGCGGCTAGTGTCCGAAGGTCGCGGTGGAAGCGCTCGTCGTAGATGCGGCCCACGATCTTGAGGTGCGTGGTCACCGCCTCGATCAGGTAATTGACCCCCTTGTGGGGGAGCAGCCGGCCGACGAACAGGAAGTACCCTTCGCGGGTCGCCCCGGGTGGCCGGTGGAAGAGCCGCGTGTCGGCGCCGCCCCCGATGACCTCCGCCCGGGTCACGCCGTCGGGGAGGATGCTCGCCGAGAAGCGCGAGACGCAGAGGAACGTGTCGACGAAGCGGACGAGCCGATCCGACGCCACAGTGCGCGCGCCTCCGCCGTGGTCGCTCACGAACACGGGCCGGCGGACGGCCTTGGCGATGATGATGCTCGCCTCGGTGAGCAGCGAGCGGCGCTGATGGGCGTGGATGACATCGTGGTCGACGATGGCCGAGACGAGGCGCCAGCCGAGCGGGCTGAAGACGTTGTCGTCCACGTAGAGATCGGGCCGGACGAGCCGGACTTGCAAGGGGCCGTCGCGGTATTCGCGCGGCTCCGCGGCGAAGCTCAAGAACGTGACCTCGTGGTCCGACAGCTCGGCTTGCGCCCTGGCCAACGACATCGGGTACCGCTCGCCGCCGCCCACCATGCTCTTCGGATCGAAGAAGGTGGCCGAGACGTGCAGGATCTTCATTCGGAGGGCTTGCAGCGGACCTTGAGGTCCCGGGCGACGAGGTCGCGCAGCACGCCGCGATAGCGGAGGATCTCGCCGAGAGCTGTCAACATGGCCAAGCGGGCCGGCGGGAGCCTGTTAGCAAGGGGGGCGGGCGAGGGCAAATCGTTGACACGGGCTCGGCCAGTCGCCTAGCCTTCCTCGGAGGCGTTACTGCGATGGCTACTGGAGAGGGCGGCTCGCTCGACGCCCTGATCGAGCAGGTACATCAGTTGAAGTGGGTCCACAGGATCGACCTGGGTCACGGGGTCGTGACTCCTGGATTGTGGGGCAACCATCCGATAATCCTGCGGGCCTTCGACGACATCGACTTTCGAGGGAAGAAGGTCCTCGACATCGGCTGCTGGGATGGTCTCTGGTCCTTCGAGGCGGAGAAACGCGGAGCTGCGGAAGTTCATGCGACCGACCTGGTGTCGCAGAGAGACTATCAGGACTGTCCAACGTTCCAGCTGGCTCACAAGATCCTCCGGTCGCGTGTCAAGTATCACCCGAATCTCTCCGTTTACGACGTTGAGAAGCTCGGGGTCCGCGATTTCGACGTCGTGATCTGCGCTGGAGTCTATTACCACCTGAAGGACCCCCTGCGCTCGTTCGCGGCGCTGCGGAGGGTCATGAAGGACGGAGGCATCCTTCTGGTCGAGGGGGAAGTCCTAGAAGAGGAGGGCTGCTTCGCGCGATTCTTCTACCGCGAGCCGTACATGGGGGACCACTCCAACTGGTGGATCCCGACCGTCTCATGCCTGAAACAGTGGGTCGAGAGCAATTTCTTCGAAGAGGTGCGCGCCTTCGATGTCTGGTACGCACGGGGCGGGAACCTCAGTCCTCGGTCTACCATCCTGGCTCGGTCGGTCAGGCGCGCCGACCCTCTGTATATCCGGCCGGATGAGGCTTTGAGAGAGTACGACCTCAACGAGTATCGCGAGGGCGACTCGGTCCTATCTGGTCGTTCCGGCCGATTGGATTCTCCGTTCTCCTTTTCGGCGCTAAGCAAAGACTCTGATCTCCAGGTCCGGCCCGTGTCGTCGCGTAACCCCGACCTTCCGAGCGTCGGGAGGAGGACGCGGCACCACCTCAATCTCATGAGCCTCTGGAGGTCGATACGCGATCCCCGCCAGCCCAGGCAGCCGGGGTCTTCGCCCGCAGCCCCCGCCGCCGCGGCGACGACGCCGAGTCGGCATGATCCTCGGCTCGTTCCCGAGCCATCGTTCTCTCAATGTGGCGAGGACCGCATCGCGGAGCTCGTCTTTCGCCTTGCCGGTGTCTCGGACCGAGTCTCCTATCTGGACGTCGGTGCCGCCAACCCGGTGGGCGACAACAACACGTTCCTCTCCTACCTCCGTGGGGGCAGCGGCGTTCTCGTCGAAGCGGATCCCAAGTACGTCCCAGCATATGCGGAACTGCGGCCGAGAGACCGGGTGGAGAACGTCGCGCTGGTTCCGAAGCGGTTGATGGCTAGCGGTTCGGTGGACTTCTTCCTGGCCGAGGATCCGGGGTGGAGCTCGATTTCACGGGAACACCTCGCGACTGCGGAGCGGTTGGGAAAGGGAGGCGTCCGGCAGACGATCAGTGTGCCGTCCGCCACGATCGACCAGGTGCTGGACAGGCACTTCCAGGGTCGTGAGCTGCACCTGCTGTCGATGGACATCGAGGGGATGGACAGCGAGGTCCTCCGGGAAATCGAATTTCAAAAGTACAGGCCGTGGGTCATCGTGGTCGAGAACGACGGCGGCCTCCCGGTCCACAAGGACTTCATGAACGACGTCGGCTATCGCTTTTACGGCTTCACGACGGTCAACTCGATCTACGTGGAGGGGAGTATCCTGGGCGCCCTTCGCTTCTAGGCCGCTGCCTCCCCGCACCCGCAAAGCGCCAGGACGTGGGCCAGCCTTCGGCCGTAGGTCGCATGGAGCGCGAAGCGCTCGGCGGCGCGCGCCGCGATCAGGCGTCGGTCCCCCGGCTCGTCCAACCGCCGCAGCAGAGCGTCGGCGACGGCGGCCGTCTTGGTGTTCGTGACCATGCTGACTCCGGGGAGGTCGACGAAGATGCGCTCGAGCTGCGGCTGGCGGTTGATCACGACGGGCGCCCCGCAGCAGAGCGCCTCGGCGATGGGCAGTCCGAAGGCCTCGTAGTCGGACAGTAGCGCGAGGACGCCCGCGGTGCGGTACTCCTGGACCAGCCTCTCCCGGCTGACGTAGCCCAGTCGAGTGACGCGGTCGCGGAGGCCCCCGGGCACCTGGGCGGTCGTCGATCCGGAGCCCGCGATGGTCAGCCGGAGTCCCGGATCGTGCTGCGCCGCCGTGGCGACGGCGGCGAACAGCAGGTCGACCCGCTTGCGGGGTTCGGCGAAGTCGCAAACGCAGAGCACGTTCCTCGTGACCGGCATGTCCGCGTGCGAGAAGGTCGTCGTGTCCACTCCGCCCGGAATGAACAGCGCGCGACGCATGATCCTTTCGTCCACGTCCCAGTCGTCGAGCTCGATCGGCGACAGCAGAATCGTCGAGTCGGCGGTCTCCAGCGTGCGCCGGAACACGGGGAGCACCATGAAGTACTGTTGCCAGTCCGGCAGCGTCCAGATCGGCTGCGTGTACGGTGTGAAGATCAGCCGCGTGCCGGGGCGCAGGCTGCTCAGCACGTCGAGATTCGTTGCCGCGTTCGCCCAGGAATGGCACTCGACCAAGTCCCAGGGGCGGCTGCCCATGATGCGCGCGACATCACGCACCCCGTGGTCGGGACAGCCCGGCGTCGGGTTGGGTGCGGAGAGCAGAAGCTCGATCCCGGTCGATTCGCAGAAGCGGAGGGCGGGGCCGACGTTCCGGAAATCGGCCGTGTCGATCAGGAGCCTGAACTCGATCGCGTGCTGCGCGAAGCGCATCCAGTCGAACAGCACGGTGCCGATGCCCGAGTAGAGCTGGTTGGCTGAGCTGACCACCACGAGAGCGGTCGGCTGGCGGCCAGCCGCCGGGATGGAATCGTCCATCGGAACTGGTTCAACCTGGGCGGGCGAGATAGTCGGTCTGCTTCTCGTTGTGCACCTTGAGCACCTCGAGCCGGTAGCTGGCCGACGAGAGGAGGGACGTCACCTCCTCGAGCGAGACGGAGAAGTGCCGGGAGAGCAGGGCCTCCCACTCGAAAACGATCACAGGGCGGCAGCGGCGGATCGTTTCGGCAGCGCCCGTGATCACCTCGCCATCCGCGCCCTGGGCGTCGATCTTTAGGAACGCGAGGTCGTCGAGGCGGAGTGAATCGAGCGTCACGGCGTGCGTGGCGAACAGGCCGCTCCCCTGCTCACTGAACACGTAGGCGCCCAGGTTGCTGGCTCCGGTCCCGTCGAAGTCGCCATCCGCGCGCAGGGGAACGGGGATCTCCTGCTGCGCCTCCGTGGCGAGCGAGAGGTCGGCCGCACGGGAGAAGAGCGCGCCGTTCACGCAGCGCACGTTTCCGAGAGCATTCAGGGCCACGTTCGCCACCAGGAGGGCGTAGTTGAACCGGTTCGGCTCGAAGCTCAGGACCCGCGTGAATCGCCGCGCCATAGCGACCGTCAGCAGCCCGATGTGCGCGCCGACATCTACGGCCGCGCCCTGGCGGGTTCGCGCCACTTCGTCCATGACGGCCGTGATGTGGTGATCCCACTCGCCAGTGCGCGCCACGACGTCCGAGGCATAGTCGCCGGCTTTCAGCAGCATGAGGCCGTGCCGTGCCACGGCGGGAGTCACTCTCGTCCGTTGGTCGAGAGCGTCCAGCCGCTGGTGCCCCAGCTCCACGCGGGCGCATGCGATGTTCGCGCGCTCCGCGGTGGCCGACAGTTCGCCCGCGATGGCCGCCAGTCTGCTCTCCATGGCCGCCGTACGGCGGTCCAATTCGCTCTCTATGGCTGCCTGCCGGTTCACGGCGGCGGCGACCTCGGTCCTGAGCGCCGACTGCGCTTCGATCAGGCGCTGGAGGCGACCGTCCAGCTCGCCGAGGATTGCCGCCAGCTCGCCGAGGATTGCCGCGCGCTCGCGTCCCAGCGCCTCGAGCGTGAAGAAGTGATACGGCCGGACGAGCGGCCACAGGACCCGCCGCACCCTCCTGACCAGGAAGGCGAAGCGCTGTGGGCTGTACCCGCCCGCGATCAACTCCGCCTTCAGCCGTCCGACGTCGATCTCAGCCACGTTGCGGCTTCCTCCACATGTCGTCGAGTACGGTCACGGCGGCCTCTGCCGCCCGGATCGCGCGCGTCAAGCTGGTCGGGGCGCGCATGTCGGGACCGTCCAGCACGGCCTCGATCCGCCGCATGGCGCCCTCGAACCGGAAGAACCGCCGGCCGGCCCGCCGCGCGTTCGTCCGCATCCCGTCGCGTCGATCGGATGGCATCGTGATGATGCGCAGCATGGCGCCCGACAGCTCCTCCGCGGTCCGCGTGATCTTTAGGCAGTCATGTCCGTCGAACAACCACTCTGCCGCCCCGATGCCGGCGGTGATCACCGGGATGCACCCTGCGGCGGCGGCTTCGCACACGATGAAGCCGAAAGGCTCCCGATCCCAGGTCGGGAAGAGGAGGGCGTCGTAGCCGGCGAGCAGACGACCGAGGTCGGTCTTGCCGACCACGCCGCGGTAGCGCACGTGGTCCGACAGACCAAGCGCAGCGACCCGCTGCAGCGTCTGGGGGACCTCCCCCGCGCCGAATACGTCGAGCACGAAGGCGGTGTGGCCGAAGGTCTTGAGCCGCAGCGCGGCATCGACGGCCAGGCCGATTCCCTTGTGCCCGGCGACCTGCCCAGCGAAGACGAAGCGAGCCGGGCCCCCGTCCGAAGGGCGAAGGGTGCCGTCGTCGACTAAAGAGGGGTCGAACCAGCCGGGTACGATGGTGACATGGCGGAGCGGGCGGCCGATGGTGTCCTCGACCTGGGACTGCAGGTTCCTCGACATCAGGATGAAGGCCGCGTCGTCAAGGAAGCCAAGGCCGCCGAAGACGTGTTCATACGAAGGGCGACGCCCACCCGCCTGGCGGAGGACGGCGAAGACGTCGTCCATCAGGTAGATCAGCGGCGTTGCGCCGAGCGCGCTGACGAACCGCAGCAGCCCGAGCACGCCGAGGCCCGTGACGTTGCAACAGATCACCCTGTCGGGCGGATCGCTGATCAGCGCTGACGCGAGCGCGCGGACGTTACGGAGGTTGATGAACAAGCCGCGGTCGATCCGGTCGCCAGCATCGAGCGGAAGCCGGCTCGGCTCCACGCACTCGAGCGTACGCAGCACCGGCAACGCGGCGAACGCTCCCTGGTCGTCCAGGAAGAAGTCGCTCGTGATCACGCGGACGTCGTGGCCAGCCGCTTGGAGACCGCGCGCGACGTCGTAGACGCCAAGCTCGTAGCCCCCGATGAAGCCTGGCGGGAAGAGGTTGTTGATCAGCAGGATGCGCATTCCTCAGGCGAAGCCCAGCACCTTCAGCAGGCCCCGACCGAAGGCCTCCGGGCCGTACAGGGACGCAACCGCATCGTGCATCACGGCGGGATCCGCCGGCGCAAGCGTGCCACCGGCATGCGCTTCAAGCAGCGCGGCGAGCTCGGCGTCGTCGGCGAAGCAGCGGCACCCAGGCAGTCGCGCCAACTCCGGCAGAGCGCCCGCGTTGCTGACCAGGGTCGGAAGACCCGAGCTCAGCGCCTCGAGGGGCGCGAGGCCGAGTAGCTCCGGCTTCGCCGCATATTGGCCGCGGTAGTCGAGATGGGTGGAGGCATGGACGAACAAGCCCGCCGACTGCAGCAGCGTTCGGACCGCGGCATCGTCCAGCCCGGACTCGAAACGCACTTCCTTCCCCCGGGCAAGATCCCGGAGGTGCTCTAGGTAGGGCTCGTCGTAGGGTGCGCCAACGACGGTGAGGTGCAGCGACCCGGGCAGGGCGCGCACGATACGATCGAAGCCCTTGTGCGGCATGATGCGACCGATCGCGAGCACGTGGCGGCGACCGCGCGCCGGTGAGGTCGGCGGGACGAAGATGTCAGTATCGACCGGACCGGGTACCAGGTGCACGGGCACGTCGAAGCCGCGGAAGGCGGTCAGAGCGAACTCCGAGACGGCATGGAACGCGTCGTAGACCCGCGCGAGCTCTGGGCAATGCTGGACGAGCCGATCCTCACCCCCGCCAGCGTCCATGCCGACGACGCGCTTGCCGAGCAACCGCGCCTGTGCGGCGACGAGCAGACCCACTGACGTCAGGCATTGGTGAACATAAACGACATCCGCGCGGCGCAGGCAGCCGACCAGCTCGTCGGCCTCGATGCTGGCCGCATCCCACGGCCGGCCGGCGATGATCTCGTACTCCACCGCACGGTCCGAGTACGCGGTGCCCGGCTCCGCGCCGAAGGACAGCACGGACGTGGTGAGGCGGACAGCGCCGGCGGCTCGCTTCAGCGCATGATCGACGTACACGACGTACTTCTCGCCGCCGCCGATCACGGAGGTGCGAGAGTAGGTGGTCGGCGACACCTGCGTGACATGGAGCTCGCGACCGTCCAGCGCGGGGGTCATGAAGCCGAGATGTCCGGGATCATCCCGGGGGCGCAAGCTACCCTGCGCTCGGAACGATTGCCAGAGGAAGGTCCCAACTCTCCGCCGCGGGGCCACGTGCGGTCAAGTGGTGGACAAGTGACCTTGCATCGCCCCGCGTCGATCTCCTACACGGCGGTCTCCCCTCGAAGGACCTCCTCGAAGCGGGCCCGGCAGTTGACCTCCGACGCTCCGCTCGGCTTATGTCAGCCTCGTGCTCGCCGTGCGCGCGGCGCAAACGGGTCGGCAGCGGGGGACGGTCGCCAGCGTCTGCGCGCAGACGTACCCGCACCGGGAATCCGGCCTGGCGGACGGTGCCACGGCGACGGCCGACGTGGATACGGTTTTCCGGCGGCTGTCGCTCGATATCGCCGGCCGGCGGATCGCGCGGCGGGTCCAGGAGATTCGCGTGCCGCCCGCGGCGCGTGCAAAGGCAGGGCGTGGTCGAGCCGGCGCCCCGGGGTGGTCGTGAGCCTACCGGTGCCTCCGCCGGAGATGAATTTCGTGGGCGACGGCGATTTCGACGCGATCGGCCGTGAGTTTCTGCGCTACTTCGTCGAGTTCGGTGGTCTGCAGCCGTTTCATCGAGTCCTCGACGTCGGCTGTGGCATCGGGCGGATGGCTCGGCCGCTCACGGAGTACCTCGATGCCCACGGTAGCTACGACGGCTTCGACATCGTGGAAGCGGGAGTCGAATGGTGTCAACGCAATATCACGCCCCACTGTCGCAACTTTCGCTTCCGTAAGGTCGACCTTTACAACCCGAGCTACAACGCTTCCGGAAGGCTCCAGGCCAGCGATTACATCTTCCCGTACCGGTCGCGGTCGTTCGACTTCGTCTTCCTGACCTCGGTCTTCACGCACATGCTGCCGGCCGCGGTGGAGAACTACGTGCGGGAGATCAACCGGGCGCTGAAGATCGGCGGCAGTTGCTTCGCGACGTTCTTCCTGCAGAACGCGGAGACCCGCCAGTTGGGCGAGGCTGGTCGGGGGGCGTTCATCTTCCGGTACCGGCGCGACGGCTACTGGATCGCTGACCCGGCGGGCCCGGATGAGAACGCGGTCGCCTATGACGAGGACTACGTCCTTGACCTCTACCGGCGCTGTGGTCTTGCAATCGATGGTCACATCCACTGGGGCAACTGGTGCGGCCGCGCCGAGTACGTGAGCGCCCAGGACATCGTGGTTGCGCGGAAAGTCCGTGAGATTTCCGGATGGTGGTCGCCGCGGAGGATCGCCCGCAATATTCGGCAGTGGACGAAGCGCATCGACGTCCGGGGACGTTCCGGGAGCCGATGCGCTTGGAACGGTGTCGGTGAGTGATCCCCGGTTCCGGCTTCTGCGACGAGCAGGGTCGTGCCGGGCGGCGGCTGCTGCGGCGCTTGGATCGGCGGACCACAGTGGCTGGCGATGTCGTATGGGTAGCCTGTCTTACGACGAGGATCAGGTAAGTAGCCAAGCAGCGCCGGCAGCCAGTCGATCGAGCTCCACCTGGCGAGGGCGGCGGTGAGCCGCCGGCCGACGCAGACGCCGGTTCCCGCACCGCGGCTCATGGTGTTGCCCTCTCGGATCCTCAAGCCGTGGAGCCGACGCCGCGTGTGCCCGCTCGGGCGCGGCGCGCGGCCGTCCGTGCCGCGCGCGCGGTGCGAATCTCCTCGAGGCGCCGCGCCACCCGCCGGCCCGCGGCTTCCAGCGACAGCCGCTCGGCGACATCCTGCCGCGCCCGCTCACCGAGCGCCCGTGCCGCCTCGGGATGCTCGTACACCCAGCGCAGGTGACGGGCGGCGTGCTCCACCGACGGCTCCGCCCAGCGGAAACCCCGCCTGTAGGGTGGCACGTCGCGCTCCAGCGTGACCACCTCGTAGTCCACGAGCAAGCTGTTGCGCTCGTCCATGAAGTCGAGGTTCCCCGAGTAGGCGGTCGCGATCACCGGCTTTCCCATCAGCATCGCCTCGGCCATCGTCAGCCCGAAGCCTTCGCTCCGATGGAGCGACACGTAGCAATCGCAGGGGTGCATGAGCGCATAGGTGTCCTCGCGCGACAGCACCTCATCGATCACCAACGCGCCGATCCCCTCGGCCGCCCGGCGCAGGCCGCGGATGAGGGTTGGATGCTGATCGCCCCGGAACGTCTTCAGGACGAGCTGCACCGGCTCGTCGCGGCGGAACGCGCGTGCGAAGGCCCGCAGGAGGGCGTGAGGGTTCTTCCGCTCCATGATGCTCGCCATGTCGAACATGAAGAGGAAGACGACGCGGTCGTCACGCAGCCCGAAGTGCGCCCGCGGCCGCGGCGTGAAGCGTCCCAGCTCGACGCCGGGCATGAGGGGGACGACCGGCATCGACATCACGGACTCGAGCGCGCGGGCAACGAAGCGGGTCGGCGCCCAGACCTCGTCGAGCGACGCCCCGATGCGCCCCCACTCCGGCGGCACGGTCTCCAGCTCCCAGTACCAGAGGCCGACCCGGTAGACGCCCGGCCGCTCGGCGAGTCCGGCCCTGACATACGCCGTCTCGAAGAATGGCTCGGGCTGCACGTGGAGCAGGCTCACGTCGTGGACCTCAAGGCCGAGGTAATCACCGTGACCCGGGACGTCGTTCGGGATATGCGTCGGCACGTCGCGGCTCGCGGTGCGTACGCCGACACGGCGCAGGGACTCGACGATCGCGCGCGCCGACGCCTGTAGGCCCGATGGGTAGCAGAAGTGGCCGAGCACGTTGAGCCCGACGAGCCCGTCCACCGCTAGCTCGGCCTCCAGCCTTGCCCACCACTCCGAGTCCTGCGCCGGTGACGGCCGCCCCTGTCGCTTGAGCCACGCCACGAGCGCCCGCACACCGTCGCCGTCGACGAACGCGTCGGACACGGCCCGGCGCCACGTTTCGTGCGCCGCGTAGCCGAGGCGGATCTCGTCGAGCGGCGTGAGCGAGACCGGCCAGCGCGAGGGATCGAGCCACGGTGCGTCGATGCCGTGCCGCTCGCGCAGCCAGTCGGTGAAGGCGTCGCGCCCGAACACGGTGAGGCCGTCGGGAAACCGCCGCTGCCAGCCCGCGTGCAGCCCGTAGGTGCGAACGAGCTCGCGCGCGGGATCCTCGTCGCACTCGAGGAGAAACCACCATAGCTCTTCCGTCCGGACGCCGTGTTCCTCACAGCCGTGCGCCGTGAGCCATTGGAAGAACTCCCGGCGGCCCGCCGGCGTGAGCGCGAGTGGATAGGCGTGACGGAGGTCGTTGCACAGCTCGTAGAGCTGACGCACCCGCGTGCCGGGCCGCTTGCCGAACGCCACGCCGATCCGGTCACGCGCGGTCGGCGAGAGCCCGAGCGCATCCCCCCCTTCGCCGCGCAGCCAGCGGCAGAAGGCGCCCTCCGAGCCTTCTGAGAGAGCATGCGGGAAGCGTTCGCGGAGCGACGGTTGGGTCCGGAGAAGGCCGAGGACGAATCGCACCGCGCCCCAGCCCGTCTCGGCGTCCGCAGCGGTGGCGCGCCGCGGCCAGCGCCAGACATGCCCACCGGCCGCTTCCGCGAGCGCTGCATCGTCGAAGAGGTCGAGAGTCGATCCGGGACAGCAGGGCATGAGGAAGTGACGCACCTGCTTCTGCAACGTCTCCCACGGCGACGGTTCGGGCGCCAAGCGGAGCGTGGGCTCGGCATGGTGCGCGCTGAGCCCGGGGTGGAAGTAGGGGTCTTCCAGCATCCCCAGCTCGACCAGATCGGCCGCCGTCCGCTCGGTGTCCTCTTCAGGGTTCGACCGGCCGCGTGTGAGGCCCTCGTGATGCGTCAGGGCCCCGTAAGGGGTGTAGACCACTCGCGCCCCAGTGCACCACGCGCGCAGGGAGATCGCGACGTCGCTGTTGGCGACGCGATAGCGCTCGTCGTAGCCGCCGACGCGCTCGAACAGGTCGCGGCGGATCAAGTGGCAGGCGCCCATCACCGCGAGGTAGTTGCGGTAGACGTCGGGCGACCCGAACGGGCCCCACGTGCCCTCCGGCACGCGGTTGAAAATCAGCCCGCACATGTGCATTCCGATCACCACACCGGCGTGCTGGATCAGGCCGTCGGGGTAGAGGAGCTTGGTCCCCACGATACCGACGCCCGGGAGCTGCGCGAAGCGGACTAGCTCCTCGAGCCAGCCGGGATCGCGGACCTCGATGTCGTTGTTGAGGAAGAGCAGCAGCTCGCCGCGCGCCGCGCGCGCGCCGGCGTTGCACGCCGCCGAGTAGTTGAAGTCGCGCTCGAAGGGCACGATCGTCGCGAGACCGTCGCGGCGCAGCTCGTCGTAGAACTCGTGTACCGCCGGATCCAGGCTCAGCGTGTCGACGAGCACGAGCTCCTTGCGCGGATAGCTGGTCCGCCGCAGCAGGCCGTGGACGCACTGCTTGATGAGATCGGGGTTGTCGCGCGTCGGGATGATGATCGACACGAGCGGCGGACCGAGTACCGGCCAGACGGCACGCTGCGTGCCGTTCGGCTGCGTCTCGACGTGCGCGGCGAGCCCGCGCCGACCGAGGTGCTCGGCGAGCGCGCGGCGGTGGAGCGCGGCCTGCGGATCGCTCGGCGCGGGTCGGGT
>Ga0137359_10003079_pt1 | contig 13451 bp, 11 predicted proteins | sample Mad1_40_16metaG_FD_108281 | JGI IMG/M metagenome (GOLD analysis project Ga0137359, IMG submission 108281) | Vadose zone soil microbial communities from Angelo Coast Range Reserve, California, USA - Mad1_40_16 metaG | ecosystem: Environmental > Terrestrial > Soil > Vadose zone | place: USA... | reverse complement strand
TGCTGTCGTTGGATGCGAGAAAGACCACGGCTCTTGCAATCTCTTCAGGGGTACCAAACCTGCCAAGTGGAATACTGTTCGAAATCATCTTCTTGCGTTGCTCGCCCACTTCCGACGATGCAAGCAACTCACCAAGCCCGGGGGTGTCGATGGAGCCGGGGCTCACCGCGTTCACGCGAATTTTTCGGTCCTTTAAGTCCGTTGTCCACGTTCGGGCGAACGAACGCACGGCAGCTTTGGTGGCGCTATAGACACTGTTCGACGACAGACCCTTGCTGCCGACAATTGACGAATTCAGGATGATCGAGCCGCCATCCGGCAGCAGCGGCAGCGCCTTCTGCACTGTAAATAGGAGTCCTTTCACATTGATGTTGAAGATCGAATCATACAATTCCTCAGTTATGTTGCCCAAGGCCGAGTACTTAGCGACACCGGCGTTGGCGAACACTATATCGAGCTTGGTCTTCTCTCTTTTGATTTGCGCGAAAAGGCGATCAAGATCGTCAAGGTTCGAGACGTCTCCTTGTATGCCTGTGACATTTCTTCCGATGTCTTTTACTGCCGCCGCCAACTCCGCCTCGCGGCGGCCAGTTATGAAGACGAACGCGCCTTCCTTCACAAATTGCTTCGCTGTAGCGAGTCCAATGCCGCTAGTTCCACCAGTAATGAGTGCAATTTTTCCTTCAAGCTTACCCATCTCGTACTCCTTGAGTTGATAAAGATCAGATATTGACTAGACGTTCGTAGTCAAGCGGCGTATCGACATCAAAAGCGCCTTGCGGAAAATAGATAGTTACAACTTTACTAGCCTGGTTGGCAATGAGTTGTCTGGCTCCCTCGCCGGCTTTCAACGCCACGAGCTCAGCAAATAGCTTTCTGCCGAATAGCACGGGGACGCCGCGCGTCTTCCCATACGCTGAAGCAACTATCGAATTGCCTGTTTGTCTATGCGCTTCAACAAGCTGGTTAATAATTGCGGCAGAGACGAACGGCTGATCGCAAAGCATTATTACAACTCCACTTGCTTCGGGGCTTTCATCCCTGAGTGTCTTCAGTCCATTTTGAATTGAGGAACTCATTCCCTCATTCCACCGCTGATTCATCGTCACCCGTACGGGCAGTTCTCTCAGTTCGACAGAAACCTGGTTGGCGTACGCTCCGAGCACAACCACTACGGGCCGGCACACGGAAGCAAGAGCCGCATCCGCCGCGCGACGGACTAAGGTTTGCCCGCGATGGGTCAGGAGTTGTTTCGGCGTCCCCATGCGGGTTGACGCCCCTGCCGCGAGAATGATCAGGCCGATGGTTGAACTCATCAGACAGAAGTACCGGGTTAGTTAAGTACTACACAGCGCAACCAGGCTAGCGGCGTCATAAGATTCAAGATCGTTTGTTTGGCCGACGCCTACCCGCGCGCGACGTTCTGCCGGTTCGGCATAGTTCACGTGTATCGTGCCTTTCCGGCTTCTGAGCAGGCCGCCATTGCGACCCGCGAGCGTCGCTTTGATTTCGGCGACGATCGAAAGGCTAATCTCCTCCGACGTCTCCGCCCCGATGTCCAGACCGACGGGCGCGTGCAACCGATCAAGAGATACTTCAGGTATTAACTCGTCGTCGATCGACAATTCCTGCAGCAGCCGTTCAGTGCGCCTCCTGGGACCAAGGCAACCAATATATGGCGCCGGACTGGATAAGAGGGTTTTCAGTAGTTCCAGGTCGTGTAGATAGTTGTGTGTCATCATGACGGTAATCGTGCGCTTAGTCAGCAGCACACGAGAGCGCACTTCCTCCGGACGACACAGCAACACCTCGTCAGCTTCCCCGAATCGCGTTTGAGATGCCGCGCGGCTCTGCGTATCAACCACCGTGGTGTGCCAGCCAAGCGTACGGGCCAGGGCCACGAGCGGAATGGCATCGTGACCCGCGCCGAAGATGACGAGCTGAACTTTCGGTTCGATAACTTCGATGAATACGTCTATCTCGCCTGCCTCAGCTTCGTAGTGTTTAGTCGTTGAAATGCCACTTCGTACTGCTTCACGCAGTTCGTCGAAAATTTGCAGGCTGAAGAATTCACCGGCGACCTCACCATTCGGGTACAGCAACACGCGTGACCCGATGGTTGTTCCTGTTTCTCCATTAAGTTGAATGGCGGTAGCCACAGCCCCGCGACGCTGACCTTTGGAGCACGCAGTCAGTAACAGCATGAAGTCATTCATGCACTCGGAGTTCGCAGGCTCAATCAGCACCTGAACGACCCCGTTGCAGCCCAACCCCAAGCCCCAAACAATGTCATCTTCGCTGGTTGTATCGTATTTGACCACGACGGGCTCGCCCGTTCGCATCACCTTCACCGCGCGTTCGCACACGTCCCGCTCCAGACACCCACCGCTCAGTACTCCAGTTGTTTGTCCGGTTTCGGTGATAAGCATTCGCGCGCCGGGACGCCGGTAAGCGGACCCTTCGACGCGGACTACTGTCGCTAGTGCGGCATGAACGTTCTCAGCCTTCGCTCGCTGATATGAGTCGATAATTGCCTGCGTTTCGGTCATGCTGCTCTCGATGTCCGACGAAATGCAAAAAAATCGGACTAGATAAAGGGGCTGGCGCTCAATCCTTGTCTATTCGCTTGTAGGCGACTAGCCCCTTCGAATATTTGCATCAATCTTTCTTTGAACTAATCCTTCCCTGTTTGAATTATCACTCACAGCAGTTTGTCCAGCGTGATCGGAAGTCGGCGAACGCGTTTACCCGTTGCGTGGAAGACAGCATTCGCTACGGCAGCCGCAACGCCGACATAAGAAACTTCGCCGATTCCCTTCGCACCCAGCGGATTGACGTGATCATCTCGCTCTTCAACAAAGAATGTCTCGATGGCAGGAATGTCAGCGTTGACCGGCACGTGATATTCAGCGAGGCTGGAGTTAACAAAGCGGCCCATCCGGTGATCGATTACTGTCTCCTCCATCAACGCCATTCCGAGTCCTCCGACTACGCCGCCGATCAACTGGCTGCGCGCCGTTTTCTCGTTCATGATTCGGCCTCCGCCACACACTGAAACTACGCGACTCACGCGCAACACACCCAACTCTGAATCTACGCGCACTTCGATGAACTGCGCGCCGAAGGCGTGCATCGAAAACTTCTCCCGCTCATCTCCGGGCTTCGATTCAACCGTCGCTTCGATCGAATCCAGGCCGTGTCGCCGCAGAATGTCGTTGTAGGTTTCGCCGCGCGCCCGATCGTTCTTGAGGAAGATGCGACCGTCGGCGACGTCCAGCTGTTCTGCAGAAGTCCCGTGCAGGGGTGAGCGACCGTCATTGCTTGCCAGCGCCAGTAGTTTTGCGCGCGCCGCCAGACACGCCTCGTGCACCGCTGAGCCGACGCTGGCAGTCGTTGCAGAACCGCCGTGAACCGCCGCTTTTGGCAAGGTTGAATCACCTAACTCGGAACGCACGCGACTCAAGTCCATTGCCAATGCTTCGGCGCCGATGACTTTCATAGTGGTCCAGGTTCCTGGTCCCATGTCGCTGGCGGACGATTGGACGACTGCCGTTCCATCACTGAAGATGCGCGCCCTCGCGCTTGAGGGAAAGCGATACATCGGATAGGTTGCCGTCGCCATTCCCAGGCCGATGAGGTTACGGCCGTCGCGCATCGACCGCGGTTCCATCGTGCGACGAGACCAACCGAATGTTTCAGCTCCACGCCGATAGCATTCGAGCAAAGATTTACTGGACCACGGTAAGCCGTTTTCCGGATCGGCGGCAGCGTGGTTACGGATGCGAATCTCCAACGGGTCGATCTTCAACTTGTACGCCAACTCATCGAGTGCACTATCGAGTGCAAAGACACCGGAACACTCACCTGGCGCCCGCATGTAGAGCGGTGTCTGAACATTGCCGCGCACGAGGCGATATTTCGTGATGCAGTTGGGACTCGCATAGAGCATGCGCGTGGCGTTTACCAGGTTTTCTGTGTTCTCTTCATAAAGCGACGTCTGCGCAGTCCCTTCATGGACAATTGCTGTTAATTGTCCTTTGCGAGTCGCGCCGAGTGCTACGCGCTGCACCGTATACGGACGATGCCCGTGCGAACTAAACATCTGCTTGCGGGTCACCACCAGTTTTACTGGGCGACGAACCATGCGAGCGGCCATTGCCGCAACGACTGGGTGTGACCACGGGCGTAATGAGGAGCCAAATGCGCCACCGATGAAGGGGCAGATCACGTGCACGTCTTCTTCCGGAATGCCAAAGACGATCGCGACATGCATCTGCGTGTTCGGCACCCATTGCGTCTTGTCGTGGAGCGTCAGTTTGTCACCGGACCATTCTGCAATTGTCGAGAGCAATTCCATCGGGTTGTGATGCTCGATGGGAATTGTGTACGTCTCATCTACGACCGCCTCTGCTTTACTTAAGGCCTGCGGATCTCCTCGTACGACGTCGGCGGGCCTCCCTGGAGGCTTCTCCCCCACTCCTTCCTGCGGTGGGAAAGCGCGAGCCATTTCCGCTTCCAGACTAGTGACGGGCTTTCGTTCCTCGTACACGACTCGAACCAGCGTCGCAGCATATTCCGCCTGCTCCAGTGTTTCGGCGACGACGATCGCGACGGGCTGTCCGTTGAAGTAGATCGTATCGTCTTGCAGCACCGGCAGTGAACGTCCGAAGGCCGGCGCTACATAATCATCGACAGTATGAGGGCGTTCCGGGAAACTTAGGCGCGGAGCGTTCAGATGAGTAATCACCGCGAGCACACCCGATGCACTCAGCGCCGCTCCAGTATCCATCGAGCGGATACGTCCATTGCCGATTGTGCTCATCACCAGCACCCCATACGTTATTCCGGCAACCTTAAACTCCGCCGCATAACGCGCACCGCCCGTCACTTTGAGCCGCCCGTCAACGCGTTCGACCGCCTTCCCGATTGCGGGTCGCACTGTCATTTCCTGACTCATACTGATCTCCCACCGTTTGCAGCGATAGTTAACGCACGGACGATTGCACGCCGGCCTAACTCGATTTTGAATCGATTGTGTTCAGTACCATCCGCCCCCCGCATTGCAGCATCGGCTGCGCGTCGGAAGGTACCCTCGTCCGGTCGCTGTCGCTTCAAGACTTCTTCGGCATCAGTTAATCGCCACGGCTTATGTGCCACACCGCCCAGCGCCAAACGTGCCTGTTGAATCGCACCGTTTTGGATGTCGAGCGCGGCAGCGACTGAAACGAGGGCAAAGGCGTACGAGGCCCGGTCTCGAACTTTCAGGTAGTAGCAGTTCCTGGAAAACACAGACGAGGCAGCGGGCAAGTCAATCGCGGTGATCAGTTCCTCGCGTTTGAGGTTCGTGTCTATCTGCGGCGTGTCTCCGGGCAAACGGTGAAAGTCAGCGAACGGTATGCTTCTCGCCCCTTGCGGTCCTTCTACCTGCACGACAGCCTCGAGTGCCGCGAGCGCGACGCACATATCTGAAGGGTGTGTCGCGATGCATTGCCGGCTCGCGCCAAAGATCGCGTGCATGCGGCTGAAGCCTTCGAGCGCGCCGCAACCCGAACCCGGTTCACGCTTATTGCAAGGCATCGCCACGTCATAGAAGTAGTAGCAGCGCGTTCGCTGCATCAGATTGCCGCCATTGGTCGCCGCATTCCTGAGTTGGGGACTCGCCCCGGAGAGAATCGCTTGAGAAACAAGCGGATATCGTTCGCGCACGAGGCGATGGTTTGCTGTATCGCTGTTCCTCGCCAACGCTCCCAAGCGCAAGCCACCCTCGCGCTCAACAATGCTTGTAAGTTCAAGACGGTTGATATCTACAAGACTATTGGGCTGCTCGACGTTTTCCTTCATCAAATCGATGAGATTCGTGCCGCCTGCGATGAACTTCGCATTCTGTAGCTGCGCTATGGTCTCGACGGCAGCCTGCTGATTCCTGGCACGTGTGTAAGCAAATGGTTTCATTGCGAAATCACGCTCCTCTCTGTGTCGCTTGCCCACTCGCTTCACGAATTGCGGCAACTATCCCTGGATAAGCACCGCACCTGCATATGTTGCCGGACATGCGCTCGCGGATTTCGTCGTCCGTGAGTGCGACTCGTCCCGCTTCTCGAACATTCTGCGTCACATGACTTGCGGTGCCCTGGTCCACCTCGCGCAGCATCGCGACAGCCGAGCAAATCTGCCCCGCGGTGCAATAGCCGCACTGGAAGCCTTCGTTTCGCACGAAGGCAGCTTGCAGCGGGTGCAACTCGTCTCCTTTTGCTAAACCTTCGACCGTTGTGATCTCGCTGCCATCGTAAATCACCGCCAAAGCGAGGCACGAGTTGATGCGTCTACCATCGACAAGGATCGTGCATGCGCCACACTGCCCGTGATTGCATCCTTTTTTAGTGCCCGGCAGATCGATTTTTTCTCGCAGCACGTCGAGGAGGGAAGTGCGCGGGTCGAGATGTAAGCCATAGTTGGTTCCATTAACACGCAACCGTACCGCTACGCTTTCAGTCGCCGTGGATTGCGGGGCCGCTGAGACTTCATCAAGGCCACCGACTCCTCCATCGGTAAGCAGCCGTGAAGCGACGAATATTCCGCCGCTCGCAAGCATGGAGTTTTTGAGAAACTCACGGCGAGCGACGGACGTGGCGCTGAGCTTTGAAGATGGCTGTTCCTTTACGACTCCTGAACCAGATTCGCCGCGGATCTGTGCGCCATCTTTCGTCTTGAGAGTCGTCATTGAATGCTTCCCCTTCGTTTTGAGCTGCCCCACAAATCTAGGTAGTGGCCTAATTTGAGATTCTCTGCGCCACCTCTGCGTTCTCTGCGTCTCCGCGGTGAGTGTATTTGAAGGCGCTATTCACCGCGGAGACGCAGAGGCCGCTGAGACTACGCAGAGAAAAACTAATTAGGAACACTACTCAAATCTACCCCTGTTTGCCTCCGGCGCTGCGATTTCCCGAATTCACGTGCTGTGCCAGCAACGCAAAGGCGCAATTTCATTTGGGCAAATAAAGTATCCAGGGCTTTGAGGTGGAGCAGGAGAGCGACGAGTTTACGTCGGGTTACGAATTCTCGTAATGCCGCTTACGACTTCTCGTCATGTTGTGGGAAACGTAATAAGATTCGCACATGAGTCGGTCGAAGGCCATTGTCTTCGTTGTCGATGACGACGTTTCGGTGCGTGAGGCCCTGGAAGGCTTAATAAAGTCCGCAGGCTGGAGAGTCGAAACTTTTTCCTCGGCGCAGGAGTTTCTCAGTCAAGCAAAAGCAGATGCTCCAAGCTGTCTGGTCCTGGACGTAAGGTTACCCGACCTCAGCGGATTAGATGTGCAAGATCTCGTGGGCCAAATGGAGCATCCGATCCCGATCATTTTCATCACCGGCCATGGCGACATACCAATGTCCGTGCGTGCGATGAAAGGGGGAGCAGTAGAGTTTCTCACCAAACCCTTTCTCGATCAGGATTTGCTTGCCGGGATTCAAGAGGCGGTTAACCGCAGCCAGAGCGCGAGGGAACATGACGAAACGCTTCGTGAGATTCGAGCCTGTTACGCGTCACTCACACCACGCGAACGACAGGTTATGGAACTCGTGACTTCAGGGCTATTGAACAAACAGGTCGCCGTTGAACTCGGAACCAGCGAGATTACTGTCAAAATTCAACGTGGCCGCGTGATGCGAAAAATGCAGGCCCGGTCGTTAGCTGATCTGGTGAGAATGGCGGAAAGCATCAAATGATCAACGAACCCCTAAGCAAATGATATGTAATACCAAAGTATGATGGAATTCCTGTCGTCATTGAGTGATGCTAAGCGCCACTCTAGTCGGCGACGCGCTCAGAAAGGATCCTCAGATGTACGCAAGCAACGCCGTTACTGAAGGTCAAAGGCTGGAAGAAGTGCTGGGTGCGGGCGAGCTTAACCTTCGGCAGTTCGTCGACGGCATTCCCGCCATGATTTCCTTAATGACGGCGGAAGGTGAAGTCGAATTAGTTAACCGCCAGATTCTGGCATACTTCGGCAAGACACTCGAAGAGTTGAAGGGTTGGACAACCAGCGATGCCGTCCATCCGGATGATCTTCCGCTTGTGATAACCACGTGGAAGCGGTCAGTCGAGACTGGGCGCGCGTACGACCTTGAACTCCGCATGAAGGGCGCCGATGGCGTCTACCGCTGGTTCGGCGTCCAGGGCCTCCCGATGCGGGACACGCAAGATCGCATCGCTCGCTGGTGCGTGTTGCAAACTCTTATCGACGAGCGGAAAAGAGCGGACGCTTTGCTCGCCGGTGAGAATCGCATTCTCGAAATGATAGCGCGGGGTGATGCACTTCCGCTGATCCTAGACGCCTTGTGTCGTCTTGGCGAAGAGGCGGTTAGCGGATCACTAGCGTCGCTTCTGCTGTTGGATCCGAAGAGCAGTCGCCTTTGGAACGGCGCTGCGCCTGGTCTTCCTGACAGCTATACGCAGGCAATCGATGGCTGTACTGTCGGCCCCGAGATTGGGCCATGTACGATGGCCGCTTCGCTATCGGAACCAGTAATAGTGTCGGACATCGAGTCGGAGACGAAGTGGCCTTTATTCCGCGAACTGGCCACAGCACATCGACTGAGGGCATGTTGGTCCACACCTATTCTTTCATCAGAACGTAAGGTGCTGGGAACGTTTGCGTTGTACTGGCAGACGCCGGAGGCGCCTACTCCAGAACAACAGCAAGTGATCGCACAGCTCACGCATTTAGCGTCTGTAGTCATTGAACGCAGCCGCGGAATTGAGGAACTGCAAGCCAAGCAGTCATTGCTACGCGAAAGCGAACAGCGTTTTAAAGCAATTTTCGACGAGGCCGGCACTGGCATCACGCTGGTCGACTTGGCGACCGGCATACCGATCCAAAACAACCGGGCGTTGCAAACGATGCTGGGTTGCACTCAGGAGGAACTGAGCCGGTTCGAGACATACGATGAGCTAACCTGCGCCGAGAACCGTGATGCTGATGCCACTTCATTCCGGGAACTATGCGAAGGGGAACGCGACACACTGCGTCAGGAAAAACACTTCATCCTGCGAGACGGAAGATCTGTCTGGGCCAACGTGATCTTCACACTTCTACGAGACTCCGCCGGACTCCCGCGATATGTCATCGCCATCCATGAGGACATCACCGAACGCAAGTCTGCAGTGGAGAAGTTGCAGGCGAAACAGGATCTCCTGGATCTCGCGCAGAAGGCCGCGCGCGCGATGGCTTTTGATTGGTACATCCAGGAACCGGGAAACACCTGGTCACTGGAGCAGGAAGCGCTTTACGGACTGGCGCCGGGCACCTTCGATGGGACATACGCTAGTTGGAAGAAGTTGGTCCATTTGGATGATTGGCCACTAGTTGAAAAGGCCTTAATGCACGCGCAAGGGACGGGAGACATTTCTGCGGAGTTCCGCGTGGTCTGGCCAGACGGAACTACTCACTGGCTGTCGGCCAATGGGCAAATGCTTTTCGATCCTCAGGGCAAACCCTTTCGCATGGTCGGATTCACCGCTGACGTCACTCCTCGGAAACTGGTAGAGGAGGAATTACGCCGTAGCGAGGATGCATTACACAAAGTGCGTTCCGAGTTAACTCATGTTGCACGCGTTTCGGCTTTGGGAACCCTTACTGCGTCGATTGCACATGAAGTTAATCAGCCGTTAGCCGGCATAGTGATCAACGGCCAGACGTCACTTCGCTGTTTAGAAGCCAATACGCTTGACCTCAATGGGGCCCGCGAAGCAACTCAAAGGATCATTCGTGATGCAAACAGAGCGGGAGAAGTGATTGCGCGGCTGCGGTCTCTATTTAAGAAGACTGGAACAACCAATCTGCCGCTTGAGTTAAGCGGCATTATTCAGGAAGTCCTTGCGCTAACCAATAGAGAGATTCAGAGACATAAGGTCGTCGTAAGAACGTTATTCGCTAACGATATGCCTCCGGTCCTGGGTGATCGAGTTCAGGTTCAGCAGGTCCTGCTAAACCTTATCTTGAATGCTGTGGAGGCGATGGCGACCGTTGACCACCGACCTCGGGAGCTGACGATCAATACGCAAGTGAGTCAGGACAATCACGTGCAAATTGCGATAAAGGATTCGGGCATAGGCCTCGATAACGAGGCGCAACAGCGGATGTTTGATGCCTTTTTTACCAAAAAAGAGAATGGCATGGGCATCGGACTCTCAATCAGCCGTTCTATTGTTGAGCAACTTGGCGGAAAACTTTGGGCCGAGTCTCAGACAGATCAGGGAGCAACGTTTTTGTTTACTCTTCCGGTACTGCGTGAGGAAAAGCGTAAAGCGGGGTCTGTATCCGCATGAGACTGGCTCGCTTGTTGCAACGGCAAATCGATATGACCAAGAACTCTCTAATTACAATCATCGATGATGACGAGTCAGTTCGTGAATCGCTTCAGGGGTTTCTTAAAACGTTGGGTTTCAATGTGCATGCGTTTTCTTCGGCTGAAGAATTCTTGAATTCTGATGCGTTGCGCAAGACAGATTGTATTGTTCTTGATGTGCGCATGCCCGAGATGAGCGGTCCTGATCTTCAAATGAAGCTAAAAGAGTCGCGAGCACAGATCCCCATCATTTTCATCACGGCTCACGACGAGGACAACGTCCGTTCACACGCATTGCAAACGGGCGCGGTTGATTTTCTGCTCAAACCCTTTAGTGATAAGGCGCTGATCGATGCCATTCGCGTGGCTCTGCAGAGGAGTTGAGTCCATGAATTACAGCGATACATATGTTTGCATTATAGAGGACGACCTTTCAGTGCGTGAGGGCCTGGTAGGATTGCTTAAGTCAGCGGCTATAAAGGTTGACACGTTTGGATCGGCGAAAGAGTTTCTGGATCGAGGCGGTAAGCAGGCGCCCGGATGTTTGCTTCTGGACGTGGAGTTACCCGGGTTGTCAGGAATGGAATTGCAAGCAGAGCTTGTAAGTCGTGAAATTAACCTTCCAATTATTTTTCTGACAGGTCATGGCAATATCGAACTATGCGTCCAGGCAATGAAGGCTGGTGCTCTAGAATTCTTCACGAAGCCGTTCGACCCGGAGTTGCTCTTGCAGGCAGTCGAAAGGGTATTATCAGCAAATCAGATCAGACAGCAAGCTGCGACCAATTACATGCATCACCATGGCATCGTCGGCACTAGCGCAGGCCTTAGGAAAGTTCTGCGACAGATCGACCTGGTTTCAGGTACGGACGCGACTGTATTGATTACAGGCGAGAGCGGAACCGGCAAAGAGCTCGTTGCCCGGGCGATTCACGAATCAAGTCTTCGGAGTGCACAGTCGTTAGTGACGGTCAACTGCGGCGCGATTCCTGAAACTCTATTTGAGAGTGAGTTCTTCGGTCATGTCAAAGGCGCATTTACTGGCGCCCTGCGGGACAAGCCAGGCCGTTTCGAATTGGCGAACGAAGGTACGTTGTTTCTGGATGAGATTTCTGAAATACCACTGGGTCTGCAGTCGAAGTTGTTACGTGTCTTGCAGGAACAAGAAATCGAACGTCTTGGCGATACGCGTTCGCACAAACTAAACGTAAGAATCATTGCGGCCACAAATCGCAATCTTGATCAGGAAATCGCAGCCGGCCGATTTCGAAGCGATCTCTACTATCGTCTCGGAGTTTTCATCATCGATATTCCACCACTTCGTGAGCGTCGCGAGGACATACCGTTGCTTGCCGAGTATTTCCTGCGAAACTCGGCGGAACGTCTGAAGCGGCCGGTGCCGGAACTAACCGAGACATCTGTTAACACTCTCCTCCGGTATGACTGGCCCGGTAACATCCGCGAGCTACAGAACGCTATCGAGCGGGCAATCATTCTTTCGGGCGGGGGACCGCTGGAGTTTAGCCAGGTACTGGGCGGCGCACGGACCACGCTCGAGCGCCCCATTAGTGAGGAACCATCAACTCTGCTGCTTACCCGCGACGAACTCAGAATGCGTGAGCGTGAAAGTATTATTGCCGCCTTAGATCTAACGGGCGGGAAAGTCTCAGGTTCGGACGGCGCCGCAGCTTTGCTGGGTATGAAACGGACTACTCTCAATTCCAGAATTCTGGCCCTCGGCTTGCGGGCAAAGGCCTACCACCAGACGGACTCGAGAGTTGCTTGATTCTTCAAACAGTCCACTTGTTCGCACCAAGATTAGTGTCCTAATTTGAGATTGTGTCAGTGCATTCTCAGTGTTCTCCGTGCCTCCGTGGTGATAATAGTGACGAAAACCATTTCACCACGGAAACACGGAGAACACATTGAAAGAAAAAGCGAGCTGATTCATGCCCAGAGGATCGCCTCGGCGTCAATGGTTATCTCCACAATGTTGCTGACGACGATGCCGCCTTTGTCCATCTTGTCGTTCCAACTCACACCAAACTCCTGCCGATTGATTGAGGTCTTGGCGACGAAGCCGGCGCGGGTCTTGGGTCCTTTGTCCACTCCGTCTTCCCACCAGGGCGTTTGCCATTGCCCGAGGTAGTGAACCTCCAGAGTCACAGGCTTGGTGACGCCGCGAACAGTAAGATCACCGGTCACGCGGTAATCGACCTCGCCGATCACGACGACCTGATTGCCGCGGAAAGTTATCTCGGGAAAATTTGCCACGTCAAGAAAGTCTGCGCTGCTCAGGTGGGCATCGCGCGCCGGCTCGCCGGTCCAGAGCTTGCGCGCATCAATGACCACTTCGACGGAAGAGCCGGCAGGGTCTTTCAGATCGAACTCGAGCGTGCCATGCACATCCTTAAAATGGCCGCGCACATTGGTGACCATCATGTGGCGAGCGCAGAATTCGGCGGCGGTGTGCCCCGGCTCGAAAGTCCATCTAACCATGATTAGTAAACTCCCATTAGTAAACAGCGCTTAGCTCGCGCAGAGACTTCAAGGCGCCGCCCCAGGCGATAACCTGGTCCAGCATAACGTTGACAGTCTTCTCATGTTGGGGATGCGGCTTGAAGACGGTGAAGTCTTCGAAATCAGTGAAAAGGGAAAGACCGACCTGTGCTTTCACGTCGGCGACCTGCAGTTCTCCCATTACTAATCGCAGATTCTCTACCGCGCGTATCCCATATGCGCCGCCGTAACCGACAAATCCAGCCGCCTTGTTGACCCACTCGTGGTAGAGGAAATCAATCGCATTCTTTAGCGCACCTGAAGTTGCGTGGTTGTATTCGGGCGTCACAAAGACGTAAGCGTCGAATGACGCGATCGTCGCAGACCAATCCTTTGTGTGCTGATGGGTGTACTGGCCCATTATCGGCGACATCGGCTCGTCAAGGAGTGGCAGGTTGAAGTCTTTGATGTCCACAAGTTCAAAGTCGGCGTCGCTACGCCTTTGCGCAATTTCGTAAACCCACTTGGCCACGGTCTCGCCCTTACGACCGGGCCGTGTGCTTCCGATGATGATGGCAATCCTTATCATGAATAACTCCCGTACCGTT
>Ga0137359_10003078_pt1 | contig 13452 bp, 13 predicted proteins | sample Mad1_40_16metaG_FD_108281 | JGI IMG/M metagenome (GOLD analysis project Ga0137359, IMG submission 108281) | Vadose zone soil microbial communities from Angelo Coast Range Reserve, California, USA - Mad1_40_16 metaG | ecosystem: Environmental > Terrestrial > Soil > Vadose zone | place: USA... | reverse complement strand
GTTTTCATCAAAGTTGAGAGCTGTAACAGTGGCGGCGTTCTTATAAAAGCCTTTGAGGACTACACCGGCTCTCCCCGGTCCCATCAGGGATTCCTCCGCTTCGGCACCGAAGCCGATTAAGTCCTTAAAGCCGGCCGTCAAGCCCTTGCCTACGCAGCCGACTGAAGAGCCGCCGAGTTCCAGGCAGCGGCGCGTAGCGACGGCAGTTGGATCGTCCGAGAGGCCCTGGTTGCCATTCATTTGTCTGTCGGCGGCCTGCTGTGCCGCTCGGTCCTGCCGATATTGCTGCATCTCCTGTTGGTAACGCCTATCGCCAGCGGCCTTGAGACCCGCCTCCGCATCCTTGTACGCGGACGCGCTTTGCGGTCCCATCAGCCGCTTCGACCAGTCCTGACGAAACGCGCCGTCCATCTCGTAGCGCCCATGAAGCCGCTCGAAGGCATCCGCTTCCGCGGGCGTATGCGTCTTCGCGTACTCCTGCGACATCTGATAAGCAGCGTTTCTATAGGCGTTCCACATCCTCTGTTCGCCGGGCGTGAAATTGCCACGGTAGTTACGGTTCGATTTGATGCGGTCGATGTACGCCTGAAGATACGTGAAAACTGCCACCTGGCGTGCCAGCGAATCGGTCGGGTCCGAACCCTTGATCTCTGCTTTCACGCGTTCGACCGACGGCAGGTCATTGGTGTAGTCGGAACTGGTCGCTTGTGCTAGCACAGGTATGCTGCTGCAAAAGAGGCACAGGAGAACAGCAAGGCGAATGACGGGATCAATTATCTGTCTTAGACGTTTCCGCTTAGTTGGTAGGTAAACAGCAGTGGACAGCGACGTAGATTTCGTTTCCATTTTGTTGAACCCCCATAGACGGGTTAAGGGTTCTCAGAGAACGCAAGTTCTGCCGAGTGTCATCTGGGCTATCAGTGATGACAAGACGGCGCGAATTAAAGCACGCCGACTCCAGAGACGCAAAGTTTTTGCTGTTTAGGTCGATCAATGTGGTACGGAGAAGTAGAAAGAGCTTATTGCTGCTTCGATTAAACCGACCGCCTGCGTTCAAGCGAAACTCCAACGAAGACACATTCATGCACAGGTCGCAAAGGCTCGCGCTGAACAAACCGTCCAGACCTTCCATCCCCAAAGCAAAGTCTCGCAAAGCCAACGAACGCGTGGCAGACAATCCTCGTTGGCGGAGGCGTTCCAGATTCTCGAGCGCGCTAAGAAGCCAGGCAAGGTGGTGAATTTGAAAGGAAGACGCAATGAAGTCATCGACGTCTCGCTGTAGCAAAGCGGTGACAGGTCCCCGCACTCCAAGGAGAATCGCGCCATCTTTGCGACATCGTGAGGTTGAGGTCACATCAGCTAAGAACACGATGGCGCAAATGTAAGAACCCTCGCCAGTTGATTGGTGCCCCCGCAGGGATTCGAACCCCGAACCAACAGATTATGAGACGGTTTGAAGGGCATCAACAAGGTGAGACGAAACAAGATAGAGCAGTATTTACCGAAACCGCAGCCGTCACAGTCAGGTACGTCTAGTCCGTAAAATCACGCCATCGCGCCATAATCGCGCCATCGGCGGCCAGGGTCATCGATTGGTGAAACCTATTGCGGCGGAATCGTCGGTGTCGCGGCTTCTAATGTTTGGTCGTGGCGCGCGGGCCACTGAATTGTCGGGTAAGTCCTGCTGCACCGATACATCCATACCGACTAGGGTGTGAGCGCCCACGCGGCGTCCATCACGAATGCTGGAGTTAATGCCCACCCATGCTTCGGCCTCTATTACCGCCTCCCCCGCGATCACCACCGATGAAGTTATGCTTGCGTTTCTTGCAATGAGGACGTTATGACCGACATGCACATGATCATCGATTTTGACGTAGTCCTCAATCGTCGTTGGTACGATTGTTCCACTGGGCACCGTTGTTAACGAGCCAACCTCAACGTGGGATCCGATGATCACGCCTCCGAGATGAGGAATTCTTACTTTATTGCCAAGTTCATCGCGGACGAATCCGAACCCCTGATGGCCTATAACTGCGTTTGCTCCGATGATCGACTGTTCTCCTATTGAAACACGGGAATAAATACGGGCTCCCGATCGGAGAATCGATCCAGAGCCGATGCTAACGTCCGCGTCGACGAAGCAGAACGGCTCAATGACGGCATGGCTACCGATCTCAACGTTGTTCGCAATAACGGCCAATGGTGATATCACGGCGTCTACAGCAACCTTACGAGCAGTGACCCATGGACCATACCGGTGTTGGCCCCTAATGAATTCCAATACAAGCGCGATTGCTGCCCGCGGAGCTAAGGTTTCCAACACGACACAGTCACCGAGTTTACCCATGAGACCTGAATCATTGGGGACGATCACAATGCAACCCTGGCGTGTTGCCAGCGATTCACAAACTTGATCCGTCGCTTTTTTGTTGATGAAATACAGGCAGCGGTCCTCTGCGGCATTCAGCGGCGCTAAACCGTCGACGATGCGATTCCCAATCCCAGGCACGCCGATGGTCCGTCGTATCTCCTCCTCGTGAAGTTTGGCGCGAAGCATACTAAATCCCTTCATGAAGACGTCGTAGATAGTAGTCGCTTAGGGAATCAACAAACGAATCGTAGCGCTCGCTAATCGCTTGAACCTCGCACGACTCGATCTCTCGTATCATCGCTACATAGTCGTTCTGATGATGTAGCCACGAATGGGGGTGAGCTAACAGGCAAAGGTTTCGATTCTCATCCAGGGCCGACTGGAACGTATGACGCCGCCACATCATCGCGCTATCGCTAACGTATAACAGGTTATTATCTTGTATCACTCGGGTGGCGTCGACAACGGGATAGCGATCTCGCGGAAGCGTTACTCGCACAAAGCCGGCATTCACTGGGTCATGCTGCGAAAACGATCGCACAGTATCTCCGACGATCGTAGTCAGTGCTTTCAATCGGAAAGCGACTTCCTCTCCAATATCAGAATAAACAGCAGAGGCAACGGCGAAATGTAAGCCGATTTCATGGCCCAGCGCATTAATCTGACGTATCTGGCGAATAACCTCAGTTTGCAGCGGGTTGTAGAATTGGCCATCCACTAACACGAAGTAGGTCGACTTGATGCCTGCATCGTGCTCCAGCTGGGCCATCTCTAAAGAATAACGGGGAGCAAAATCGATATCATGGCGCAGCACAATATAAGGCTCTTGCGGCGCGCCGGCGTTTAGAAAATCTTTAAACTGGACGAATGAGAAACGGCGTTGACTCGCCTTGTTGAGAAAATCGAGGTAAAGCTCCCTTGATAGTCGGCTGAGCACAAACTGCGAGGGAGTTTTCATTAAACGCGTTCGCTTCAACCTCGCGTCCTCTCTTTCAACTACAATCGCGATCCAATATTAGTCAAGACTTCCGTCCAGATGTCTTAATCGCCCGAATATTTGCTGACAAAAATATTTTGAGAAATACCTCGTGCTGTCTCAAAGTAAGGAGCAGGTCTATGGCCGCTTGCTCGACAGCAATCATTTTCGGCGCATGGCGGCGCGGGCCAGCTTAAGCCCTAACCTGCCAACTAACGGAACTCGCTCAAGATGTTCGCGCAGTCGGATTGCTGCGGCTGTATTGGCATTGAAATCGATCTTCAACTGACGCAAGTAGGCCGCGGCCGCGCGATCTTCCGCCAGCTTTTCACCGTTTTGCTGAAACTCCTGGATCACGTCTTCGTAGAGGCTGATCAGCTCGTCGACGACTCGTTCATGTCCAGCGATTGCACGCACTGTTCGTGAAACACTGGCAGCCTCAGCTGGGTTATAGCGTCTGATTTCCTCTGCGATAACTGCGGCATCCAGCGGCCCATTGAGCGCGCTTCTACCAAAGTTTAATGGTCTGAGCCTGGCAAAGTTTTCCGGAGTCACCATGGGTCCGCTTCCCTCGAAATCGCAAAGGACAACCGCCGCGCCCACCGCCATCGCCTCCAAAGCGCTTCTTGCCTTTGCAAATACCAGATCGTATTCACCGAGAATATGCTCTGGGTACACACTAGCGGTGTTTGTCTCACTTCCAACCACATCGAGCGGGATGCTTACCCGTGCACAGGCCTCGCGCACAGCAGAGAGATGAGTGTCTTCGCTTGCGTAATTGCTGAAAAGTAACGCGCGCTGTGGTGTAGTTGATAACGGCTTGCGACGATACTTAAAGCGGGCCAGGTCAACGAAATTAAACAGTACTCGGATGCGCTTTTCGGGAATCGCGTGTTGCCGCAGCAAATCGCGGCAAGCGTGATCTACGGCGACGTAACGGAGTATTCGTGGAAAGCGGACCGGTTTTTCATACCAACTACTCGAGCTGTGAATGAGCTGAATTGCCGGCAGGCGGGAAAAATGCAGGAGAGCGGTCATTAATTCCATGTGTTGCTGACCATGAATTAGATCCGGCGCTACAGCGAGATTGTTCAAATCAGCCACCACCGCGATATTTACCCCTTCCAGCTCGCGTGCAACTTCTCCCAGGATTGGGCTGTAGGCAATTGGAGTATGACCACGTTTCAGGAGTTCCGTCGCAGTGTCGCGCACGTAAAGCTCAGAGCCGCCTCGATGCGCAAGCGTGTTGTTAGTGATCAGAACTCTTAGCCCACTCATCGAATGTCGCCTCTTACCGATGTCGAAATCTACACCACCAACATCTGGCATACAATGGGAAAAGCGTTTAGTCTCTCCTCGAGCTTGAGAATTGTGTTTCAAGGGTTTTTCTCAAGCTGACGCACTCCACCTTTCGGATTAGCCCGGGCGGGCAGGACTTGGTAACTGGCTCTATTGGTCGAAGCGAAAGTATCAATCCAAGTTAGACCAATCAACCTTTGATAAAGCCACGCTCTATCAACTCGCCCACAATCCGCAGAGCATTTTCTTCCGGTTGATGATTTACGATATCCAGTACGATCTCCGCGTTTTGCGGCGTGTCATAATGGTCGTAGATGACTTTAAAGTTATCGACCTCTCCCCGTCGCGCTTTTGCGTACACACCTTTTCGTCTCTCTGTTAACACACCTCAAGCGGCGTGTCTACGAAAACTTCTACGAACCGGCTAGCGCCGTGTTCCTCACGTCGTTGCGCGCGGCCCTGTAAGGACTCACTGCGGCGCAGATGCAGACTCCTCCGTGAGCCGCACGCAGGGATGAGGCGACTCGGCACAAACAATCCCGACTTTTCGCTGAGTAAGCTTTCTTCCATACCAAGCCTGGTTAGAGCCTGAGCCCGATGGTTGCAACTCATACTTCGTAACCTAAATCCCTTAAGAGATCGCCAGCGACAAGCTGAAACCGCCCTCTCTCCTCCGTGCTCATCGACCGCTTCCAGGCGAAGACGCAGGCTGGGTCCGGCGGTTCTGTTGTACGCTTCTGTTGGCGGAGCCTCTGCTCTCGGGTTTGCAGTGGAGTGCCGTCCGGTAGCAAACGTCCCTTGTGTTCTCTGAGCCGCTCCGGGGCGCGCGTGTAATAGCTCAGCATGGACTCTTCGTAACTCAGGCCGACGAACGCGCAGATTCGTTCGAGAGCCACACGGGTGCTGAGGATTAAGTCCTCGTAGCGTACCTCAATGTAGTCCGGACGTCCGAGACCCGCCCGTCGTGCCGAAAGAACGTTCTTGCGCCAGTAAGCCGCTTGAGTCTCGATCTCCCAGCCAGGCGAGAACCACATTTTTCTCAGGGAGAGAGCGCTGTCGCGTCCGTCACGGATGATGTGAATAAAGCGCGCCTCGGGTAGAACTCGTCTGATCGTATCCAGTTCCATGCAATAAAGCGGCGTCTTGTCACCCCATCGCGACTTCCCCAAGCGTGCGGCGTACAGTCGATAGAATGCCCTGAACCCTTCGGGGACGGTGAACGGAACGATCTCGGCCAAGGCCGCCCAGAAAACATTTTCGGGTATCTCGAAATCCGGCCAGGTCGGGATTGGCTGCGGATAGGAGATGAGCGCGCGGAAGAATTTTTTCCGCTGCTTATCACCACTGCCTCTAAACTTCGGAGCGAGCGCGAGGAACCCTGTTTCCGGCGGGATCGTCAGCTCCGGGTGGGAATCCAGCATGAACCGCAACAGAGTCGTCCCAGAGCGAGGTGAGCCGACAATAATGGGCATAGGGGTAAACTGAGACTCGAACGGGCATCGCGTTCGAGAAAACCAGTGAGCTCTTGACCGAAAAAGTCGCATAACTTTCTTCCGCAGTACCCAGCGCTAGATGCGGCTTTCGGCGTAGCACCTGAGTGCCTCAGCAAGCGGCTCTATGTGCTCATGGTAGCGAACTACCCGATGATAGTAACCGGCCGCGACCTGTTTCTCACCATAGGACTCATAGAAGGGAGCTTGATCACAAGTTTGCGTGCCTGAGCTTGGGCCAACCGGACGCAGGCATTCCACTCTTAGTGCAGCAACTGAGGTGCGCTCCTTCGCCGCCTGAACCTCGCCAGCAAGTTCGATATATTCGTTCGCTGCCGCCATTTTTCGCGCAAAGGCAGCGTAGTCCAGCGTGCGGCAAACCCCATCTGCATGGGGTGGTTCGTGACAGACGGTCGGTTGGTTGATAGCAGAAAACTCAAGATTCTCGACGCGATGACCTTTTAAGCGTTGCGCAACAACTACTGCCGCATTGATTACCAGGCGGCAGACGTCATGCATTGGGTTGTAACCTTCAAATGCATCGCCGGCAACGTAATCGATGCGCTCAGCAGCCAGCGCTTCGCAAAGTTCCCTGGCGAGTCCGACAAAAAGATCGAACTCGTGATTGAGGATGGCTGAGTATGCTGCCGCATCGGTGAGGCGTCCATAAATGGGGCCACGCTTCGCGCCAGTCTGGTTAAGTATCTTTGTGGTTGAAGCCAGCCTTGATTGGTTTGACCGCCCCGACCCATCGGTAAATACGAAGACCAGGGGCCGCGTTGCTTCGAGCCAACCGTGAACCAACAACTCGTGACCGGGATGACCTATTACGACAGCAGTGCGCACGCGTGGCAGTGACAAATCGAACGTTTCTGAGAAATCTTCCATCTTCCTGACACCGTCAATATGTGAGAGTTCTGGCACCTTGAATATGAATTCTTAATTAGCTTTTTTTCGGTTGGTGCCGATACTGGGCAGTCGTTCTAGGAGATAAGTTTTATTGAAATGGTCCTCGTCAAAAACCGCTTTCTCTGAAGGAGACTGTACAAATCGGCGTCCTTCTTTCAAGGAATCATACTCGATTTGCTATCCAGGCCCTCGCTTCTGGATTTCCACTTGGCTTTCCGCTCGCGAAAGACTTTCTTCTCTTCGTGTTTTGTGATCCGAACGAATAGTGCTTCAAAAACTTGAAAGGGATTCTGGAAAGCGGACCTAAAACCTTTCTCAACCTTGAATTCCGCTAATCACCGTTGCCCAAACTTCTTACCCTTGAGTTCCGTTTACCGATCATGCCCAAAGTTCTTATGCTGAATTGTCACGTTTGTTTATGACCGACTGCGTTAGCTCAGTTGATTGGTGCCCCCGCAGGGATTCGAACCCCGAACCAACAGATTATGAGTCTGCTGCTCTAACCGTTGAGCTACAGGGGCACAACAACTTACAGGTGGTCGATTTCTAGTGTAGCGGAATTTGTAGCGACTCCCTGTCTTTTCCCACCTTTTCAATCGCCTCTTGGTTCAGATTTGCGAAACGCTCGAAGGCGCGTTCCTGCCCTTCCGGTGTCGGGTGAATGTAGCGTTCTGAGATAGTCACGCTGCTATGACCCGCGACCTTCTTAATTGTGAAGGCATCTGCGCCAGCTTCACCGAACCTCGTCAAAAAAGTGTGGCGCAATGAGTGTATCACGCAGTCATTCGGAAGCTGCAAATCGTCCCTGAGCTTCTTGTGAAGGTGATGGTATGAAACAATAGCTTCGCGGTAAAACAGATCGGCAGCCGTCTGATTAACTTCTGCGAACTTGGTCTTTGAGGCCGCATAGCGTTTAAGAAGGTTTGAGTTGGCGCTGCGACTCAGACTTTGAGTTTTTCGCGTGAGCCAGTGCACTAAGGGGTGGGGACGACGAGTGAAAAGGGAGCGGTTGGAGTTACAACCTTCCGCCCCCTCGGAACCCTATGGTTCGCTATTACGGCCGGTCAAGTTTGACTGGGCCTGGGTCCGGGTCCGGAAACGGCCTGATATTGGGCATCAGCTTGTAATAGTCAATCGGCAAACGATAGAACCTGTTTCTTGCCTGCACCCATGCAGCGCCGTACGTAATGTTGTTGCTGTTGTAATCGATCCACATATAGCCCGCCATCCCCCAGCCCGTACCCCACGAGTTCTTGATCAGCCAGGCATGTTGACTATCATTCCAGCCGATCAGTGTGACCCCGTGATTGATTCCATGCGTCGTGTCATGCTCATTGAAGACTCCAGTCGTGTACGCTTGGAAGGCGCCCGTCGCCAGAACCGCGACGGCCAGCGGGCCACGATCGCAGAGCGCCTGCTTCGTCTCCGTGACGGACGGAATGCCGCCGCTAGGAATCACGTAGGCCCAGGCGACGGCACGATAAGGAGCACCGATACTTGTATCGCAAGCGCTGTTGCTCGCCGTATAAGGATAGCTGGCCTCGGTCGCATCGCCGTGGCTGATGAGCCAAGCAAAAACGCCGGCCCACCATCCTCCGCCGCAAGTGCCGGCACCGCTACAACTCAACGGATCCTGCTCTGAAGTGTCTTCGAGAGTGTTGTTACGGATTGCATGACTGCCCTCATAGGCTCCTTCAGCTGCGAAGGCCCAACAACTGCCGCATCCATCCTGGTTCCTGACAGGAGTAACCTTGCCAAGATTTCTCCAGTCGAAGGCGGGAAGATTCGCGGAGCATGTGAGCAGCAACTCAGGGAGGCGGCGGTTGACTTTGAGGTATTGGTCTCTCGCTTCAAGGTCTAGATGCAGCAGCTTGGCGCCAACTTCGTTTTGACGCCTCGCCTGATCCGGCAAGTCGGCTGGTGCTTGCGTCCCGGCTAGCTTGTCGAGGCTTTCGTCCAGAGCAGTCGTGTAGCCCACCTCGAAGGTAAGTTTCCGAGCCTTAATCTCTTGGCGCAGCGTTGCAAGCCGCTGCTTGATCTCTGGCGGAGCTTGTTTTTCGCGCTGAGCGTAATCAACCTGAGCCTGCAATTGCTCGGTTCGACGCTGTGCAGTGGATGGAAAGCTTAACGATCCGGCCGACAACAACGACACAAGCAGGATGGTGAGAAGAAGTCTGTAGCATTTCATATTCGCCTCCTTTAGATGTGAGAATGAAACAGAGTCTGTTTCGTGAGAGATCCATTGTCTACCTTCCCTTGCACAATCGATCAAATTGAGTGCGAATCACTTTGAGTTAGACTCTACCGAATCCGGATTCTGAGTCGAAAGGTCCTTAATGGTCGGGCGTCTTTTTCCCACGGTCGGATATAGCGTAGCTCAAGTAAAGTTGTACCCGAGCGCAAGGCCTTAAAGCGGAAGATCTGGTGCTCGCCTCCACCAGGCAAACCACCCTGAGGATTCTCCTGGTCCGGTGGACCAAGGAGTCCAAGTCGTCGGTTGTCATTTCTTACAACCTGCCAACCGTAACCCGTGCCCAGTTGGCTCTTCAACCGAACTACCAGCGTGTTATTTCTTGTAATGGTGACCGTTTTAGCATCGTCCTGTTCGGTGGCCGTTACTTGGTCGCCTTCGCTTGGCTGCCGCCACGAAAACGCTGCCTCGCCGCTGTAGTAAAATGACATGATCAATATGTTCGCGAGGAGGACGGGATAACTGATTGAGAACATCGTTTCAGAATTCTCCCTTTTGCAAGGAATGACTGGCGAGGTGGGTGCACGGTATTACAAATTGTGCGGAGCGTCAAGAAAACACAGGTAAGATGCAACGAAGGCGTGAAGCCAATACAATAGGCACTCAATACGCACCACTCTCAAGCGAGTCCGCTGCAAGACCCTTTTCGGACGCGGCGTAGATGGTTAGGCAAGCTGCAGTACAAGTTGAAGAGCGTGCTATCTGGTTGGCGACTGATCGCATCGCGGAAGATAGAGCGGAACGGGAGTTCCGCGATGTGATTTGACCCCGCTGATCGCGGTGCGGGTGAGTTTGACGGAGGTCTTCGGAGCCACTTCCTTTCTCTTGGGCTTCGACTTTTGGACAATTACTGCCCCTGCGAATTGAAGTTTTAGTTGAAGTCGCAGTGAAGGCTCGTGAATATCGCTCACCGTTTGATCGGCGCCAAACCAATCCGTCGTGGCAAGCGCCGATAGCGATGGATCGAGTTTCAATTCACCAAGGCTTTCGGGGAACACACCAATCTTTGTGTGTGCCTCTCCAATTGTGGCTTCCAGTCCAAACGCGAAGGGCGGCTTCGTTGGTCGATCGACTTTAGGAGCCGACGAATTGGCGTACCTCGACGCGGCCGATAATATCTCGAACGCTCGACGAGGATCACTCTTCGCCAACATCCCGGTGGCACTCAGCGCCAGTTCGACCTTATGCGGGCTTGGCGACGCGTTATCTAAAGTCTTAAGCGCGTTGCTAATCAACTCAAAGCCAAGAACTCGATCTGTTTTCGCCGCAACGGACGACAGGGCCAGCAACGCCCACGCTCTCATCTCTACAGACGAGATTGAACCCGCAAACTCTTGAGCTTCAATGAACTTCTTCTGTTTCACGAACGCGTCAATTCGAGTAATCGTTAAGAGATCCGTGAAAGCTGATTTGGCGTCAAGATCGCTGAAGCCGCTGATAGCGTCGGAGGCCAGGTCAAATGTCTTCTGAGAGTCTTCTGACTCATTGCGTAAGAGTCCAGAGACAAAACGAACAAGGCGGAGATCGCGCTTTTCAGGAGCAGGATCCTTTAGGATGTCATTGAGCCTCTCTCTTGGATCTGAAAATGTCTCGGGCTGAAATGCCTGTATCTGCGACTTGGTTCCTTCTGGAACCAAAGGGGCAGTCTGATCCAAAATCGAATTAAAGAGTATTAGTTGGTCGGGTGAATACTGCGAAATAATAGGCCGCACAGTTTGTGAGAAGTCAAAAAATCCCTTACCGATATAGTTTGCATCGATCCCTGGCTCTTTAACGACAATGACCCACGCCTGAAGCGAGCCCATAAAGAAAGGTACAAATGCTCCCCTTGCCGCCGGCGGCATATCTTTATCAGCCAGAACGAGATATGAGGCATAAGCGATGCTGGAGAGATCAATCGTAACCTTCCCAGCAAGAGCCCGACCGATGCCCATCTCGATCCGGTCGAGAAATGCGCGGTTGCCATTCTGAATCAGCTTTTGAACGATCTCAAACAAGACACCTGAGACAGTTCCTCCCTGAAGGCTCTGAGCGACCAGCGCGAGTGCTCTCTCGGGGTCAGTGTCGACCAGCGCGAGAGCAATCTTGGCAGACTGGTCGGCAAGGGCGCCCCGATCACTTAACTGCTCACCCTTAAGCGAGGTTTCTGAGAAGGTGGACTTCTCTTCGGCCTGAAACTCCTTCTGCAAGGACATAGCTCTTTCTGGATCGACTCGCGCATAAACGGTCAGAACCTCACTACGCAATGTTTTCGCCGTGTATCGCTGGTACCAGCTCGCCTTTTCCTCTGAGCCCCACTCTTTAACGTCGCGCAACGCCACTCCAAGCAGGCGAACCGCGTCATCGTGCTGAGTGGCTGGTAGAATCTTTGCGGCGCTTATCAAAAGTCTGACTCTTTGCGGCACGTCCGGCAGTTTGGCCGCCTCTGCCGCAGAGTCTAGGATTGACGTGATCGCGAGAGAGTAATAGTCGTACTCCGCGGGAGCTGTTCTATTCTGGGCCTCAGACACTGGCACCACCCAGAAAAGCCCTGCTGAAATCAGAACGACCAGAACAATCGTCTCGACAACCCTCAGCACCTGAGTCTTCCCAACCTCTCTTACAATATTTCACTGCAACATCAGAAACAATCTGTCTTAGAGTGAAGCAAATGAAAGAAACAACTGCGCTCAACCGATTCCAATGCGAGCGCTTGTTAGTTTCCGACCGACGTACTACCTGCCAATCTTCGAATCATTGCACAATGATAAATTCTGCTGAGACCTCTTGCCTGTCTTCCTTAAGTTTCAACCGATTGTTTACTCAACCGAGGGTTACCGGGTCTGGCACTGTTGGCTTCAAAGAGTACCGGATAACAATTTTATAACGACCTGGAAAATTCTTTCTCTCAACAAGCTTTTCCTCGCGAGTTCTCAACGGTCGCCACACCAGCGCCGGAATCTGATATCTCTCCCGGGTTTTATACACTCTTCTGACAAAGTTTTCGCATCACGACTCGTAGTGTCATGAAGTCAGTGCCGATGCGTGGTAGCGCCGGGTCGACGGTGCACGCGTCATAGAGTGGGAGTGAAATCAGTATAGCAGCGTCGTAGCGAATGGCCCGTGCTTTAGCTGGCATTGCTTCTGGCATCGGTATTGACCCGACGCTACCGCGTGACGGTACTGACTTCATAACCCGGCTTTCTGGTTACATCAAGAGGCTCAATAGCCGAAAACGATCTTAAATATCTAGAGTTTTCAAATTGACTTGAAGATCAGCGGGGACTTATGCTCCCCTCTCGGCTACGGTAAACGGCTTCGAACTCCCACAGGACGCTTTATCATGGAGCCATCACCACGTCACGTCGGGCGGCAACTCGGTCACTACGAGGTCCTCGCTCTGCTCGGCGAAGGAGGCATAGGGGCAGTTTATGCCGCACGCGACACAAAGCTGGGTCGCAAGGTAGCTCTGAAACTGTTGCCGCGCGACTTCACTGACGACCCAAACCGGCTCCGGCGCTTCGAGCAGGAAGCCCGCGCCGCTTCCGCTCTCAATCATACAAACATCCTCACAATCTATGAAATCGGTGAGACTGACGAGACTCAATTCATAGCTACGGAGAGCGAGGAAGCCCTAAAGTGGCTGCGCGTCACGGTCGTAGAAGACTTTCCTTGCTACCCGCTGTTTGCGCGGGACCAATTTTTGGATCCAATCCGCAAAGATCCGGATGTCATCCGGTTTATGACTGAGATGAAGGAACGTTGGGAAGGCTACCAGCGTGAATTCGGATGAGTTGAGTGTGTGAGGACTCGGGCAACAACCAGCAAAGACTTTGTGTTAGTGAGAGACAAGTGGTTTGTGAATCTTAACGAGCAATGAAAGGAGATCAAAGATGGCACTATGGAAACCCGATCCAACGTTTTATCCCTCCCCTAGCTTAGCGATGAAGGGCCCGCCAGAAACATTAGCTTACGTTGCGGCCTTTAATCCGAACAACGATGGGCGTCCTGATGTGATGACTGTAGTTGATGTAGCTCCCGATTCGCCCGCGTACGGCCAACGCGTCGGGCAAGTCGAGATGCCCCAGGCTGGCGATGAGCTGCACCACTTTGGTTGGAATGCATGCAGCTCCGCTCTGTGCCCATACGCGCCGCATCCGCATGTCGAGCGGCG
>Ga0137359_10003077_pt1 | contig 13454 bp, 7 predicted proteins | sample Mad1_40_16metaG_FD_108281 | JGI IMG/M metagenome (GOLD analysis project Ga0137359, IMG submission 108281) | Vadose zone soil microbial communities from Angelo Coast Range Reserve, California, USA - Mad1_40_16 metaG | ecosystem: Environmental > Terrestrial > Soil > Vadose zone | place: USA... | reverse complement strand
CGCTTGGTCTGATGGCGAAACCCATGCTTGTCACGTTTCCGTTTCTTTTGATGCTATTTGACGTCTGGCCCCTTCGGCGTCTTCCGCTCGATGCACCGGCGCACCGTGGACGACATCGCGTGTTGTCGCTGCTTCGGCTTGCGATACCTAAGGTGCCGCTCCTCCTGATCACGCTCGGCATTTGCGCTGTCACCGTCAATGCCCAACGCGACGCGCTTGGCACTGTCGTCGACTATCCGCTGCTTGCACGAATTGAGAACGCCGCCGTTGCGTATGTCATATACCTCCGTCAAATGCTGATACCTGTCGACCTTGCGTGCTTTTACCCATACACACCACAGCGCCCTGCATTGGCTGTCATTGCAGCCTTCGCTCTTCTTCTATCGATCTGCTTTCTCGCATATCGCATGACCACTCGCCCCTACTTCTTGGTCGGTTGGCTTTGGTTTATCGGCATGCTTGTACCAGTTATTGGCCTCGTCCAGATTGGAGGCCAGGCTCTAGCGGATCGATATAGCTATGTACCGCTTGTCGGTGTCTTCGTGGCCCTGGTTCTTGCAGCTGACGATGCTGCTATCCGATGGCACTATTCACGTACATGGAACTATTTCGGGTTCGCAGGGTTCATCGCTCTATGCGCAGTGATCAGCGCTCGTCAAGCCAGCTACTGGCACGATAGCAAACGGCTGTTTGAACATGCACTTGCAGTTACGTCCGACAACTACCTGGCATATCTACAACTCGGATCCGCCTACGCCTCAGACGGGGCTATTAGCGATGCCACACGCGCATATCAATCGGCGCTTGCAATCCGACCGGACTACGCCGAAGCACACAATGATCTTGGCTTGATGCTCGCGAAGCAGGGCGATGTCAATGCGGCGTTATCTGAGTACGACGCTGCGCTTCGTCTGGACCCGGCCTATCCCGCTGCGCACTACAATCGTGGGCTCCTGTTTCAGACTACTGGCGACTCATCTGACGCCATTAATGAGTATCAGAAGGCCATTAGCCTCAAGTCAGACTATGTTGAGGCACATAACAATCTCGGGGTACTGTTGCTGCACGAAGGTGCACTCGATCAAGCGCGTTTACACCTCCAATATGCGATTCGTTTACGCCCGGATCACATTGCCGCGCGAATAAACCTCGGGGCCGTTATGAGCGAGCAGGGAGATGTCACTGGAGCTATCGCCCAGTACCGCGCGGCATTACAGCTTGACCCCACCTCCGTAGAGGCTTACTATAATCTTGGAAATGGCCTTCTCCGCACTGGCGACGCGATCGCAGCCAAGGATGCCTATAAACACGCGCTTCAGCTACGACCAACGTACCAGCCGGCTCGAGAGATGCTAGACGCGATTGATACGCATCAACGGTTGCCTGGTTCGTAAATGGCAAATTGCGTTACCGGCCCCGTGCGGGGCATCGCGCCCGGTGCTGCATTAAACATGCGCCGCCAGCGCCGTCTCGATGAACGAAACGGCAGGACTGTCCTCCCCGCACCTCAGTCCGCGGTAATCCACGGGGTCATCCGTAAGCTTCCCCTCCTAGGAACACCGCGGAGGGGAAGCTTACCGCTTGATGTTGGCCGCGTTGGGATACTACCCAGTGTTAGAGAGACTCGCCGCTGACGATCCGCGCTTGTGCCTGAGATTGGGTGACGAGCTCCTCCGGGGTCAGGCGTCCGAGCGAGCCGTGCGGCCGCTGCGCAGAGCGCGCGTGTTGCATGTTACGGATTTGTAAACGGGGCGATCGGATTGGTGCATAGTCCGGCAGTTATGCACGTTGAACACGCGCTTAACGTAGGATCGCAAATATTATTGGCAAAATGACTGTTCACCGGGCATCCTGTTGCACCGAGACACGAAAAGATGTTGCCGTCACTCCCAGCGATGAAATTGTCAATGAATGACGGCCCAGAACTCGAGACGACTCTCACCGCACCTTGCGATTGTATGATCTAGTGAATGGCCGGCGAATAGGGTGAATGGCCGGCGAATAGGGGCGCGTCCGATAACCGATCATCTGTCAACCACGCGGGTAATGTTTCCTACCGACTTAGCCTGGTCGATAAGAAACTTGTCGATAAGGTCGCTTCACAGAAGAAACTTTAGCCTGCGTAGTTGACGTAGCGCCCCTCATCGGACGCTGCCGTGTTCGCCGCCCATTCGATCAATACGGTCGATCAGAGACGTCAACCGCAGATCAGAAGAGGCCGGTCAATGTGATCGTCGATGGCTGCTCGATCGCCCCCGGACCCGGAAGACCGGCGACGCTGTTGACGGCGAGAGAGCTCGTCGCCGCCTCGCAGAACGTGGCGACAGTGACCGGGTTCGTCGGTTCCGGGGTGCCGACCCGGATGATGCCGCTGTTCACGAAGCACTCGCGCTGCGACGACACGCAGGTCTCACCGGAAACGCAGAACGGGCAGACGGGCGCGGCACACTCGGAGTTACTGCTGCAGGACTGGAAGGTGTGCGTGGAGCAGACGCCGTCCGTCGGACCGGCACTACACCCGCCCTCGTTCGGACCGTCGGGATCCGATGGATTCGTCCGACAGTCGGCCATGTGGCAGAAACCGCCGGGGCAGTCGGTATTCCCGCTGCAAGTGCTGGCGTCGTTTCCACCGCCGACGCACGCGGCCACACAGTCATTGGGCTTCTGCGCCACACCGCCTCCGGTCGGGCAAAAGCACTGGTTGGAGCACGTACCGCCCGGGCATTCGCTACCGATGGTGCAATTCGCGCCCGCGTTGACGCCGCCGTTGCACGTCTTGCCGCCGAAGCCGGCGGCGTCGCACGAGACGGTCGGCTGGAGGCTCACCGCGCCGGTGGTCAGCGGATTCATGAGAATGTCCACGCCAGGTCCGGAGACGTTATTGGCGTCGGGTAGGCAATCCACGCTGGTCGTCCCGAAGAGCGACGTTTGGCCACCATAAGGGAAATTCGGTCGGCACGCTTGGTCGGCGTTCGCTCCGGAGCTGCAGACGGCGGCGGTGATGCATGAGACCGGGTTCGGGCGCAGCGGGCCCGCAGGACAATCGGCGTCGACCGAGCACACGTTGCGGGGGCCGAGCGGCGGATCGCCACAGAAGCCGCCGCAGACGGGGCAGGGCCCTTCGATCGTCGGACCGAGGTAGGTCATCGCGCGTTGGCGGAGTCGCACTGCCGAGGATCCGGTCGCAAGATCGCTGATGCCGACGACGTCCTCGCTGAAAACGTTCACCACGCACACCGACACACCGGCGGCGGAGAGCGGCAGCGGCGGGCCGTGGAGGTGCTTCACGCAGAAGTCGCCCGTGCCAGAGCAGTCGCTGTCGCTCGTGCAGACTTGCTGGATATTCAAGTTGCAATGCGGGCCGACGCTGGTGCGCCGCTTGCGACATGTCCCCTGCGTGAGGAGCGCGCATTGCGCGTCGGTCGCGCAGGATGAGTGCGGCGCGGCGCTGCAGCTCGGCCCGACGGTGCAGGTTGAATCGGGACCGCCCGGACCGTCGCAATCGTAGAGATCGGCGACGTAGCCCCCTCCCTCGACGACATGGGCGTCGTGGCTCCTGCCCGTCCAGCCGCGGTCGAGGTCCGCATTGGCGTGCTCGATCACGCGCTCGCGTGCGATGGTGAGGCAGAGGCACGGGAATGCGCTGGCAGGTGAGCCGCACTGGCCCGGGCACGCACTGTCGTCGGCGCCGTCGCATTCCTCGTCGAGGGTGTTGACCACATCATCGCCGCAGCGGCCCGGCGTCGATGTCGGCGTGGGGGTCGGCGTCTTGGTGGCTATCTGCGTTGGCGGCTGCGGCCCAATCCTGCCGACGACGTTCAGCGGAGCCATCGAGGTCGGAGGGGCCGTAGATGCGTCGGCCACGAACGCTGTGCACAGGAGACCCTTCTTCTTCTTCACGGTTGAGAGAATGCGCGCCGAGCCGACTCCTAAGTATACGGGAACGGAGGTCAAGAGATGGGCGCTGAAGAAGGCGGAATTCACATCCTGGGTCGCGAACATCACGCTGGCACCAGGCGCCACGCTGACCGAGACGGCCGAGGCATCGTTGCACGGGGCTCCGCCCTCCTCACCGAAGACTTCGACGCTCACGAGCGCGGCGATCGGCGACTTGTTGGTGCACGAGAAGTACGTTCCCAGTCCGCCAGCGGTCGTGACGCCGGCCACCGAGAACAGGTCCACCGCCGTCTGCCCCTGCAGGGCCGGCACTGGGCTGTCCGCGATGCCGGCGCGCGCCGTCGCCGGATAGGTCGCGAGCACGGCGAGGCCAGCGGCGAGCAGGAGTGTCTTCACGGTTATGGTCACGTGGCGGGGAGCCGCGGCGCCGAGAGCTACTCCTACTTCTGTCCCTTCCTGCCGACGACGTTCAGTAGAGCCATCGAGGTCGGAGGGGCCGTATAGGCGTCGGCCAGGAACGCTGTGCACAGGAGACCCTTCTTCACGGTCGAGAGAAAGCGCGCCGAGCCGACCCCTAAGTACACGGGAACGGGGGTTAAGAGATGGGCGCTGAAGAAGGCGGAATTCACATCCTGGGTCGCGAACATCACGCTGGCACCAGGCGCCACGCTGACCGAGACGGCCGAGGCATCGTTGCACGGGGCTCCGCCGTCCTCACCGAACACTTCGACGCTCACGATCGCGGTGATCGGCGACCCGTTGGTGCACGAGAAGTACGTTCCCAGTCCGCCAGCCGTCGTGACGCCGGTTACCGAGAACAGGTTCACCGCCGTCTGCCCCCGCAGCGTCGGCACCGGACTGTCCACGATGCCGGCGCGCGTCGTCGCGGGATAGGCCGCGAGCACGGCGAAACCAGCGACGAGCAGGAGTATCTTCATGCTGATCCTCCGGGCCGCGCGGCGCGCGGCGTCTTCTCCTCGGGGCCCTCTCGGCGGCGGCGATGACCCGTCAGTACACAAAGTTGGCCCAGGGATGGTTGGCACCGGCGATCGCACTGATGTCACCGGCGCCTGCGACGTTGGTGAGCGGGCCATAGGCGTTGCCGGCGGGGATCGTGTAGGCGGTTCCCGTTCCGCGTACGCAGTTGCGGATGACGAAGCAGCCGGTGGCGCTCGCGTTGATGGTAACGCCGTCACTGGTGACGCCGACGATCTGGTTCCCGTCGACAAGCGTCTCCCCCCCGGCCGCCAGCACCGCGATGCCCGTCGGCCCGTTGGCGATGTAGTTCTCCTCCACGCAGCACCGCGCCCCGCGGACCGTGATCGCGGCCCCCGGCGCGTTGCCGATGTCGTTCTCCGAGACCACGCTCCCGGCCCCCGCGTCGATGCCTCCCACGTTCACCAGCCGATTCCCGATCACCACACCCCGGTCCTGGATTGTGAAGCCGGTGCCGCTGTTCTGCATCGCAAAGTTGTCCTCCATCACCGCATCGCCCACGGAGAAGAAGCATCCGCCGTCACCGTTCACGTTGGTGCACTCCTCGATGACACCATGCTGCCCTACGCTTACCAACGATCCGTGACAGCTCCGCACATCGCAGTCGAAGACCACCCCACCTGCTCCGAGCGCGCACGTCCCGATCGCCGCCGCATTGGTCGTGGAATCACACGCGTCGAACCAGCACTCCTCCACTAAACTTTCGGTCGCGTTCCTGAGGTCGATGCACGTGTTCAGCCATCCCCGAAATCCCGCATCGAAAATGCCGATGCATCGCTGGACGGACGGTACGACGATGCAGGCCAGTGTTCCCGCCACGCCGATGAACGTGAAACCATCGCACTCAAGCTCCACGTGGTCCGCCTGGATCTCAATGGCGGCTTTCCCCGCGACGCCCGTGATGTTCCCCGTCAAATAGTATGCTCCGGGCGCGCTGATGATGTACTGCGCCGTCGCCGACCCCGACAGGCTCTCTACAGGTGTCCGCGCCTCCGCCAACCCGTCGTCGGTGCGGGCAATCTTGTCGTAGACATCTTGCAAGCTCTTGCCGGTCGGACCGACGAGGGGCGACCCGGTATCACACGGGCCGGCGTAGGCAGCCCGCACCAATGCGAGCGCACCAGCGCCGGCCCCAGCGGCCAAACCAAGCTTAGTGAGAAGAAGGCGGCGGCCGGTGTCGTGTCTCATGATCTCCTGCCTCTCGATCGCTGCGGACGGCGCGAGCGCTGACACTCTGCTTTGTCTTACACTGCGTTTTTTCCACCGCGACTGAATCGACATTCTCATTTCTGTTACCATATGATTTCGCACTTACAACAATAATTTCACTTCCACACTCGATTACGCACTGCGACATCTATCCGGCGCCATTTTGAAGCCCATCCTACAACAGAGATGACCGCGAGATGTTTGGGCGATGAAGCCGAATCCCGCCGCGAGCGGCACGATGGGCACGGCGGAGTCCTCGTACACGGCGCGCCGGGGCGTCGTGTTGAGGGTCGATAAGAAACTTTAGCCCGCGGCTCACTGGGCGGCTGTAGAAGCGAACAATCCAGTCTCGGCACTGCACCGTCGAGCACACCGCCCGTCCGGAATATGCCCCGAAATGGCGCAGAATCAGGTCATGTCGATTGTTGTTGACGGGAGGTGTCTGACATGAGCAGGTTCCGCACCGACAGGACGCCCGCGCGACGGACAGTTCAGTCCGCGGCATGCTCACCGAGCGGCCCCTCAACGAGAAAAAAGCTCGCTCCGTCAGCGATGGAGGCATTGGATGCGTCATGCGCGTCTGCTCGCAGGGGTGCTCGCCGTATTGATGGTTGCAGCCGCCGGCCCGGTCTCCGCCGGTGCGACGCCCGTGCAGAAGTGCGCGGCGGGAAAGAAAAAGGCGGCAGGCAAGAGGATCTCCTGCGAGACCAGTTGCGACGCGGCGGCGATCGCGACCGGCGGGACGCCCGAGTCGACTTGTCTGCAGAACTGCAAAACGCGATTCGAAGAGAAATGGGCCAACCTTCAAATGAAGGGCGGCTGTGTCGAGCCGTGCGATCCCCCCCTGGGTGTTTGTTGCGACCAGCCCAAGGTGACGACGAGCGTCGAGGGTCTGGGCGATGCTCTCTATGGCGCCCTGAATTCTCCCGCAGGCGCGTGTGGGTCGGCGAAGATGGAGCAGGCGGGCAAAGCGGCCTACTGCCTGTTGAAGTGTTACGCCAAAGCACAGGCGAAGGGTATCCCCTTCGACCCGAACTGTGTCGACGTCGGTCCGAAATCGTGTATCAGGAAGTTTACTGACAAGTGTATGGCGGACGGAAATTGCGGCACTTTGACCTGCGGCCAGCTGGCGGACGTGATTATTGAACCGTCCGTGAAGGATGTGAAGGTCGAGCTGCCGACGCATTTTACGTGTGGTCATGTCGACGCCTGCGTGGATACCGGCGAGGATTGCGATCCCAGCGGCTCGACGACGGGGTTGTGGGGCACCTGTGCGGCGGGCGAGACGTGTAATGGCACGTGCACCGACTGCGAGGTCCGGTGCGGCGATGGCGTCAAGAACTTCGACGGCAACAACGGCGACATCGAGGGCTGCGATCCCCCGTATTCGACCAACGGAGCCCCGGCGGGTGAATCATGTAGCGGCTGCCCAGAAGGGCAACCGTGCAGTCTCACGGGGCCCGTCGCGTGCAAAGATTATCGGGTGCAATGTGGGGACGGTGTCGTCGGCGACGGCGAGGTGTGTGACCGCGACCCAGCTACGCACCAGTCGACATGTACGCCGGGCACGGGCACGTCCTGCACGAGCGATTGCACGGCGTGTGTGGCGGTGTGCGGCGACGGCGTACCCGCCCCCGCCGCCTCGCATCCCGAGACCTGTGAACGCGACCCCTATACGCACGTGTCGACATGTACGCCCGGAGTAACGCCGAACTGCGATACGCAGACATCGACGTGTGTATCCGGCACGTCCTGCAATACGGATCCCGCGTCGGCAACCCGCTGCCAAGAGTGCGTGGAGGTATGCCACGACGGCGTCAAGGGTCCCGACGAAGGGTGCGATACCGACCTGAATTCGGCCCATGGACTCGGCTGCCCTCCTGGCCTGGCCTGTACTCACGGCTGCACGACTGCTGAGGGAGCCACGTGCGCGGCGGTATGTGGTGACGGGCTCCTCGGTGGAACCGAGCAGTGCGATAGACCGTTCGGCGCACGCGGCGCCTGCGACGATTTTCAGGTGTGCATGCCCGATTGCACGTGCGCCGCGTGCCCGAAGCCGAGGACCATTTCGGGGAAGGGTGGCACGGTCCACGGAGTCCTTCCCGACGTCGGCGGCGTACTCGTGGCATCCTCCGGCGAGGGCGACGGCCCGGAGCAGGTGTTTCAATGGACGCCTGCGACCTCTGGGTACGCTGCCCTGACTCTCTGCAGCGCCGATATCACGCCCGTCCTCTATCTCCGCAACGGTGAGTGCGGCGGTGCGGAGCTGGCGCTGGGAGCGGATATCGATCCAACCGTGCCAGCGACTCCACCGACGTGTCCAAGCAACATCAAAGATCCGACCGCCGATGACGGGTCGTTCATCGATTTCACGGATGCCGCGCGAGTCAAGAAATTCAAGGTGAAGAAGGGCACGACGTACTACGTCGTCGTCGACTCGGAAGTTGGGAACAACGGTCTTTTCTACCTGACCGTATCCGTTCCCTGAGCCAGGCGGTCGATAAGAAATTTACTTTAGCGGCGTAGTTGACGTAGCATCCTTTATCGGACGTTGCCGTATTCGCCGCCCATTCGCTCAATACGGGCTCGCGCACGACGTCGGCGAGCGGGCGCGCGCCTGTGAGCTCGACATCCGCTCCGAGGACTCCTGGGCGGCCGCGTTCGACGTCGCCGAGGCGGAGTTCGGCCCGGTCGACGTGCTCGTCAACAACGCCGGCATCATCCACACGGGCAACGCGCGCGACCTCTCGCTCGCCCAGCACCGCGACATCGTCGAGGTCAATCTGCTCGGCACCATCACCGGGATGCTGACCGCCCTGCAGCGGATGAATGCGCGCGGTCACGGTCACATCATCAATGTCGGCAGCATGACTTCGTTCCTGCCGCTGAGCGGCTACGCCACCTATGCCGGAACCAAGCACGGCATGCGCGCATTCCACCACAGCGTCGCCATCGAGGAACGGCACGGACCGGTGACGTTCTCGATCATCCATCCGCCGTCGACCCGCACGCCGATGCTCGAGCGGGAGATGGCCGACCCGAGCGCGGTGATCGCCTTTGCCGAACGCTCGCACGCCCCGGAGGACATCGCAGAGGTCATCATCGACGCGATCGTGTCGAAACCGGTCGAGGTGGTTTTCCCGGCCGTGGCCCGGCCGTTTCCAGCGCATCGTCGGGGTGCTGCCGCAGCTGATGCACTGGGCTATCCCTCGGGTCGAGGCCTCCGCTCGCCGCAAGCGCGCCCGGCTGATGGGCACGCGCCCATGACCGTATCGAGATGCACCGCCACTGCGCAGTGTGCGGGACGCCGTCCCCCTAGGCGCGAACCGGCATCATCAAGGTTGCACGGGAATCGGAACGCGAACCGCGATCACGGTTCCTTTTCCCTCGACTCCCGCGATGCGGATCGTACCTCCGATTAGATTGACCCTTTCTCGCATACCCAGAAGTCCCAACGACAGGCGATCCGATTGCTGGTCAGCCGTAATGCCTCTACCGTTGTCCCTGATCGTCAGCAGCAGCTCGTCATTCTCTTTCTCGAGAGTGATGTCGACCCTGGTTGCCTGAGCGTGACGCAGGACGTTTGTCAGCGCCTCCTGAAGCACACGGAACATGGCGGTCGATTGCTGCTGTTCGAGACGCACGTCTTCCACGCGGAAATCGCACCGGCAGACGATTCCCGCTTGCGCCTCACATTGTTTCGCTTGCCATCGTATCGCGGCCACCAGCCCGATGTCGTCGAGGACGCTCGGCCGCAACTCAGATGAGATTCTCCTGACAGTGTCGACCGTCTTATCAATTGCTTGCATCATGGTGCTCAGTTTGTCTCGCAAGCGGGACAGGTCGGCGGCGTCGGTTGAAGAACGCTCTTCTCGTCTGATCAATTCCAGATCCAACTTCAGACTGGTCAGCGCCGAGCCTAGCTCATCGTGAAGCTCGCGCGCGATGCGAGCTCCCTCCTCTTCCCTGGCGGATCGCAAACGAGCTGAGAGCGCGCGCAACTGTTCGCTGGTTGCTTTGAGCTTCTCCTCAGCGCGCTTACGCTCGCTGACATACCGCACGAAGATTGCGAGGCCGCCGTCGGGCGACGGATAGATGCGGTTCTCCACCCACTCGCTGAGCGGCGCGTAATAGTGTTCGTGGGTGGCGGGAACGCGGTCTCGCATCGCGCGCCGGAACGCGTGTTCGGCCGACGGCTCGGGAAACTCGTCCCATAACACCTTGCCGATGAGCGTCGCAGGATCCTTCCCGAGCTCGACCAGCTGCTCCTCGGCGTGCGTGTTGAAGCGCGTGTACCGCCAGGCGCTGTCGACCGCGAAGAAGCGGTCGGTGATGCTGTCGAGAATCATCTCCACCTGGTTGTGCGCTCCCCGTAGCGCCTCCTCCGCCTGTACGTGCTCGGTCTCGTCAATGAACGTACCCACGTACTCCGTCAGCGCGCCGGACACGTCGAAGACCGGATGCGCGAGCGAATGGAGGTGGCGAATCGCGCCATCGGGACGCACGATGCGGTACCGGCACTCGTAGTCGACGCGGTTACGCACGGCGGTGTCGAACTGGTGCTGCACGTGCGGCCGGTCCTCCGGGTGCAGGTACGCGGCGAAAAACGTCTCGTACGAAGGTGTAATACTTCCTGGCTCGAGGCCGAGGATGCGGAAGTGTTCGTCTGACCAGTAGGATTGCCTCGTCGCGACGTTCCACGCCCAGCTTCCGGAGTGGCTGAGGCGTTCCCCCGCGGCGAGATAGACACGGCTCCGATTGCGCTCGGTAATGTCCTTCCCGATGCCAATCCTCGTCCCATCTGACAGGTGGACCCTGATCCAGGTCGTATCTATCACCCGTCCATCCCTCACTCGGGTTTTGAAATCGACCCACTCCCCTTTGGCTTCGGTGACGAATGTCAGAACCTGTTGGCGATACTGCGGGTCAGGATAGCACTCGGCAAAGATATCCAGGTTCTGCTGCCGGATCTCCTCCAGCGACCAGCCGAGCGTGCGCTCCCATTCACGATTGACGAGCTTGATGCGACCATCCGCGTCGACGAAGTTGATCATGACGGGAATATGATCGAAGATCTGTTGGAGAATTTCCTTCTGCCGTCTGACCTCATCTTCGGCCTGCCTGCGCTCGGTGATGTCTTGAGCAGTCCCGAAGAGCCGAATAACCTGGCCTGCCTCATCCTGCGTGGCGTATCCGACCTCGCGGATTATCCGCTCCTGGTCGTTCGAAGTGACGATGCGGTATTCGATATCGAAGGGTGACCCGTGGGTCCGTGCCCGAGCGTTGGTCAGCAGAACGCGTGATTGATCGTCGGGATGGACACGACTCACAAATGACTCATAGCGACCGTCAAAATCGACCTGTTCAATCCCAAAGATCCGATACAGCTCCTCCGACCAGATAACCTTGCCGGTGCGCAGATCAAAACTCCAATTGCCGAGGTGCGCCACCCGCTGCGCTTCGGCGAGGTCCGCCACGCTCGCTCGCAACTCTTCCTCCACACGTCTGCGTTCGTCGATCTCCCTTCTCAGCGTTTCATTGGCCGCGACGAGTTCCCGTGTTCGCTCGATGACTCGTTGCTCCAGCCCTTCATTGAGTCTCCTTGTTTCGGCCTTGGCTTTGTCGCCCAGAGTGGTGATTCCGGTATTCCTCAACTCTAAAGGCATCGCGCTCACCTCCCAGTAGTCAGCCAGGCACAGTTGTTGAGAGCGCCTCAGTACCGCCGCGTCGGGCAGGGGGCAAGCTGCTCATGAGTCGCTTGACTTGGACGAATGGCCACAGTCATGTTGCGCCGATGAACGACCCCGTCGCACCGGACGCCGATGCTCGAATGCACACGCATCCATGAGCGTACGGCCCTCGAAGTCGAAGCCGTAGTTGCCTACCCACGCCCGACTCGGGTTGGTCGTCGCCGCCGGTCTCGCCGCCGCGCTGTACGCGATTCGTCCGCGTGACGACGGCGGTCCCTACGACGACTACTTCCGTGCCCTCAACGCCATGCTGCGAAGGAGCGGGCCGGCGCGGCCGTCGTTGATCCTCGATCTCGATCGCCTGGACCGGAACATCGACCTGCTCCGGCAGTCGATTCGCGAGCCCAAGCACTTCCGGATGGTCGACAAGTCGCTGCCCTCGATCCCCTTGCTGCGCTACATCGGCGAGCGCGCCGCCACCAACCGGGTGATGTCGTTTCACCAGCCGTTCATGAACCAGGTGGCGGCCGCATTGCCGGACTCGCAGATCCTGCTCGGAAAGCCGATGCTGGTGCGCGCGGCCGAGCAGTTCTATGCCGGGCTGCGCGGCCCCTTCGCTCCCGATCGCCAATTGCAATGGTTGATCGACACGCGGGAGCGGCTCGACGAGTACCGCCAGCTCGCCGCGCGACTCGGGCGGCGGATGCGCATCAACGTCGAGATCGACGTCGGTCTGCATCGGGGCGGCGTCCAGGACACCGCCACCCTCGAACGCATCCTGGCGGCGATCGCGGCCGATCCCGTGCGCCTCGAGTTCGCTGGGTTCATGGGCTACGACCCGCACGTCGCCAAGGTGCCGTCGTGGGCGCGCTCGCGTGACTCCCTGATCGCCGAGGTGCACGCCGCGTATCAGAGCTACGTCGACTACGCGCGCGGCCGCTATCCGCAGCTCTGGAACGAGCGTGTCACGCTGAACGGCGCCGGCAGCCCCACCTACCGGCTCTACGAGCACGACACGCTGCTCAACGACCTCTCGGTCGGCTCGGCGCTCGTCAAGCCGACCGACTTCGATCTCGACACGCTCGCGCCGCACGTGCCGGCGCTCTTCGTCGCCACGCCGGTCCTGAAGGCCGGCGCGGCCGCGCGTCTGCCCGGGCTCGACGCGCTGTCACGGATCCTCGACTGGTGGAATCCCAATCTGGCGCGCACCTTCTTTCTCTATGGCGGCAATTGGCTGGCTCACCCGGTCGCGCCGCCCGGCCTCCACACCAACGGCCTCTTCGGCCGCAGCTCCAATCAGGAGATGCTGAACGGCTCGACGCGCGTCGAGCTCAGCGTCGACGACTACGTCTTTCTCCGCCCCACCCAGAGCGAAGCCGTGATGCTGCAGTTCGGAGATCTCGTGGTGGTGCGCGGTGGCCAGATCGTCGACCACTGGCCCGTCTTCACGCAATAGCGCCCGCGGGAGTTGCTGTTTCTACAGTCTCGCGCACGCCCTATCGTAGCGATCACTGCCGGAACGTTTGGAGGTACGCATGGGGACCAACGCAGCCATCCAGAACCTGAGCTACATCGGGTTCGCCTCGCCCGCGGCCGAGGAGTGGCGCACCTTCGGCCCTTCCATCCTGGGCGCCGCTCTCGCCGACGACGGGCCCGACGGCG
>Ga0137359_10003073_pt1 | contig 13458 bp, 14 predicted proteins | sample Mad1_40_16metaG_FD_108281 | JGI IMG/M metagenome (GOLD analysis project Ga0137359, IMG submission 108281) | Vadose zone soil microbial communities from Angelo Coast Range Reserve, California, USA - Mad1_40_16 metaG | ecosystem: Environmental > Terrestrial > Soil > Vadose zone | place: USA... | reverse complement strand
GCCTTTTGTGTGGGTGATGATTTGCTAAAGTGAACGTGCTTGCAAGCTGCTTCGGCGAGGGGTTGTATATGCCCAAGCTGCGTCAACAGTGTGTATTGATCGTAATAGCAACTGCCAGATGAGATTCGTCCTGGGAAGTGTGCCGATAAATGTGAGGAAGCCGAGCCGAAACGCGGGATCCAATATCCAGCGCGCTACGTTTTCCGCTTCCGCTACATTAGCTCGGCTGATTTATCAGCGCCGCTCGTAAGCGAATGGAACGGAGCCCATAGTTCGTTGCTGACTGCCGATCAATGAGAACGCCGAGCGGAAGCTTAAATCTACATTCTGACGGAACGCACGTTGGATATCCATTCTTACGCTTTTCGCCCAAGGCCTGGGATTCTCGTGCGCGACACAGGATTCCCGGATGGTCTTCCAATTGCTGAACACGAGTGAAGGACGCTTGTAACTTGTTTCCTAACTTCACCGCACTACCCTATAATCCGGCTACCCGGAAAGTGTAAAGTCCAGAAGCTAGTGCGCGACGCTAAAGCCAACTCCGTCGGTAGTCAATACACGATCGCTATCATCACCGCCGAGACTGCGGCTTTTCCGGACATGAAACATTTCCTCGCACCGAAGTTTAAAGCTGCGCTGGCCCAAACTGAACACCAAATTCAAGCGATAGTTGCTGATGCAGAAATCTGTGCGGTTCTTATGGACTTGGACGGCATCGGCGAAGGTCCGTCCGATGCCCTCCGTTTGCTGCATGACATCCGCCAAGGTCGAAATGATCTGGTGCTGGTGGCCATAACTCGGTCCAATAGCCGCACCATTCCTTTAAAAGCCAGCCAGGCGGGTGCGGACGAATTCTTTTTGGCCCCTCTGGATTTTCAGGAGTTACAGGTTGTTCTTTCGCGGGCAATCGAAAAACGTGGGCTTCAGGTCGAAGGGCAGCGACTGGTTGAGCAGGCGGAAAGCAAGTCTGTGTTCTGTAGCATGATCGGCGGCAGCGAGGCAATGCAACGGGTCTATCAAGCGATACAAGCTGTGGCCAACAGCAACACGACCGTGATTTTGCGTGGCGAAAGCGGAACCGGCAAAGAACTCATCGCCAGCGCCATTGTGGAAACCGGTAACCGAAACGACAAACCCTACATCTGCCTCAATTGTTCGGCCATCCCCGAGAATCTGATCGAGTCCGAACTTTTTGGATATGAAAAGGGCGCGTTCACCGGCGCGGAGAGCGCCAAGGCTGGGCTGATCGAGGTGGCGCATGGAGGGACGCTCTTCCTGGATGAGATCACGACGCTGGACCACAGCTTGCAGAGCAAGTTGCTGCGAGTGCTTCAGGAGCGCAGCGTGCAGCGCGTCGGCGGCCGGTCAGCCAAGAAGATTGATTTTCGGTTGATCGCTGCCACGAATGATGATCTCGAGGAATTGGTGCGACAAGGACGGTTTCGCGAAGACCTTTATTACCGCATAAACGTTGTTCCTATTTTCATTCCGCCATTGCGCGACCGCGATGGCGATCTGCCGCTGCTGGCCGATCATTTCCTGAGAATTTATTGCGCAGCGAACAATAAAATGCTTAAACAGCTGGAACCGGAAGCACTGGAGATTCTGGAAGATTACGTCTGGCCTGGAAATGTGCGGGAGTTGGAGAACGTTGTTCAGCGACTGGTCTTGATGAGTGGATCGTCGAGCATCCGGGCCTCACACCTTCCTCAGCAATTATTGCAGTCGAGCGCTGCCGGTCAGGAATCCATACTCATTCCCGAAGATGGGGTCGATTTCGATGCGGAAATGGAGCGGATCGAACTGGCATACCTCGCAGCGGCATTACACCGTACCGGGGGAAGGAAGACGGCGGCCGCCGCGCTCCTCCACATTGATCCTCAACGCATGAAATATCTTTGCCGCAAGCGCAAGCTGGCCGCGAAAGGTTAATTTTTAACCATTAATCGGTTAATTATTTACCTAAGGCCAACAATTTGCCTTCTACGTCCTGGTAGAGAATCTTGGTCTTATCTGTAAGCTGCTGATTCTTTGTAGTGTCATGTGCTGGATAAACCCGACGAGTTTGGCAATCCCTGTGCAATACAACCAGACATCAGTTGGCAATCTAAAAAGAGGAGCAGGCAAATGTCCATCGAAAAGAAATCACTGATCAGCAACCGCATCGCGACACAGAAGGCCATCGTAACCAAGCCCGGAGTCAGCCAGTTGGCATCGACAAAGTTGGGTGCCACGAAGCTGGGAGCAACCAAATTAGGTGCAACGAAATTAGGCGCAACGCGGTTAGCTTCGACCAAGTTGGGGTCAACCCGGTTAGGCTCGACCAAACTGGGTTCGACGCGGGTTAAATTCTAAGATCGCGCCATTGCCTCTCCGCCTTCGCACTGGGAACAACGGCCGTCAAGAGGGGACCTTCTAGAGTTCCGGGACGAAGCTGGAACCACAAACTCAGCGGGGCTGGACTGTCGAGTCCAGCCCCGCGGTGCGTTTGGCTTCGATCCCGGCTGCTTTACCAGATTTTCCGCTGAATGAATTCTCCACCGAATCGGAACGCAAGACCAGCCAGACTGCGTTTGCCCGCCAGGATTTTCGCGGTCCCGGTCATCCCAGGCAACAGGCTGCCATTGTTACTCAGGAGCACCGTTCCAAGATAAAACCGCGGAGCATTAATGCCCTGCAACTGGTCCTTTTGGATCAGTCCCTCTGCCATCGGGGCTGGGGCGGGTGATATCTGGAGAAGTACACCTGAGAGTGGCGTAATTTGCCCTCGCGGCAGCAATCGCACCTGTTCCCCAGCGTGGGCATTATGGAGTGAGAACTCAGGGATGTAAATCTGTGCCTTCACTTCAGAAATATCAGCTACCTGCAACACCAAATCACCTTCATCCAGCGAGCGGCCGGACAGATCGTAAGTATGCGGACTCACGATTACACCAGTAATTGGGCTCGTCACTGAGAGCTGCGAGAGTCTATCGGACACCAATCGATTGTTCTCGGCAAGATGCTGCCGTTCCTGCTCGGCAACCCCAAACTCGCTGTAACGCAAAGACGCCTGGGTGGCCCGAGCTGTGCCAGTGGTCAATTCGGAGCGAGCCTGGGCTGCTTGGGACTCGAGATCCACGTTACGCATCTGTAACAAAGGAGTTCCAGCCGCAATTCTTTGACCTTCTCGAACCGAGACGCTCGCGACCATTCCTGGCACGGTGGCATGCAGTGTTGCAGTTTGGGCAGGAGCCAGTACAAATGGTCCTTTCACGAAGTCTGGCCAGACCGGCAGGAATAAGCCCAGGAGAACTGCTGTTCCCAAAACTGCAGCCCGCGCCGGCGTCAACCAGGCCCGCACTCGTTCTTTCTTGTCGAGATGAACCATTTTCATAAAATTCACCAAAAGTTTGATTCGTGACCGAAATACCCAGTACCCGATCACCGATGCAGGAAGAAAAGCCCATTCCGGAGTAAACGATCGCAGGATGTGGTACGTGATAATCATCAAAAATGACAGCAGGCTATAGCTGTAAAGTCCCGAGAGTAGTCCGTAAACGACAAAAAAAGATCGTTTCCGGCGCGGAACGTACGGAATCTCGACCGGAAGCCGAAACAGATGTTTGCGGACCCAACCTGAAAGGTAGGCCGTACTGCTCTCTTTGAGAGCGGGTTCAGCCACAAGTTCCGAGAAGATAAGGTAGCCGTCCAGCTTGATCAGGGGATTCAAATTCAAAATTGATACCCCAATGCCAGTCACGATCATTATTTTGTAGGCCCAGTCATGAATGGTCATTCCGGTTGCGGTGCCCCACCAGATGACCGTCGCGAAGAAACAAACTACGAGATCGAGCCATATTCCCGCGATGGAGGTTGCGATGCGCGCCCACTTGCCTCCCATGATCCAAACTTGCGTGGAGTCGCAAAAAAAGCTGGGCGCAAAGTACATCAGGGTAAAGCCCATTTTTTCGATGGTTGCTCCAAAATGTTTGCCGACTAAACCGTGCGCCGTCTCATGAATCGCAGCTAAGGCGCCGAATAGAAACCAGAACTCGAGCAAATCCGCGCCTGACTTTTGTGTAAAGTTGTAAAAGGCGAAACTGTCGGACCAGACTTCGCCGAATCGATCAGCCCACATCCACCCCATCAAGACAAACATTGCGATGCTGGTCCAAACAAACCAGGGGGTGAACAGAAATCGTAATTTTGGATAGAGCCAGGTAATGTAACTGTCCGCATTGTGCCAGGTCTTGATTGTGATGTCGGAAAAATCCAATCCATGAAACCGGCTGCGCTTTTTGCGCGACGAGAGCAGTTCCTGCTGGAGCGTGGTGTTCCGCTCAATGGGTGTTTTCCAAAGTAGCGGACTGTCGCTTTGCAAGGAGCTCGCCAACTCTCTTACGTCTTCCTCGGAAACCGCGACTCCAGTTTCTTGTTGAAACTGCTCTGCGATTTCGGCAGGTTTGCGCACACCGTTGAACATCTGGATCAGTTGCCATTGCAGGGGTACAAAGCGGAATACCAGGTCGGTCCCGGGTAGCTTAACTAGTACTACTGGGTGCCCGTTTTCTATGTGCTCTTTGGAAATGACCCGAGGGTCGAGCTTGGGTAGGCTCCTGTGGACGATGCGATCCGGCAGATCCGGCAAGGCGACGTCGAGCGCTCGGACGATATTCATGGCGCGCTGGTCATCTCGAATCCGGAACGTGAACATCGGCCCGCATGCCAGGACGCAAGCCGGAAGTGTCTCCTGACAACTCGGCGAGAATTTCGATTGTGTCACTCGACGGATCGACGACGGGACTGACTTGAATGATCTTTGCGCGGTACCGGCGAATTGAATCGGTGCCCTCAGCGGGCGAAATCCCAAGCGCAACTCCGGTCTTGATCCGTCCCAGAAATCTTTCTGGGAGAGTGACCCGAATGAGCATAGGAGCCACGGCAGTGACCCAGAAGAGGCGGTCGTTCTTGGCAACATTCTGTCCGGCTCGGACATAGCGACGCGCGACTACGCCGTTGAATGGCGCCGTAATCTGGGTCTTTTCGAGTTCCAGTTCCAGAGAGCGTTCGACCTGTCGCGCGTTGGCCACAAGTTCGGTCACGCGCTTTACATCCCATTGGTCCGATTCCGCTTTGTACTTTGCGTGTTCCAGCTGCTCTTTTGGAATAATCTGCGCCTCCCACATCTTCTCGGCGCGGGCGTAATCTGAATCCAAAACCTTGGCTTCCGCTTCCCAGTTCTTGAGATCATTCTCAGTGCTGCGGGTTCTTGCACGTGCAGCTTCGAGGTCGGCTGTAATCTGGCGATTGTCCAGGGCTGCTAACAGTTGCCCTTTTCTGACTTGAGTTCCTGGTTCAGCCAGAACCTTGGCCACCATGCCGTCGCGCTGGGCTGAAACGTCAACCTGATCTTCAACAATAATTGGGCCTGAGGCAAGAAACTCGCTGGCACTGGCGGGCACTTCAGATTTCGTTGGACTATTCGGAGCGACCACAGCAGCTTCTGCCGTTGTAACTGCTACGCCAGGCGAAGTAGGCGAGCTGCTGCATGCGATATTTGTCGCGATCCACAGAGCGATCACCACGATCCCAAGAATTTTTGTTTTCATAAAAACTTCCCTTTGTGTCACCATCCGAACCAGTTCCAAAGCTTTGTCCAAATCCACATTCCGATGCCGCGAAATATCACCACTCCTGCGGGACGCCAGCCCGTCGAAATTTTCCCCTGTCCTTGCATTCCGGAACGCAGGGCACCATCGGGGTTAGTGACGCTTACTCGGGCAAAAAATATTGCTCCGCCATCCTGCAAAATTCCCCGGGGACTGACAACAGCGACTTGCCCGTGGAAGGTGCGTGTTGGGAAGCCGTCCAATTTGAGGCTTGTCTTTTCTCCTGAACGCAGAAGAGCAACATCGTTCTCGGTCACCACAACATCTACTAGCGCCTGCGAATTATCGGCGATGTCAACGAAGCTTTCGCCGACCTTCACCTTGCGGCCAACCATGTTCTCGAGCTGCGGAGTTGCTACAACGCCGTCAATGGGAGTACGAATTGTCGTTCGGTTCAGGCGTTCCTGGGCGCGCTGCACCTCAGACTCCCAGTAATCTGCTTGCGCACGTTGCATCCCGGCTTCGGTGCCATCGTTGCTCGCGAGCGCGCGATCCACTTGAGAAACGGCGGTTTGATACTTGGCTTTGGCCGCAGCTAGCCCAGCACGATACTCCCAGTCTTCCAGGCTTCCGATGACAGCCCCTTTTTTCAGTGCATCGCCCTCGCGAACATTGATCTGCTTGATAATGCCTTCGAACTCTGCTCCCACGTGGGCCATGTGCGCGGGGGCAACCACGGCATTGCCAGCGACCCGCAGAGGCAAGGGGAATGCAAGCAGAAACAGCGCCACAACTGCTGCCGCTCCAACCAGTGCCGCGCGGCGATGTTTCTCCAGAGCCAGGAACCACTTCTTTTTTTCTAAGAGCGGTTGCAGGACTCCAACGAATGGGACCTCTTTATAAAGCGAGGCGTTGCGTAAGGCCACCGTGGCCTGACTGGCCAACACCTTGATCATCTCGAGGTGTGCATCGGAGAGAAAATCAGGATCACTGCTCTCAAAAAGAAGGATGCCCAGACGTCCTTCTTCATCCGCCAGTGGGACCACATGGCACGCCCGCATTCCGGTCTCACCGAAATATTCGCGAAACTTGGCGCGCGTCTCCTCGCGATCAGAGTCGATTTCCTCGCCGCGCTGAGTGACCAACAGTGGTTCACTCAAAATCGCGCCCCACTTCAGAATGTCGCGCAGGCCGCGGTATTGTGGGTCATCAGCATTGAGCTGGGTGGTCCCCGAAACCGCCTTGAGATGGATTCCACCCCGCTGATCGAGGGCGATGCCGGCGCGCTCATAGGGAACCACGGCAGCCGGACCGTTCACAATGGCCTGCAGCACGCGGTCCAAATCCAGCGTTGAGGTGATCTCGCCGCTAGTCTTGACCAGCGCTTCGAGGATTTCAACCTTGCGCTCTGCGATCAGCAAACTGGCGTTGTGCAACGCGCCAACTGCGGTTTCCGTGAGACTTGTAAGCGCAAACAGGTCGTCCTCGTCGAATGACGCTCCCTCGAGACGATTGACCGCTTCGACCACACCCACGAGGGCGCCGCGATCGATGAGAGGCGCTACCATTAGCGAGAAGATTGCGCCTTCCTCAACACCAGCATTGCGCTTTCTGAGCCGGTCATCCTGAGGTGATTCGATCAGCACTGCCTCGCCGTTGTCTGAAACGTCCCCGGCAATCCCTTCGCCCGGTTTCTCAATCATGCCTTCATGAATAGTGGGATCGATCCCAGACTGATGCATTAATAGAAGGGACTCGTCTCCCTGCAGCAGCCAGACGTTTACAGCTTGGCACTCCAGTACTTCCCGGAATTTAGAGCCAATGAGGGGTAAGAGCTGGTCGATCTCCAAAGTGGAGCCGAATACCTTCTCCAAATCGTAGAGTTGGGTCAGGCGAGTTATGGAAGAGAGCGCGTTGTGACGTTCCTGTTCATAATCGACCGCACTGGCAAGCGCGCTGGCCGCGACGTCAGCCATCGGCTGCAATGCGTAAAGCGTGCGCTCGGTCAGTTCCGTTTCGAAGCTAACGATTTCAATCGTCCCGAAGAGCTGGCCGCGATGGGTGAGTGGCAAGTAGCCGATCGAGTTCAGAGTCCGGCGTACATGCAGGTGGGCATATTGTTCGCGGGCAAGTTCCTTGGCAGAAAACACAAGCGGCTCGGGTTTATTCGCAATGACGCCGAGAGTGCCGCGTTCACTGGATACCGTCGCTTCGGCCCGGGAAACATCTCCAACGGTCGCGTGCGGGACCCAATCTTTGCCGTGTTCGCCGTCGACCAGGAGATACACATTCACACCCGAGCCGGGCAGCAAATCCGCAACAGCTTGCGCAACGATTCGAGCACGCGGAGAGACTTCGCGATTATCCAGTAATTGGGCCGAGAATATGGCGATGTCAATCGCCAATACCGAACCCTGGGTTACCATGGCTTTGGTTCCGAACTGACGTCGAAAACACGACCAGAGGCCGTGGGCAACGGCGCCCTCTTGCAAATTTAGAGGGGTTCTTCTAAGTTGAGTGACTCTAGCAAACGAAAATTAGGCTGTCAACGCCAGAGCGGGAAGCAATTCCATCCTTGCAGAAGCGTAAGGAGCGTCGGTGGACATCGAGGTTCGGAGTCAGGAACAGGTCAAAGTGATCAAGCTGCGTGGACGTTTAAGTCTGGGCGAACCCGTTGATCGTTTGCGTGCCACCATGGAAGATCTGCTCAATGCCGGAGACAATCGCCTGGTTCTGGATCTGGAAGAGCTGGCCACGGTCGATTCCAGCGGCATTGGCCTGCTAACGCGCTTCCTTACCTCTGTTAAACAACGTGGCGGCTCCCTCAAACTGGTCAATCCCACCAAATTTGTGGTGCAGACCTTGAAGCTGGTCGGAATCCTGAACCTGTTTGACATTTTCACAGACTCGCGAGCTGCAGTGGCCTCGTTCCAATAAACTTGCGGACCCGAAAAATAGATCGGATGTCATTTGTTACCGACCATTCCCGTTTCCCCGATTGCTGACATCGTTTCGTAAATACCTTACGGGACATAGATGTTTCTCCTTTCTCCGGAAGGAGACATGCGTCCGGGCGATTTGCACGCTCAAGTTTTCCTGGAAAAACGCGTTTTGCTGGCTGACATGGACGGAATACAGCGTCTGAGTGAGGGGTCTCTGGGGAATCTTAAGGTTTGTACCGTGCTGTGACTCCGGCGCACTGGCCGCACACGAACTATCGTGGAATCACTGGGAAACTGAGGTTTTCACTCGCTGACAGTCAGTCGTGCACTTGCTCGTGCACCCGCAGTACGCGTTAGCAAATTTGGCACACTCCCGGCACACAAGCCCGGGGCAACGAGCAGGTGCTACAAGCGCGTTTATCGGACCAATGCGATGGCATTACTTCCCGATTGCCCGTGAGAACTAAGCCGCTCGTGAGCATTCGGTTTGCCCTAGCGTTTCGCTGTCGGCCGGACGGTACAAGGGTTCTAACCCAGTCTTCTCTCCGCGAGCCGAGCCGCTTGGGTCATGAGGTAATTCTGTTCCGGGATGCTCGTTGTCCGGCTTGCCGCAATTCGGTAGTGTTTGATGGCGCTTTCATAATCGCCGACCATTTCGAGTAAATGGGCGCGAACCGAGTCGAGACGGTAGTGACCAGCAAGCCGACTGTCGTTGTCGAGCGTCCTTAGCAGTTCGAGACCTTTCGAAGGGCCGTGCACCATGGCAGCTGCAATTGCATGATTGAGCGTGACCATGGGGCTGGGGGACACACGCTTCAGCAGTTCGTACAACGCAAGGATCTGCGGCCAATCGGTCTCTTCCACTCGTGCGGCTTCGTCATGGATTGCGGCGATAGCAGCCTGTAACTGATACAGGCCGACGGATCCTTTCGATAGCGCGGCGGCCAGGAACTCGATGCCTTCGGAGATCTCGGCCCGGTCCCATAGAGTTCGGTCTTGTTTATCCAAGGGGATCAATTCCTCATCCGGTCCGGTTCGTGCATGACGGCGAGCGTCGGTTAGCAACATGAGCGCCAACAAACCTGTCACCTCGGCATCTTCGGGAAGTAGAGCCTTCGCACCGCGAGTTAACCGGATCGCCTCACGCTCTAGATCGAGCCGCTGCAAGTGTGCGCCGATGCTACTGATGTAACCCTCATTGAAGATCAGGTAGAGCACATGGAGAACTGCAGGCAGCCGTTCCGCGCGCTCCTGCAGGGAAGGCAGGCGGAATGGCACCCCGGAAGACTTGATGCTTTGCTTCGCTCGGCTGATCCGCTGCGCCATGGTCGCCTCGGGAACCAGGAATGCATTGGCAATTTCCGCCGTGGTTAAACCGCCGACCGCGCGCAGAGTCAGAGCAATCGCTGAGGACGAAGTGAGGGCGGGGTGGCAGCACATGAACAGCAAAATCAGCGTGTCATCCGGGTCCATGTCAGACTCGATTTCGACGGTAGGGACGACGATGTCGGCCTCTCTGCCCGCCGCGGTTTCCCTTTCGCGACGGGCAATTTCGCTGCGCACTCGATCGGTCATTCGCCGAGTTGCAACCTGGATCAACCAGCCGCGTGGATTGGCGGGAATGCCCTCCTGCGGCCATTGCGTAAAGGCCGCAATCATCGCCTCCTGCACGGCATCCTCGGCGGAGGAGAAGTCGCGAAAACGGCGAGCGACTACGCCGAGCACCTGCGGTGCAAGTTCGCGCAACAGATGCTCGGAGGTCCTGTCCCACGACTTTGTCATTGCAGCTCTCGTTACAGCATCTCTGGTGGAGGCCCGCTCATAATTGGGCGCACTTCGATCGGCATGTTCAGGGGCTTCCCGCCGGGACCCGGCGCTGCCGAGACTTTTGCCGCGATGTCATAAGCCCGTTCCGCAGAGTCGACATCGACAATCCAGTATCCCGCGAGAAACTCCTTGCTCTCAGGAAATACGCCGTCTGCGATGGGCAGGCCATTCTTACCAGCCCGCACAAGCTTAGCCTGATCGGGAAAAGACAGACCTTCGGCTGAGACCAATTCGCCGGATTGGCGAAGCTCTTTGTTGAGACCAATCATAAATGCGATGTGCGCCTGGAGCTCTTTTTGGGGCCACTCAGGAACTCCGTGTCCGGCTCGCATCGTGTTCATCATGATGATGTATTTCATTTTTCTCTTCTCCTTTGATTTCATCGGCGCTGTTTTCCGCGTCCTCGCCGGGTTTGACGGAACGCGCACTGCATTCTCAGCCATCCGTCATTTGGACTTAGATTGCTCAAAAGACGCGAACCGCCGGACTTCAATCGGCACGTTCGTAGGTGCTCCGCCGGGTCCCGGTGCTGCCGAAATCCGTCCCGCGATGACATAAGCGCGTTCGGGAGTGGCTACGTCAACGACCCAGTAGCCCAGCAGAAACTCCTTCGACTCGGGAAAAATACCATCTGTGACCGGCATGCCATTCTTCTCACCGCGCACGACCTTTGCTTCACCCGGGCCGGCTAAGCCTTGTGTCGCCACAAACTCTCCGGATCCGGTCAGGTCGTTGGTGATACCCCGGAGGACCGCCATATGCGTCTCAATATCCTTTTGCGACCAGGCGTGATAGCTGTCAACGCCTGCCTTCGTGCCGGACATCAGCAAAATGTATTTCATATCTATCGCTCCTATGTCGTCTATTTGCGGTAGTGCGGTTCGTCTAAGACTTCTGGTCTGTTTGAAACATCCACCGCACACCGAATTTGTCGTTCAATGCTCCGTAGGTTCCGAAAAACTGCTCTTTCAGGGGGTCGGTCACTTCTGCGCCTTCTGAGAGTCTTTCAAATAGAGTTTTCAGTTCCTCGAATGTTCCTCCACTCAGATACAGGCAAACCGTGTTGCCGCGAACTGGAGTTTGGGCAGGCCGTAGCCAGTCCGACGCGGAGATCTCTAACTTGCCATTTCTGAGGCGGGCATTGACGATTTTGTCCTGCTGAAAGGCCGGCATGAAATCCTTGGCTGGCGAATCCTTAACCTTGGTCGCGGTCAGTTCTCCGCCAAAACAGGTTTTGTAGAACTCCATGGCCTGCTGGCACTTGCCATCGAATAACAGGTATGGGGTCAAAGTGGTCATTCCATTTCCTCCTATTTTCTGCATCCTAGCGTCTGCCATCGAACGAATCGGTAAAACTGCCAATGCCGCAGCGGAGAGAGCGGAACCAACGAAACGTCGACGAGATATATCAGTGACTCTGCCCACGGTCATTCTCCTTTTGTGAAGTAGTACTTGCCAGACCCTAATCTGAATTTTCATGGGGTGGTCGGAGCCGTCGCGGCGTTCTCTACATCCCGGAAATATTCTTTAAGCAAAAATCGCGTCTGGCCTGTCGATTTTTCTCGCCCAGAACCGACATACCAGTGGAGGTTGGGAAATGACGACCGACGATGTGGTAGTTGACGTTAGCCAGGACTGGGTGCTGGCCTGCGATGTCCAGCAGCAGTTTATGCAGGGACTGGTGCGGACCAGCGACTCGGCGGGCGCATTCTGCCGCCAAGTTCGAGCCCACGGCGGCGATTGCTATGAGTTCATGCCTCTTACGAATGACCGCCTGGCGCTGATCGTTGGCGATGCATCTGGCAAAGGTGTCGCCGCGGCACTCATAGCTCGTCAGGTCGATTTTCAACTCCATGGACGACTTCAACCCAGGGGTGCCAGATGGATAATGCGACATTAGCAGTTTTGCGGGTGCTCTAACCGCAGCCGATGTTGAGGACCCCTCGTAATAATTTGGAGAAAAAGGAGGGATTCAGAAATGAGGTTAGACAAGAAATTCTCAGCCAAATTACAAAAGAGTCCTCAAAAGGGTGGTTGGACCTATGTCGTCTGGCCTGATTCGGTCAAGTTTTTTGAAACCCGGGGATTGGTAAAGGTCAGCGGCAAAATCAATGGCCACCCCTTTCGGAGCTCGTTCATGGCTCTGGGTAATGGCACGCATAAACTGCCTGTACGCGCAGCCATTCGCCAAGCGATCGGGAAGGATGTGGGTGACACAGTGGCCATATCCCTGGAGGAACGGATCAGATAAATGCCTCCAACAATTAAGGAGGGATTTCCAACGTGATGACCACACTTTGGGGAGACGGCACACTGACCGACATCGGTGGCGGGAAGCGATTTTTCCCTAATAATGGTGTCCTGATGCCGCTGCGACTCGTCGCCAGCGAAATGGTGTCCACGGGGGCAGTGCTTGCAACCTACGCCCCGATAAAGGACTAGCGTTCGAGCGGACGCATGTCTTGTCGGATGTTGCGTGTCGGCGGATAGTTCCGGCAAGTCTTCCAACCGAACAAATCGCTGAATGGCGGAATGCGTCATCAACTGAGCTTCTAGCCGGCAAGTCCCGGATAGCCAAGTCCTTTGCGAATATATGCCATTTGTCCCACGTGATAGGAATCGTGGAGCGCGAAAAACGCGAGTTCATCGGCCTCCAGATTGGTACCGAGCAAACGCCCTACTGTCTTCGAATGGCGTAGTTTCCAGTCGGTCGGCTCATAAGGGATTGCGACGGTAGGTCGAGTCGCAATACCCGCCTCCCAGACGATTGGACGCCTCTTCAGTGCTCGTCCTTCATTTCAACGTCGAACAGACTGCCAGTACTCGCACCAACGCCTACGGTGCTGGTCCCAGTTGCTATTGCCTGGGTAACCGCGGGACTTGATTGGGCGTCATCCGGGTTGCCCTGGGCGTCGGTCTCGACCTTCAGTTGCACCGAGCCTGCAGTACTGTTCTTGTCGGAACCGCTGTGGGCCTTTGAGCTTGTTGATTTCTTGGCAGCTTCCCTCGCCGCCTTGGCAGCCGCGTTCATTTGTTCTTTCGCACTCTTCAGCGTTGAAGACAGCCCCAGGTGCGTCTCGGCAAACTGCGCAAGCTGC